>JAEEGH010011354.1_pt1 | contig 20235 bp, 22 predicted proteins | sample 9134181 | NCBI WGS metagenome assembly JAEEGH01 (sample SAMN16246544, study PRJNA631951) | gut metagenome | biome: gut microbiome; feature: rumen; material: DP-attached | host: Bos | place: Iran: Karaj | collected 2018-10 | reverse complement strand
GTTGTCACCGTCGAATACCATGACGGCGCCGGTATCGAGTACCTTGCGGAAGTTCGGGCGCGGATTCAGGGAGCCCTCATTGATCTGACGCATATAGCGGGTCAGACGGGAGAGACCGTGGGAATACACACCGGTGAAGTCGGAATGGGTGATGACTTTGGCAATCAGGCCGGCGTCTTCCTCGGGAAAATCAGCAGCTGTGAGGATGCCCTTTACGAGGGCAAGCTCTTCCTCATAAGTAATATGCATGTGTTTTCTCCTTCTTCAGTTATGGACGATCCGAGGCAGGGTCGAACCGCCGTGCGGCATGGCCAGCACCTGAGCATCGCTGCCAAGCTCCGCAAAGGCCCGGTCCAGAGCCTCCTGCGCGGTGTGCACCGGCGTCAGGAAGATGGAGCGGACAAAATCGTCCTCCATATCGGAAACGAGCAGAATGTTCGCTTTCTGCAGGGTGATGGCGATGGCAGCCGCCTTGTGGCCGCCGAGCTGGAAGTCGCGGCCGATCCGTTCAATCATGGCTTCCGGCGACTCCGACTGCGTCATCCACTGTTCAAACACCCGTTCGCCGAGACCTTCCTTGCAGGAGCCGATCAGGATGATGATCCCGCCCTGACGGACAGCGTGGCGGGCATTATCCAGCGCCTTCTGCGTCTGATAAAGGTTCAGGTCCTTCGGGGCGCCTCCCTGGCTGACGATCACGATGTCGGCCTCGCGGGGCAGCTCCTTCAGATAGATCGAGTCGAGGAACTTCGCGAGCTCGCGGTGGGCCAGCGTGATATCGCCGGCTGCGGCGCGGAGGATCTCCTTGTGCTCGCCCAGCACCACATTCAGGATAAAGTCAACGCCGCAGATGGCTGCCGCTTCTTCGATGTCCATGCGGACCGGGTTCGTCTCGAGCCTGCCGGCAGCGGCCTCATTGCGCACCATCATCGAGTGGTTCGACTGGATGGCGGCTCTGGTAGAGCAGCCGGGCATGATGGCTTTGGCGCCGCCCGAGTAACCGGCAAAGTAGTGGAACTCCACGTTGCCGAGGCAGATGCGCCGGTCGGCTTCGGCGACCACACGCGTGATATCCACCGGAGTCCCCACGGCTGTGGTGCCCATGTGCACGCAGTCGGCAGGGTCGCAGTCGATGCAGCGGATCTCATTCCAGGCACGCTCGCCGGCCAGGCGGCGGCGCTCCTCGTCGGTCTGTTTCCGGTGGCTGCCGAGGGCAAACACCAGGGTGATGTCCTCTTTGGCCACGCCGGCGGCGTACAGCTCGTCCAGCAGGGCGGGCATGACCTTCACCGTGGGCATGGGGCGCGTCAGGTCGCTGGTGACGATGGCGATCTTCTCGCCCGGATGCACGATCTCGCCGAGGCGCGGGGTGCCGATCGGCTCGCGCAGGGCACGGCGCACTTCGGCGTCTTCCGATTCAATGACAGGTGCTGCATTCGCATGCAGCACACCCATCAGGTTTTCGTCCGGAACCTCAACGACCTGCGTTGAGGTTCCGATTCCGAATTCCAGTTTCATAGAATTATTTCCTCTTGATCACAGCACGGACGGCTTCCGCAACATGCTCGGCGGTGAGGCCGAAGCGCTCCTGCAGATAGCCCTGCGGGCCGACTTCGCCGAAGCAGTCTTCCACGGCCACATACTCCAGAGGAGTGGGGCGCTTCAGAGCCAGCACTTCGCTGACGGCGCTGGTCAGGCCGCCCACGCGGTTGTGATTCTCGGCCGTCACGACGGCGCCGGTCTTCTCAGCCCAGCGGAGCACACAGTCGACGTCCAGAGGCTTGATGGTGAACATGTCGACCACAGCGGCGCTGATGCCTTCCTTCTCGAGGGCGGCGGCCGCCTGCATGGCCTCGTGCACCATGATGCCGCAGGCAAAGATCACAGCGTCGGTTCCATCGCGCAGCTCAACGCCTTTGCCGATGGGGAGCTCGCTGCCGTCTTCGTACATGCGGGCATAGTTCTTGCGGCCCACGCGGATGTACTTCACGCCTTCACGGTCCTTGCACTGACGCAGAACGCTGATCAGCATGGCCGGGTCGGTGACGTCGATGATCGTTGCGGTCGGCAGCGCACGGTACAGGGCAACGTCTTCAAACGGCATATGAGTGCCGCCGTTCAGCGTCGCGGTGACACCGGGGTCGGTGCCGATCACAGTGATGCTGTTCTTTGCATAGCCGGCGGACAGGAAGACCTGGTCGAAAACACGGCGGGAAGCGAAGGGTCCGAAGGTGTGAATGATCGGCTTGAAGCCGGATGCGGCCAGGCCGCATGCTACGCCGACCATATTGGCCTCGGCGATGCCGCAGTTGACGGCGCGGTCGGGATTCTCAGCCGCCCATTTGGCGGTGCCGATGCAGTTCATCAGATCGGCGTCGAGATAGATCACGTTTTCATCTTCCGCTGCGAGCGCGGGAATAGTCTCACCCAGAACAGCTTTGCACTGGCGGGGGTCCATGGTTCCGTCATAAACGATCTTCATTGCTCACCCTCCCATGCTTTTTTCTCTTCGCGCAGCTGAGCGGTCCAGCGCTCATACTGTTCGTCGCTGACCGGCAGGCTGTGGTTCATGGTCTTCTCCGCGACCTCGGCCACGCCGGCGCCTTTCACGGTGTCGAGCACGATGGCGTAAGGCCTGTCGCCGCCCGCACGGGTGCGCTCCAGAGCCGCTGCCACAGCGTCGACGTCGTTGCCGTCGACCTTCACGGTGTCGAAGCCGAAGGCTTCAAACTTCTTGACGTAGTCGCCCATCGGGTACACGTCGTTGGTCCAGCCGTCCAGCTGGCGCTTGTTCCAGTCGAGCATCACGACCAGGTTGCCGAGTTTCTTTGCCGCTGCAAAGGCAAAGGCTTCCCAGACCTGACCTTCGTTGCTCTCGCCGTCGCCGACCATCAGGAACACGCGGGTCTGGCGGCCTTTCAGCCTTTCGCCCAGCGCCATGCCGGCGGCAAGCGAGGTGCCCTGACCGAGAGAACCGGTGGTCATATCGATGCCGGGGGTCTTGTTGCGGTCGCAGTGGCTCGGCAGGTTGGTGCCGGGCCGGTTCATGGTCTTCAGCTCCTCATAAGGGAAGAAGCCCAGAACGGCCAGTGTGCCGTAGACCGCGGGACCGGCATGGCCCTTGGAGCAGACGAACTTGTCGCGCTCGGGCCAGGTCGGGTTTTTCGGATCGTACTTCATCTCGCGTCCGTATAGCACGGCCAGTGCGTCGGCCATGCTCAGAGCGCCGCCGATGTGGCCCTGCCCGATCGAGTGGATCGCTTCGATTGCGGCGATGCGGATGTCACACGCAAATGCTTTCAGTTTGTTGGTGTCTTCCAATGTCATTCTCCCTTCTCAGGAATAGTGGAGCCGTGGCGCAGGGCGCGCACGACCGGGAGCTCCTCACCGGTGAGGAAGCGGATCAGAGCGCCGCCGCCGGTGCAGATATATCCCATTTTATCAGTGAGACCGAATTTCTCCGTTGCGGTGATGCTGTCGCCGCCGCCGAGGACGGACTTGCCCTTCGTTTCGGCGATGGCTTCCCAGACCGCGCGCGTGCCGTACTCGCTCTCGGGCTTCTCGAACACGCCCATCGGGCCGTTCACGAACACCGTGCCGGCATTGCGGATGAGCTCGCCGTACTTCTCGGCAGTCTTGTGGCCGATGTCGATGGAGCCGATGTCGGCCGGCACCTCGCCGAGGACTGCTTCCCTGCGCTCGCCGTCTTCGACCCAGCTGAGGTCGTCGGGCAGGACGATCTTGTCGCCGTACTGCTCGTAGACTTCGCGGGCGCGGTCGATGTACTCGCCGTAGTTGGACTTCAGGATGAAGTCAACGCTGCCCTGGCCGATCTCATAGCCGAGCGCCGTGAGGAAGATGTTGCCCACGAGGCCGCCGGTCACGATGTGGTCGGCTACGCCGCGGGAAAGCACTGTGTTCATCATCAGGAACGCGTCGGAGATCTTGGCGCCGCCCAGCACGAACACGCAGGGACGCGCGGGATCTTCCATCACTTCGGATACCGTGCAGTACTCTTTTTCAAAAAGACGGCCCATGGCGGAAGGCAACACCTGCTCAAAGCCGCAGAGACTGGGCTGGTCGCGGTGCGCGGCGGCAAACGCGTCGCACACATAGAGGTCGGCCAGCGGGGCCAGTTTTTCGACCAGCAGGGTCTTTGCCTGCTGCTCATGCGTCAGGCGCAGCTTCTGCTCAAACAGGGTCTGCTCTTCGGAAACGAAGCGCACATTGTCGAGCAGGAGGATCTCGCCGTCTTTCAGAGCCTGGATCTCGGCGCGGGCGGCGGGGCCGCACACGTCGTCGATCCATTTGACCTCGCGGCCGAGCAGCTCGGTGAGAACTGCCGCGTGCGGTTTGGTGGTGTAGAAATTCTTGTACTCGATATCGCTGCCCTGGTGTGCCATCAGCACGACCTTGGCGCCCTTGTCGGCCAGTTCCTGCACCGTCGGCACGCAGGCGCGGATGCGGTTGATGCTTTTCAGCGTGCCTTTTTCGCGGTCGACCGGCTGGTTGATGTCAACGCGGCAGAGGACCGTTTTGCCCTTGAGGGAGACCTCATCGAGCGTTCTTATGCCAAATCGCATATCCGGCGCCTCACTTCTTGAAACGGCCGATCTTCAGGTTGCGGTTGGTGGCGGCAGTTGCCTCTTCGCTGGTGGCCTGCATCTGCATCACGGCGCGCACACCGTCGAGAGTCTCGGGGATGGTGACGCTCTCCTGCGGGATGTTGATAGCGAACATGATGTCGTTGCCGCTCTCCACAACGCTGTCTTCCCAGAGGCCGATCTCATACATGTCGGCGCGGCGGTTGCCAAGGTCGCGGGCGTATTTGAAGAAGCTGGCATTGCCCTTGAAGCCCTCGTCGATGGTGACGGTGCGGATACGCGGATGCGCGCGGAACGCTTCGATGGCTTCCTCACGGGTGATCTTGCGGCCGTCCTTCGCGGTGGCGAGCACGGTGATGATGTGGCCGTGAGTGACCGGGGTGTGCACCAGGATACCGGTGGCGTTGATGTGCGGCATGATGGTCATAAGGTCGACGGCCTGATGGCTCGGGGCCTTCTCCATCTGCAGGGCATTGGTAAGTCCGCGGTGATAATCACCGGGGTCGGCAACGCGGCGGATGATCGTGATGGCGACCTTCTCGATGCCGAACTTGCGGTCGAGGCAGTCGACAGCACGGATCAGGCCGGTGGTGTTGCAGCTGGTGAGCTTCAGGAACTGCTTGCCGAGGCCCAGCTCATAGTTTGCATAGCCATGGAAGAAAACGTCGGCAACGCTGTTTTTCTCGCCGCCCTGGAAGATGGCCTTGACACCGAGCTCTTCATAGACGGCCTTGTTCTTGGCACCGGTGCCTCCGGGGGAAGCGTCGAGCATAACGTCGACCTTTTTGCACAGCTCCTCAAAGCTGCCCTCTACGGGGATGCCCAGTTCCTCGAACTTGGGTTTGAGTTCCATATCGACGAGGTAGAGCTTGTACTCCACGCCGTTGACGCCGATCATGTCGTGCTCGGCGAGCGCCTTGATCGCGAGAGAGGGGGAGTGGCCGACAATGCCGACAAGCTCCATGTCGTCCTGCTGTGCAACTCCGTCCGCGAGGCGGGTGCCGATGGTGCCATAGCCGGCTACGCCAACTTTGATTTTGCCCATGATGATTTCCTCACTTTCAAAAAATATAAATATGATGGATTCCAACTGAGTTCGCTTTCGTAATTTTATCATTGCCATACCGCTTTGTCAATTTATTCTGGTAATTTCTTGTGAAGTTTTGAAAAGAAAAAATCGAAACTTGATAAATTCACTAAAAAGATTGACAATTCTTTTGAGAAAGATTATACTCGGACCAGCAGTTTCCGTATAAACAAATCATCCGGATGATCCCGGAAAGGAGCAAGCCATGCGCACCGACCGCAGAAAAGAGCTCGCGGCCTATATCGCTCACCACGGCGAAGTTACCATGACGGAGCTTTGCGACGCTTTTCACGTCTCGATGAACACGATCCGCGCGGATGTTGCCGCACTGGAAGAAACAGGCACCGTCACGAAAGTCTACGGCGGCGTCCGCTCGGCCATGCAGCAGGAGGTTCCGCTGTTCACGCTCCGCACGCACCAGCATGCGGACGCCAAATGGTCCATCGCCCGCGCGGCGGCCCGTCATATCTCCGACGGCGACACGCTTTTCCTCGACGCCGGCACCACCACCATGCAGGTCCTCGAAGCGCTGCCCATGGACATCCGGCTGACCGTTGTAACGGGTAATGTGCAGGTCCTGCCGCAGGCGCATGGCCATCCCAACATCGAGCTTGTTGTGCTGCCCGGGATCTACAACCGGCGGACCGGTTCCGTCTCCGGCGTCAGCACGATCGATTTTCTGGCGCAGCATCATTTCATCAAGGCGCTTATGGCCACAACAGGCCTCTCGGCGGACGGGAAGCTGAATGTCTCCTCCTACCTGGAATATGAGATCAAGCGGCACGCGCTCCAGCAGAGCGATCAGTGTATCCTCCTGTGCGACAGCAGCAAATTCGGCGCTTCGGGCCTGATCGGCTACGGCACGCTGAGCGATATGGATCTGCTGATCACCGATCAGAACTGTTCCGATGAGCTGAAAACGCTCTGCGAACGGTGCGGGACCGCACTGGAGATCGCAAACGAATAAACAACCGTATGGAAACCCACAGAAAGGATCGAAGGATCACCATGAAAACACTGTCCGCGTATGTTACCGCGCCCGAGCATTTTGAGTTTGTGGAAGAGGAACTGCCCGAACTGGGAGAACACGATGTTCTGATCAAGACGGAAGCGGTCGGCCTGTGCCATACCGACCTGCCGGTGTTTCTCTGCCAGCAGGCGTTCGGCATCTCGAAACACGGCTACCGGGAGACCGTCAGGATCGGCGCCGGCAGCAAAGTGGGACATGAGCCCGTAGGCACGATTGCCGCCGTCGGCAGCAAGGTGACGAAGTTTGCGGTCGGCGATCATGTGACCGGCTTCTACTCCTATGCGTTTTCCACCTACCGCGTTCTCCCCGAAAACTCTATCCTCGTGAAGATCCCGGAGCTGCAGCCCGGCCGTGACTGGCGGACCTGCGTCGTGGAGCCGATGGGCTGCGTGACCAACATCCTCCACTGGATGGAACAGGATCCCCTGGAGTATGTGGGCGTGGTCGGCTGCGGCTACATGAACCTGATGGTGATCGCCGCGCTTCGTGACCGCGGGCTCAAGGAGATCGTAGCGATCGACATCCGGGACGACAAGCTGGAATTGGCGAAGAAATTCGGCGCGACAAAGGTGCTGAATTCCCTCAAGACCGATATCGTGGAAGAAGTGTATCAGATGACGGACGGAAAGTTCCTGGACTGCGTTGTGGAAATGTCCGGCTCCATCAAGGGCCTGCAGAGCGCCTGCTCGGTGATCAAGTTTGCGCGGAAGAACGGCCTTCCCACGGAAGCCTTCCATGGCCGCGGCCGGATCATCATCACTTCGGTGTATACAGCGGAGGAGACCTTCCCCAAGGAACTGGGCTATGAGATGGTGCTGCGCGGCCCCATCCTCGACGCCGCCCATCCGATGACCGGCGTGAACGTCATGGAAAATGAGGAGAAAGCCGTAGCCCTGTTTGCCGACGGGACCATCCCCATGGACGAGATGATCTCCCATACCTTCCAGTTCCGGGAGCTCGAAAAAGCCTTCCAGCTCCTGATGCATCCCACGAAGGATTATGTGAAAGGCATCGTGTTCTTCGACTGATCTGAAAAACAACGGTTCTCCCCGCCGGCCCGGGGAAACGGGAAATGGTTTATTTTGTGTCATTCCACAAATACTGGTTGACTTTTCGGTAAACTCACCATATAATTGAGCTAAATTCAACAAAAAATGCCGGTAAACTTAACAAAATTACCAAAAACCAATCTGTTTTTGCCAGCTCCGGCAAGCACATCTTCCTTTTCGTCTGTTAAATACTTTATATATAACAGAAAGCCACCCAACAAAAACAAAATGAGAAAGGAAAAGAAACACATGAAAAAGCGTATCCTTTGCCTCTTCCTCGCAGTCCTCATGGTCATGGCTCTTGCCGCCTGCGGCAGCAAAGAAGCCGAGAAACCCGCCGAAGCAGCAGCTCCCGCAGCTGAAGCCGCCTCCACGGAGTCCCTCTGGGATCAGCCCGCAGAGTTTGAGAAAGCCCTTGCCACAATGGACCTGAGCAACCCCGTTGACGGATGTGAGAAGGCCTCCTTCACCATGTCCACTCACTGCTCCACCACGGACTCCAACTACCTGTATGAGCTGGCGTTCAAGCAGGCTGTTGAGACCCTCTCCGGCGGCGCCATGACAGTCAACCTGTATGCCAATGGCGAGCTGTTCGGCCAGGCCGACGCTCTCCAGGCTGTTCAGCAGGGCACCCTGGACATCGCCAACTCCGACACTGCGCTTCTCGGCAACTATGACCCGGCCGCCGGCGTTCTGGACATCCCCTTCATCATGAAGAACCGTGACCAGGCCCTCCGCTGCGTGCAGGATGAAGAGTTTGCCAACTTCATCAACTCGATGATCGAGCCCAGCGACATGCACCTCCTCGCCATCCTCCCGCTGAACTTCCGCAATGCTCTTGTCAAGAACATGGACATTGACGAAGTCGCCGATTTCAAGGGCTTCATCATGCGTACGCCTGAGGCTCCTCACACCATCGCTGCTTACGAAGCCATCGGCGCCACCCCGACCGTTATCCCCTCCGGCGAAGCCTACACATCTGTTCAGACCGGTGTTGCTGACGGTCTCGAAGGCCATGCCGAGTACATGGTGCTCCAGAAGTTCTACGAAGTAGCAAAGAACTATGTCCAGACCCAGCACGTCTTCACCTTCACTGACTATGTCATGAGCGGCAAGGTCTACAACGGCCTGACCGACAAGCAGAAGGAAGTCATCGACCGCGCTGCCAAGCTGGCGCAGGGCGTGCACATTGCCTACACTGCCAACCTGTATCCCGCCATGTACGCCACCCTCGAGGCCAATGGCTGCAAGATCACCGAGATCGACATCCAGCCGTTCGTTGACGCCACCGAGTCCTACCGCAACGACTTCATTGAGAAGTACGGCCTGCAGGATCTGGTCGCCAAGATCGACTCCTACGAGAACTGATCAGGATCGAACGATCTGAAGTTTAACCTGAATTAACCTGAAACACGATATGAGACAGGGCCTGTGCCCTGTCTCATATCAAAACATTATACGCAGTGAATAACTGCGGAAGGAGTGAAACATTAGGATGAAGGATAGCGGAGTCATTAAAACGATACGCACGATCACCAACGTCGTCGTCGTCGCTTTATTTGCTATCGTCGTCGTAGTCGTTTCGGCGCAGGTGTTTTCACGTTTCGTGATCCACCTGTCCATCCGCTGGGCTGATGAGCTTTCACGATTCGCGTTCGTGTGGCTCATCTACATCGGAGGCGCTGTTACGATCCGTGACGGAAGAAACGTCTGCTTCGATCTGTTTCTGGATTCCCGGAAAGGGAAGAGCTGGAAATTCATGTTTACTGTTGTTACAGCCATCTCTCTGCTGTTCCTGATCCTGATGACTTATTTCGGGGTCCTGGTCTGCAAGGTCGAGATATCTGAGGCATCCCCGATCATGCACTGGCCGATGTGGGTCGTCACGCTGGCGATCCCGCTCGGCGGCCTGCTGATGATCCTGGAAGAGATCTGCTACTGGTTCGAGCACAAGAACGACCGGGATGCGGAAATCGCTGCGGAATAAGGGAGGGAACAAGATATGAGTATGCTTCTGGTAGCGTTTATTTTGTTCTGCTTCTTCCTGTTCCTGGGCGTTCCCATTGCGTTCTCGCTCGGCTGCGGCTCGATTTTGGCCATCCTCTTCAACGGATCGATCTCTCCGATGCTGGTGGCGCAGAAGCTGTTCTCCGGGGTCAACTCGTTCTCGCTGATGGCCATCCCGTTCTTCATGCTCTCCGGTGAGCTGATGGAAGCGGGCGGCATCTCCGAAAGGCTTATCAACATCGCCAAGGCCTTTCTGGGCCACATCACCGGCGGCATCGGCATGGTGGATATCGGCACGTCCGCGCTGTTCGCGGGTGTTTCCGGTTCCGCTGCCGCTGATACGGCGGCTGTCGGCTCGATGCTGATCCCCTCCATGCTGAAGGACGGTTATCCGGCCGGCCTCGCCTCTGTCATTCAGGCGACCGCGGGCTCCCTCGGCCCCATCATCCCGCCGAGCATGACGATGATCATCTACTGCTCGCTCACCAACCTCTCCATCGGCGAATGCTTCATGGCCGGTATCATTCCGGGCATCATCATCGCCTTCGGCACCGCCTTCGTCACCTACTTCTACGCGAAGAAGCTCGGCATCAAGGGCGGCAAGAAGTACACCTGGAGAGAGCGCGGCAGAGCCATCAAGGAAGGCGCGCTTGCCATCATCATGCCGATCATCATTATCGGCGGCATCGTCACCGGCATCTTCACCCCGACGGAATCCGGCGCCATCGCGTGCGTCTACGCGCTGATCGTCAGCATGCTGGTGTACCGCAACCTCAAACTCAAGGATCTGCCCAAAGTGCTGCTCCGTGCCGCTTCCATGAACGGCATGTGCCTGCTGATCGTTGCCGGCGCCTCCATCTTCAGCTGGCTGGTCGCTTTTGAGCACTTCCCGGCCACGGTCGTGAACTTCCTGGTCAGCCTCACGGGCAGCAAGTACATCATCATGATCCTGCTGGTCATCTTCCTGCTGTTTGTCGGCATGTTCATCGAGACCCTCTCCGCCACCATCATCGTGGCACCGATCCTGATGCCAGTGGCAGCGTCCTACGGCATCAACGACATCCAGTTCGCGCTGATCATGGTCATCACGCTGGTCTACGCCGGTGTTACCCCGCCTGTCGGCGGCGTTCTGTTCATCACGATGGGCATTGCCAGAGCCAAGATGAAGGACGTTATGCCGTATCTGATGCCATATCTGACGGCTGTCGTCATCTGCCTGCTGATGTTCATCTTCGTTCCGCAGCTTGCTCTGTGGATCCCGAACCTGCTGTTCCATTAATACAAAATATAAGGCTGCCGGAAAAAGCGGCAAAAACATGCGGAAGATCCGGCCAACAGGCAGGATCTTCCGCAGTACTTTCCAGAAAACGATCCATTTCTCACAGAGAGGAAGTTTAAGATATGAAAGCAGTACAGATCACCGATGTAAGAAAAGTGGAACTCGTCGACCTGCCGGAACCCGAGCTGAAACCGGGCTTCGCTGAGATCGATGTGAAAGCCATGGGCATCTGCGGCTCCGACGTGCACGCCTATGCCGGCCACAGCCCCAACGTCACCTACCCGGTTGTCATCGGGCACGAGATCGCAGGCATCGTCACGAAGATCGCGGAAGGCGCTGAGAATCCCAACAACATCCAGGTCGGCGACAGGGTCGTGCTGAACCCGTATGTCTACTGCGGCGAGTGCTATCCCTGCAGCAAGGGCCAGACCAACTGCTGTGACCATCTCAAGGTCCTCGGTGTGCAGACCGGCGGCTCGATGTCTGAGCGGTTTGTGCACCCGGTGAAGCTGATGGTCAAGGTTCCCGACGAGCTCGACTGGGAGACCTGCGCTGTCATCGAGCCCTCCGTCATCGCCATCCACGCGCTGAATGTCGGCGAGCTGAAGGCGGGCGAGCACTTCGTCATCGTCGGAGCCGGCTGCATCGGCATGCTGATGGGAATTCTGGCCATCGCGCGCGGTGCTATCCCCATCATGGTGGACATCGTGGACGAGCGCCTGGAACTGGCGAAGACCTTCGGCCTCGAGCACACCGTGAACTGCGTGAAGGAGGACGCTGTCGCCTACATCCGCGAGCTTACCAACGGCCGTATGGCCGAGTGCGTTTCCGAGATCTCCGGCAGCGAAGCCGGCGTGCGCAATGCGCTGGACTACGTCGCCTCCACCGGCCGCATCACGCTGTCCGGCTGGCCCAATCACGAGATCTCGCTGCCTACGGCACTCATCACCAAGCACGAACTCCGGATCCTCGGCGCCCGCAACGGCGTGGAGAAGGAGTTCTATCAGGTGATCGACCTGGTGCAGAGCGGCAAGGTCGATATCCGGCAGATCATCTCCAAGGTGGTCACGCTGGAAGAGCTGCCGGCCGAGGTCGCCGACCTCGACGCGCACCCGGGCAACAACCTGAAGGTCATCGGCCTGAACCTGTAAATGGAAGCGGTCACGGCAGGAGCGGGAGAAGCAGATGGGTCCAAAGATACAGGTCACCCTGACGGCGAACGCCGGCGTATTGCTGCGGGTGCAGGACACAACGATCCTGCTGGACGCGCTGTTCGGCGATGCAGATACCGCGTACTGCGCGCCGTCGCCGGCGGCAAAAGAGAAGATGCTCTGCGGCGAGCCGCCGTTTGAGAATGTTGACTACGTGATGTTCACCCACCTGCACAGGGACCATTTTTCCGAGGAGTTCACCCGGGAATTCCTGAGCCGGCACACGGTGAAGGGGCTGCTGCTCCCCGGCTCCGACAAGCTGGAGCAGTCGGGCTTTTTCGGCTTCGTGAAGGAGACCGGGACGCCCTGCTACACGCTGACGGAGCAGGCACTCAAAACGGTTTTCCGGCTTTCTCCCGATGTGCAGGTCACCGCGTACCGAACGCTGCATCTGGATAAAAAGTACCATGATGTTCCGCACTTCTGCTATCGGATCGCCTTCGGGGAAAAGAAGCTGCTGTTCACATCCGACGCCGACTACACGGAGGAGACGTTCGCGTTTCTCGGAGAAGAGACGCTCCGGGCCGCATTTGTGAATCCCCTGTTTTTCAGCGATCTTCAGCGCCGGCGGTTTTTCCGCGGCAAATTGTCAGCGGAGACGGTCGTTGTCTATCATCTGCCGTTCCCTCAAGAAGAGGAAGCACTGCAGCGGATGTTTTCACAGGCGCTGCAGACCTGGCAGGAAGAAGGCCCGCCCGCGGTCGTTCTCGACCGACAGCTGAAAACGATCGAACTGTAAAGTACAAAGCAAAGACCTCCGGTTTGGCCGGAGGTCTTTGCTTTGAGCGCCTTTATTTCGGAAGACGCGTATTCTTTTTGTTGAACAGGATCCGCTTCAGGTTCAGCGTCAGGAACGAGTTGGGAAGCGTCCATTCCAGCCCCACCTTCTCGACAAGGAAGGCTTTGAATTCGTCGACACTGCCGCCCTCGACGGTGGACGTGTCGATCATATAGGCCTGTGTGGCATTGGGGAACAGATACAGGAAATCCGACTGCGCCACCATGCGGACGATGGAATCGTAGGTGAACGTGTTCCGCTCGCCCGTCGTGGCGCAGGTGAACTGCTCGTCCTCAAAGGTATAAAACACGTTCAGCGTCTTGCCGTTCATCTGCTTGATCTGCTGCTCGGCGCGGTTCTTGTCGATCATGCGGACCGACGGCAGCAGGAAGCAGGCGATGCAGATCAGCGCCACGCCCTTGGGCGTCGCCAGGCCGATCTTCGCACCGGCGCACAGCAGTCCGACACAGATGGCGAGATACATCGCTTTCAGCCCGGAACGGAATGTGTTGCTGATGATAGTGTTCAGCCGCCGCAGCGTGTAGGGATTATAGGTGATGGAAGCGCGGTAGGAATTCATTTCGCGGTCCGCTCCCTGAATGCGTCGCCATTGCGTGCCGCCTCGCAGATGATCCTCGCACAGGTATCATACCCGAGCTCGCCGGCATCGAGGGAGAGCGTATAGTTATGGCTGTCGCCCCAGTGTTTGCCGGTGAACTGCTCGTAGAACGTGCGCCGGGCATAGTCGGTCTTCTGCATCTTCTTCTGGATCTCCGTGGGGTCCGTAAGACCGGTCAGCTCGCTGATCCGTTTTGCGCGGTGGATGTCGCTGGCGTACAGGAAAACGTTCAGGCTGGGAATGCCCTCCCGCTCCAGGATCACGTCCGCGCAGCGCCCGAGAATGACGCAGTCCTCTTTCAGCGCCAATTCCAGGATCACGCGCTGCTCGATGGCGCGGATATTGTCCTGCATATCCACATAGGCCGCGGGCGAGATCATGCGCAGGAAGAGCCCGGTGCGGCTGAGCTCCTCTTCCGACTTCCGGATCTCCTCCGGAGCCAGCCCTGTCTCCCGGATCGTTGCCCGGATGATGTCCTTATCGTAAAACTCGATGCCGAGCTCTTTCGCGACGCTCTGGCCGATGGAATGCCCGCCGGCGCCGTAGTCTCTGCTGATGGTGATGACCATTGCTGGACCCTCCTGTCTGCGTTCTTTTCCTCAGTATAACACATACGCGGAAAAGTGCAAAAAAAGATTGCGAAAAATGGAGAAAAAGTTGCGCCACGGAACGCGTGTTTCTTTGCAAACAGGGAAAACAGTGATATAATACTCTCCCGCGGCTGAGCCGCGGAACGACAGGAAGACAGGTGACGAAACAATGGGAGAGATCATACGCGCCGTTGCGGCGGACGACAGGATCAAGATCGCGGTCATCAACGGGCCGGACATCGTGGAGGAGGCAAGACGCATCCACGGGCTGAGCCCCACGGCCTCGGCTGCCCTCGGCCGGACGCTGCTGGGCGCCTCGCTGCTGGGCAACGCCCTCAAAGGCGAGAAGGACACGCTTACCATCCGCCTGAACGGCGGCGGCCCCGCCGGCAGCGTCGTTGCGGTGTCCGACAGCATGGGCAATGTACGCGGGTATATGGATGAACCTGCGGCGGATCTGCCCCCGCGCGCAAACGACGGCAAGCTGGACGTGGGCGGCCTCATCGGACGCGACGGCACCATGACCGTCAGCCGCGACCTCGGCCTGAAAGAGCCGTACATCGGCAGCACCGAGCTGGTTTCCGGCGAAGTGGGCGACGACCTTGCCGCGTACCTTGCCGAGAGCGAACAGGTCGGTGCGGCGGTCGGCCTCGGCGTCCTGGTCGACACCGATAAATCCGTCCGTGCGGCAGGCGGCTTCATTGTGCAGCTGCTGCCCGGAGCCCCGGACGAGCTGATCACACGCCTGGAAGACAACATCTTCTACATGGACCAGCTCACCACCATCCTCGACGAGGACAGCCCCGAAGCGGTGATCGCGCAGGTGCTCAAGGACCTCGACCCGCGCATCCTCTCACGCGAGGAAGTGTTCTACCGCTGCCCCTGCAGCCGCGAGCGCCTCGCGGAAGCGCTGCAGACCATCGGGCACGAGGCCCTGGAAGAGATGGCGGCAGCCGAGGATCCCACCGAAGTGGTGTGCCAGTTCTGCGGCAAAGCCTACCGGTTCCAGCCGGAAGAGCTGAAGGTGCTGGCAGACCTCGCGAAGAGCGAAGCGGCAGAGTAAAAACAGACAAAACAGCAGCAGCCCGGGAGACCATTCTCCCGGGCTGCTGCTCATGCGTCAGAAGGCGCAGAACACGTCACTTGTCGTGCTCGTAGCGGTCTTTCAGCTCGTTGTATTCCTTTTTGTCGATCAGGCCGCTCTCCAGCCAGCCGTCCAGCTGCTCAATGCGGCGGGTCTTGTCGCGCTCCAGATGATCCTGGCCCTGGATGACCGGGGTGAAACGGTCGGGATCCGGCTTGGGATACTCGGCGGATCTGCGGTGCTTGGTTCCCGGAATGCTTTTGGCGACCGGCTCGCGCACGCGGGACTTCCGGGAGCCGGGCTCAGGGATCGAGGAACCGTTCTTCTTGGCCTTCAGGGTGCTTATCCACCTGGCGACGTCGAAGCGCAGCCCCTTGACGATAAAGAAGCCGAACAGTGCGGCAACGGCAAGGCCCGCAAACACCATGGCAAGATCAGGGCTCAGTTTTTTGAGCTCGGGGTAAACGTACAGGACGGCGATGGCCACCACGGCGATCCAGAAATGATGACTGCTCCACATGGCGCGATAGTCTTTGTTTTTCTTGTTCATTTTACAGCTCCCTTAAAATCAAGTCGGTCTCGCCGGGATTCAGCCCCAGCTCGATGCGTTTTACCTTCGGATGATTGCGGTAGTGCTCGCGGATCGCGTCCCGCAGGACCGTTCCGCCGTGATACCCGTGGACGACGCGGAGCGAATACACCGACGCGTCCGCCCGCCGAAGCCGGGCGTCGATCGCCGTGAACGCCTGGGCGCGGGTCATTCCGTGCACGTCGATCTCCTGGAACGCGCCGCTCATGTGAGATACTGCGCGGTAAGCCGCCGCGTCTCCTCCCGCATCTGCTCCACAAGCTCCGTCGGCCCCGTGATGCGCACCCCGTCGCCCAGGGCGATGATCCAGCCGAGGAAGTGCCGGCTCGCCATCACGTCCACGGTGGCGGAGAAGTGATCGCTGCCGTGGGGGATGATCACAATGTCCTTGCCGAACCGGTCGATCAGCGTGCCCACCATGTCGTTCCGGCCCTCGAGCGTCACCCGCATCGGCTCGCCGCCGTACATGCCGAACACGCTGCGCGTGTACTTGGCGGCGTCGAACTCCCGGAACTCCTGCTTGCCCTCGCGGGGGAGCTCGGTGATGGAGAGGCGGATGATCTTGTCCACACGGAAGTGCTTGATCTTCTGGTCCTTCGCGTCGAAAGCGACGAGGTAGTAGTTCTCATCGTCCCAGATCAGGCACCACGGGCTCGTCTGGTACCACTCGCCGTTCCGCCGCAGCTCCTGCTTCTTGTTCACGTTCCACTGGAAGTACTGGAAGCGGATCTGCCGGTCGGCGTTGATGGCGTCGTGCAGCATGTCCACGTTATAGTAGATGCTCTCGTTGATGGCCTTGATGCGGCCGGAGATGAGCACCTGCCTGTGGAGATACCGCGCCTCGTACACGCTGGCGAGCGACTCCAGCTTCTTGATCAGCTGGCGGGATTTCTTCTCCGTGATGAACTTTGACGATTGCACCGCGTCCACCAGCAGCTTCAGCTCCGGCAGCTCAAAGTCCCGCGACACCAGATGGTACAGCACGTTGCGCCCGGCCTGCTCGTTCACGATGTCCAGGCCGTACTTTTCCAGTTCGTCAAAGTCCCGGTAGAGCGTTTTGCGGTCGGCGTTGACGCCGTAGGTCTCCAGCCGGGCCGCGATCTCCTGCAGCGAGAGCCCATGCGCCTCATCGGTCTCCTCGGAGAGGATCTTCACGAGGTACAGCATTTTCAGTTTCTGATTGTCGCCCGCCGCCATCCGCTCACCTCCCGGCGCTCTGACTCTGCCGCTATTATAACAGACAAAGCCTGCCTGCACAAGCGAATCGAGGGGAATTTTTTGGACAGGATCCTCCTGCGCTGCAGCGAATCCGGCAGCAGGGAAACCAGATAGTCATGCTTTGCAAGTAAAAAGGAAAGAGGATGTAGATTATTTCTTTTGGGAGCAGGGAGTTGGTTCAAAACGGCTGGAATTTGCAAAGGAAAAGCTCGGTGTCAGATTCCTCTGGGCGCTCGAAAAAAATACTGATGCCATACGGTTTTATGAAGTCCATGGTTTTCACGATAGTGGGGAAAGAAAACCAGAAGAAGGCACTGCAGAATATCTGATAAAGATGAAACTTTAGTAATATAAGGAGTTTTTTTCGATGACCGAACTATCCCGTGAGATCCTGCGCGACTGGCAGGTACGCAAGACGAAGGAGCAGAAGCGGCGCTTCACAGAATACCTGCAGAGTCGACTGCCCAGCCTCACGGTGGAGGAGGGCGGATGGCCCCGCTGCCGCAACCTCGTGCTGGGCGATCCGGAAAACGCAGGTGTCGTTTTCACTGCGCACTACGACACATGCGCCCGGCTGCCTTTCCCCAATTTCATCACGCCGAAAAACCTGCTGATCTATCTGCTGTATCAGATCCTGGTCCTCCTCCCGTTCTTCGCGGCGGGCGGCCTGCTGGCCTGGGGACTGATCAGGACAGGTGTCCTGGCGCCGTTGGCAATCATGCTCGGCTGGTTCGCCGCCCTCGCGCTGATCCTCTGCGTCTTTATCTTAGGCCCGGCCAATCCACACGCCGCGGGATAGAAGACCGAATAAATCTTTGTCGACACCTTGAAAGCGCCGGGATACCCCGGCGCTTTTTCCGTTATAGTCTATAGATCTGCCGCAGACGCTCCGGCATGGAGGCGAACATCATTTGCACGATCATCTCGGCGGGGGTGATGTTGTCCTGCAACACCCACTCCCGCGTCATACCCACGCAGCCGTAGCAGTACAGGCGAATACTGTATTTTGTCTGGGTGTCGATTTGTTCGACGCCCAGCTTTTCTTTGGCCAGCCTCGTGTACCGATCCGCAAAGTATTCCAGCATGTACTGCCAGAGCGCGTTCTGGGAGGAATCCTCATAAGCCCGGCGGTAGAACAGCATCTCCTGCCGCATTTTGTTCATGCCTGCCGCGGCGGACGCCGCCGAGAGAAGGTCCGTGCTGTCGGCGTCCTGAAAAAAGATCCAGGCCATCAGGTCGTATTTGTCCTGAAAATGATAGTAGAAGGTCGGACGTTCGATCTCCGCCTCGCGGCAGATCTCCGTAACGAATATTTTCTCCAATGGTTTTTTGACCAGCAGACGCTTCAGCGCGTCCGCGATCCAGAGCTTTGTGCGTTCGGTCATGATGGATCACCGTTTCATACAAAAATGGAAATATGTAATAAAAATTATCATAATTATATTTCTGTATGTGTAAAAGCGCAAGGGGAACGGTTAGAATACAGACAAATCAGAAAAGGAGAGAATAACGATGACTTTTATGGAACTCGCAAAAAACAGATATTCGGAACGCTTTTTCGATCCCCGTCCGGTGGAGCAGGAGAAGCTGGATCAGATTCTGGAAGCAGGGCGCATTGTGCCGACCGCCTGCAATTACCAGCCGCAGCGCTTTTACGTGCTGCGCAGTCCGGAGGCGCTGGCCAAGGCAAAGACAGTGACCCCGTTCCACTACAACGCGCCTCTGATGCTGCTGGTCTGCTACGACGCAGAAACCGTCTGGCGGAATCCGCAGGACCGTTACTACCGGAATTACAATTCCGGCGAACAGGACGCTTCCATCGCGGCAACCACGATGATGTACGAGGCGGAGGAACTGGGCGTCCACAGCGTGTGGCTGCGCGGATTCGATTCCAAAACCGTGGCGGACACCTTCGACCTTCCCGAGAATATCATTCCTGTCATGATATTCGCCATGGGCTATCCTTCGGACAGCGCCAAACCCAACGCGTGGCATTTCAAGCGTATGCCGTTGGAAAACTTCGTGACCGAGCTGTAGGAAGGGGGCTGCCGACATGCATTTTACAGGAACCGTATACAGAAATCCTTACTGGCCGACCTGGCCGCTGCTGGAGATCACGCAGGGCTGCACCCACAACAAGTGCAAGTTCTGCACGATGTACAAGGACGTGCCTTTCCGGATGACCCCGATGGAGTGGATCGAAGAAGATCTGAAGGAGCTTGCCGAGATTGTCCCCGATGCGAAGACGATCCAGCTACTTTCGGCAAATCCCCTCTGTGTGACTTATGACAAACTGGCGCCGATCCTTGAAATGATAAACAAGTATCTGCCGAAGATGGAGTACATTTACGCATGTACAAGAGTTACTGATATCCGCAACAAAACGGTCGAGCAGCTGAAAAGCCTGAAAGAAATGGGCCTGCGCGAGATCTCGTTGGGATCGGAAAGCGGCGATGACTGGACGCTGGAGCGCGTCAACAAGAACTGTACTGCGGCAGATATCGTCGAACAGTGCGGAAAACTGACAGAGGCGGGGATTGACTTCTGGCTCTGCTTCCTCAACGGCGTTGCCGGTAAAGAACACAGTATGGATCACGCCATCCACTCCGCGGAGCTTTTCAGCCGGTGCAAGCCCATGCTCGTCGGCACGGGAGGGCTGACGCTTTTCCCCGGGACTCCGCTTCTCGAAGAAGCCGAGCGCGGTGAGTTTACTCCGCTTACGGAGAAAGAAATGCTGATCGAGCTGAAGGTTTTTGTGGAGCACCTGACCTGTGACTGCTATTTCAATACCCACCATACCTCCGGCATCCATCTGTCCGGTCCCGATTTTCTGAAGAGAAAGGATAAGATCATCGAGGCGCTGGATCACGAGATCCGTTACGGCGATATGGACAGACTTGCGGCGATCCGCAGAAACAAGAGGACACTGTAATGAAAAGCGAATTCAACAGAACGGACGGACTGTTTTCCCTCTGCGGACTCAACTGCGGACTCTGCCCCATGCAGATCCGGGGAGAATGCAGCGGGTGCTTCAACGGCAGCACCTGCTATCAGACCTGTCCCATAGCGCCCTGCAGCGTGAAGCACGGC
>JAEEGH010011353.1_pt1 | contig 20235 bp, 15 predicted proteins | sample 9134181 | NCBI WGS metagenome assembly JAEEGH01 (sample SAMN16246544, study PRJNA631951) | gut metagenome | biome: gut microbiome; feature: rumen; material: DP-attached | host: Bos | place: Iran: Karaj | collected 2018-10 | reverse complement strand
TTTTGTCGGCTTTCACTCTGTTATTGGCCTTCCTCTCCAAAGGTTTTACGGGGCTGTTCCCCTTGGTGTTTCCGATTCTTTATTGCGCTTTCGACCAAAAGCGCAAATGGATCCAAGGCCCGATTGATAGTATGCTCCTGCTAGTTGCTGTGGCGGTGTTTGCCGGAATCATGTTCTTGGTTTGCCCTGGCTCGTTTGGCTATATTAAGGACTACATCCGATTACAAGTCATCGGTGGAGGGTTGCACGAAGCAACAGCATCTTCAAGGTTCTATATCGTTTTCGCTTTATTGCAGCAACTAGTCATCCCGTGTGCTCTTGCACTCGTTTTGGTGATTTGCAAGACTAAAAGTAAGGTCAATTCGAAGATCTTTGAGTTTCCACCCGACAAGGGTTGGTTCTATGTCTTTCTGATCATGGGATTAGTGGGTGTGCTGCCCATTATGGTGAGCGTGAAGCAACGCGACTTCTATATGCTGGCAGCCTTGCCGTTCTTCGCCTTGGCTTGCGGGCATATCACCCTCTCGATGCTGACCTTATGGTTGCCTAAAATGACACCAATAGTCCGCAGATGGATGACCGTAGGAGCTAGTTGCATCATGCTATTGGGATTGGTCTTGAACTTGATCCATATAGGAAAATACGGCCGTGATGAGGCGTTGATAGAAGAGGTGAAACAAAGGATTGCGGAATCTGAAGGCAATAATGTCATTGAAATATCACAAGAAGAATATACACAGTGGGCCAAGCATGCCTATTATATGCGCTACGGCAAATTCAGCCTAAACCCAACTGAAAACCCGTTGCCCATAGATTCCCGCCAGCCTACCAGCCCGCGTTGGAATGACATGGGCGACCCAACTGAACAACTGAATAATTGAACAACTGAACAACTGGTAAAATATGTTACTGAATATCAAAAACCTACATGTCTCCATCGGAGGCAAGGAAATCCTGAAAGGATTGAATCTGGGCGTCAACGAAGGCGAAATCCACGCCATCATGGGTCCCAACGGAACGGGAAAGAGTACGCTGGCTGCGGCCATCACGGGTCGCGAAGGCTATGAAATCACCGAAGGCGAGATTTGGTATAAGGGCAAGAATATTGTCGGGATGTCGCCTGAGGACCGTGCCAACGAAGGTATCTTCCTGAGTTTCCAATATCCTGTTGAAATCCCAGGTGTGAGCATACAGAATTTCATGCGCACGGCTGTCAACTCAAAGCGTGAGTACCAAGGTCTGCCGCCAATGAGCACGGTCGACTTCATGAAAATGATGAAGGAGAAGCAAGCCATGGTGGAAATCACCGAGAAGTTGCAGAACCGTTTCGTCAATGTGGGTTACAGCGGCGGCGAGAAGAAGAAGAACGAGATCTTCCAGATGGCCATGCTGGAGCCGAGCCTTGCCATCCTCGACGAGACCGACTCGGGTCTCGACATCGATGCGTTGCGCATCGTGGCCCATGGCGTCAACCAGTTGCATAATGCCGAGAACGCCTTTGTGGTCATCACGCACTATCAGCGTCTGTTGGACTATATCGTCCCCGACTTTGTCCATGTAATGTATGACGGACGCATCGTCAAGACGGGCGGCAAGAACCTCGCCCTCGAACTCGAAGAAAAAGGCTACGAATGGATTAAGGAACTTTGATTATGAACAACCAACTTATCTTAGCCGCCAACCAAAGCCGCGAAATCATTGAGTATGATGATGACGCTCACCTGTCATCCGAGCCGAAGGTCTCCGAAATCATCCTCAATGAGAACTCGAGCCTTGAGTTGTATGTGCTGCAGAATGTAAGCAACGAGGCTTCCATCCAAAGGGAGTTCAAAGTCAAGCAGCTGGCCGATAGCCGACTGAAGATTGTGGTCATCACCTTCAACGGCGGCGATGTGCGAAACACCTATCATGTCGACTTGGATGGCGAAGGCGCCGACACGCAGGTGCATGGTTTGTATCTCATCGACAAGACCCAGCATGTGGAGAACTTCCTGAAAGTGAACCACAACGTGCCGCATTGCACCAGCAACGAGAAGTTCAAAGGCGTTATCGACGACTCGGCCTCGGCGGTGTTCAACGGCCATGTGTATGTGGCCAAAGATGCCCAAAAGACCGATGCCCACCAAAACAACAGCAATATCCTCCTGACCTCGACGGCCAAAGTCAACAGCCAACCTTTCCTTGAGATCTATGCCGACGATGTGAAATGCTCGCATGGCACTTCCACGGGCCAACTCGACCAAGAGGCCATGTTCTACATGCGTCAGCGTGGCATCAGCAAGGCCAATGCCAGGATTCTGTTGATGTATGCTTTCGCTGCCGAGGTGAGCAACCATATCGGCAACGAGATGCTGCACGAACACATCGACGACATGATTAAGCGTCGACTGCGTGGTGAGCTGTCGAGTTGTGAGAACTGTGTGTTGCGCTGCAGCCACCCGAAGGAATATAATTTTGACATTGATTATTCGAAAATCTGACAATGGCCTATGGCTTATGGCTAATGGCCGCTTTTACAGGAGATTGAAGCGGCCATAGTCATAGTTTGGGCCATAGTTAAGGAAACAATATAACAGTGAAGTCTGAAAACGATGTTTAATATCAATGAAATAAGACACCAATTCCCTGTCCTTGGTCAGCAGGTCTACGGCAAGCCCTTGGTCTATTTTGACAATGCTGCCACCACGCAGAAGCCTTTGTGCGTCATCGATCGTGAGCGTGACTATTACCTACACGAAAACTGCAATATCCATCGTGGGGTGCATTACTTGAGCCAGAAGGCAACAGAGGCCTACGAACATGCCCGTCAGACTATTGCGGATTTCGTCCATGCCAAGGAAGCAAGAGAGATCATTTTCACGCGTGGCACTACCGAGTCGTTGAATCTGCTCGCTACTGCTTTTGAGCATCTGGATTGCTTCTTCCGTCTTCACGGAATGAGGCCTCGCAATGACGCGAAGCGGCAGTCAGAATTAAAGGTGTTGGTTACGGCTATGGAGCACCACTCCAACCTCGTGCCTTGGCAGCAAATGGTACAGCGTAATGGGGGCGAGTTGTTGGTTGTTCCAATGGATGACAAAGGTGTTCTAGACTTGGATCGTTATGCAGACTTGCTGAAAGAAAAGCCGAAGGTGGTCTCGATTGCGCATATCTCAAATGTCTTGGGAACCATCAATCCCGTGAAGGAGATGGTGGCCATGGCACATCAATATGGCATTCCGGTCATCATTGACGGTGCCCAGTCCATTGCCCATCATCCCATCGATGTTCAAGACTTGGATTGCGACTTCTTCGTTTTCTCTGGCCATAAGATGTATGCACCTATGGGTATCGGCGGCTTGTACGGCAAAGCCGAATGGCTGGAGAAATTACCGCCCTACCAATTCGGAGGCGAGATGGTCGACACGGTGAGTTTCGAGAAGACGACCTTCAATGTGTTGCCTTATAAGTTTGAGGCTGGTACGCCCAATGTGGGTGCGGCCTTGGGCTTGGAAACCGCCGTTCAATTCATGCAAGGTCTTGACAGAAAAGAGGTTGAGCAATATGAAGCCAAGTTGTTACAGTCGGCTGTTGAACAACTCTCTGAAATCGACGGTATCCGTTTCATTGGGGAGGCTGAGCGTCGCTCAGGTTTGGTTTCTTTCATTATTGACGGTATTCATCCTTACGATCTGGGTACCATTATTGACAAGATGGGTGTGGCGGTGCGCACTGGTCACCATTGCGCCGAGCCGGTGATGACACGATTCGGCATCCCAGGCACGGTGAGAGCCTCGTTTGCCATGTACAATACGATGGAAGAGGTGGAAATCTTTGTCAATGCGGTGAAGAAAGCTGCGATGATGTTGTGTTAAGCCTCTGTCGTTGGGGTTTCTGTAGGGGTTGTCCCCGCTGTGGGTTCTTCTGTTTTTACTTCTTGATTTTCAACGGATTCTAGTTTTATTTTTCCGTTCTTTAGCTTGATTTTCTTTTTTACTCGGAGGGGAGCAATGATGAGCACTAGCAGTGCTTCGAGGGCATATTTCATCCAAGGGTCACCTCCTGTTGTCACGAATTGGAAAATCATAAGCAAAATGGAGGCAACCACAAAGATGACTTTGCCGTGATTCTTTTTTCTGAAGATCTGTATTAGGCTGAATACGAGTGTTATAAGTAGTGCAAGCTGGAGAATTGGGGTTAGCAGTTCTGATTTGTCTTGCTTGACATTGGCTTCTTCGTAATAGTAGGAGTCGATATAGTATTGGCTGAAAATGACCGTGATGATGGCGAAGACAAGCAAAAACCCGTAATAGGTGATGGCAAAACTCGCCGCCAACCTCATGGGCTGGGTCAATTCTGGCCTCAAGTTGAATATCTTGCCTTCACGCTGTTCCATGGTTAATCAGGGTTTTGTGTGGTTTTAGCCATTTCCATGCGCTTGAAATAGAGGTAATACAGCAAGATAAACATGGCTGTGAACATCAAGTCGGATAAAAATGGAGAGGGCTTTTGCAACGGATAGACATACACGGAATTGTCAATCAGCATGCAAATTTGGGCGATGGAATAGATATGGAAACCGCGTTTGTCGCCTTTGAACATCTTGATGACGCCAATCAACGATGCGATGAACAATACCAGTAGAATGATGTAGAATTTGGAGTCGATTTGGGAGAAAATCTGCATTCCCTCGTTCATGGCCTTGGCGAAATCTCCACTCATGGCTGAAAATGGTTTCATCATTTCGTCAAACTGCCCATTGCTGAGCATCTCAGACATCCTTGGCTTCACTATTAGCGAAATCAAGGAGCTGAAGATGTTCCAACAGGCGTTGATGAGCGACATCACCAAGAGGATGGTCATCCCTACGGGGCGCTTCTGAGGTTGTTGTGTGTTGGTTTCCATATCATATATTTTGTTTGTAAGGCTGTCACACCGTGGCAGCCGCTTTTGTCTTTACAAGCGGCTGCCGTGGTATGACAGCCCTACAAACCAATCATTTGTTTTGCAAATCATCAAATGCCAACGGGTAGTCCTTCACGAACTGCACGCTCTTGGCAATCTCGGTGTACATCACCTTATCGATGCGTACGAATTCCACTTCCTTACGGTAGGCGGCGACGAACTTCTCGATGATGGGCGATGACTTCAGCGGACGGCGGAACTCAAGGGCTTGTGTGGCATTGAACAATTCAATGGCCAAAACACGCTCCAGGTTTTCGGCCACGCGCAATGCCTTGGTGGCGGCATTGGCACCCATGCTGACATGGTCTTCCTGTCCCTGCGAAGACTCGATGCTGTCGACCGAAGCGGGGGTGCAGAGTTGCTTGCTTTGGCTGACAATGCTGGCAGCAGCATATTGCGGAATCATGAAGCCGCTGTTGAGGCCAGGCTCGGCGACGAGGAACGACGGCAGGTCGCGCTTTCCGCCGATGAGTTGGTAGATACGGCGTTCGCTGATGTTGCCCAACTCTGCCATGGCGATGGCCAAGAAGTCCAAGGTGATGGCAAGAGGTTGGCCGTGGAAGTTGCCGGCGCTGATGACCAGGTCTTCATCGGGGAAGATGGTTGGGTTGTCGGTGACGGCGTTGATTTCCTCACTAAAGACGGAGGCAACATAGTCGATGGCATCCTTCGAGGCGCCATGCACTTGAGGCATGCAACGGAAAGAGTAGGGGTCTTGGACATGTTTCTTCTCCCTGACGATCAGCTCGCTACCTTTGGTGAACTCACGTACACGCTTGGCGGTGACGATTTGTCCGTTGTGGTGGCGGATTTGATGCACTTGGTCAAAGAAAGGTTCGATGCGGCCGTCGAAGGCTTCCAAAGAGACCGTTCCGATAAGGTCGGCCAGATAGCTGAGGCGGAAGGCCTTCAGCAGCACATAGGTGCCATAGCTGCTCATGAACTGGGTGCCGTTGAGCAGTGCCAAACCTTCTTTCGATTGCAGGGTAATGGGTTTCCAACCAAACTTCTTCAGAACTTTCTCGGCAGGAACAATCTTGCCTTCGAAATGCACCTCACCCAAGCCGAGCAAAGGCAACATAAGGTTGGCCAAAGGTGCTAAGTCGCCGGAGGCACCAAGTGAGCCTTGGTTGTAGACCACGGGCAGCACATCGTTGTTGAAGAAGTCGATGAGGCGTTGCACGGTTACCACTTGCACGCCGCTATTGCCGTAGCTAAGGCTTTGCACCTTTAAGAGTAGCATGAGGCGGATGATCTCTTCGGGCACCATTTCGCCCGTGCCGCAGGCGTGTGACATGACAAGGTTCTTTTGCAATGTGCTTAGGTCTTCCTTTGAGATGCTATGGTCGCAGAGCGAGCCAAAGCCGGTGGTCACACCGTAGATGGGCTTCTCAGGGTTCTCCATCTTCTTGTCGAGGTAGTCGCGGCATTTTTGGATGCGCTTGACGGCATCGGCGCTGAGTTCCAGCTTATAGCCCTTGGTGAGTATTTCGTTTACCTGTTTGAAGGTCAGCTCCTTCGATGAGATTTTATGGACTTTCATATTGTTGATTGTTAAATGTTTAATCGTTGAATTGTTGTAGAGACGCATTCAATGCGTCTCTTTTTATAATTGATTATTGGTTTTGAGACGCATTCAATGCGTCTCTACGGGTTATTTCAATATCGTTTCCACCAATTTGTTGGCGTCAACGGTTTCTTGTTTGCCTTCTTTCATCCATTTCACGGTGAATTTCTGTTCGGCCACTTCGCTCTCGCCAGCGATGACGACAATCGGGATGTGGCGTTGGTCAGCATATTTCATCTGTTTCTGGATCTTGGCGGCATCGGGATAGATCTCCGCGTTGATGCCGTGTTTGCGTACCTGGTTGAGGTATTTCAGACAGTATTTCTCCTCGTTCTTGCCGAAGTTGAGGAAGATGACCTTGGTGCTTTCCGACATGGTCTCAGGGAAGAGGTTGAGGCCTTCCAACACGTCGTAAATGCGGTCGGCTCCGAAGCTGATGCCCACGCCGGAGACATTGGGCAGGCCGAAGATGCCCGTGAGGTTGTCGTAACGACCGCCGCCCGAGATGCTGCCGATGGCGAAGTCCTTGGCTTTCACCTCGAAGATGGCTCCTGTATAGTAGTTCAGGCCGCGGGCGAGGGTGAGGTCGAGTTCGGTGTCGATGCCGAGTTCCATATTTTCAATATAGTCGAACAGGGTCTCAAGCTCTTCGATGCCTTTTTGGCCGATTTCATTATCTAATAAAGGCTTCAGCTGAGCCAGCTTCTCGCGCGTGTTGCCCTTCATGAAGAGGATGGGTTGCAGTTTGTCGATGGCGGCCTGCTCCAAGCCCTTCTCGGCGAGTTCCGCGTTGACGGCATCGATACCAATCTTGTCCAGTTTATCAATAGCCACAGTGATGTCGACCAAGGCATCCGATTTGCCGATGTATTCGGCGATGCCAGCCAATACCTTGCGGTTGTTAATCTTCAGAGTAACTCTGATTTTCAAGGCATTGAAGACCTCGTCGACGATTTGCACCAGTTCGGCTTCATTCAATAATGAGTCGCTGCCGATGATGTCGACATCGCATTGGTAGAACTCGCGGTAACGGCCTTTCTGTGGACGGTCGGCACGCCAAACGGGTTGGATTTGGTAGCGCTTGAAGGGGAAGGCGATTTGGTCGCGATACATGGTGACAAAACGGGCGAAGGGCACGGTCAGGTCGTAGCGCAGACCTTTCTCCGTGATCTTTGAAGCTAGTTTCAGGGATTCAAGAGGTTCTCCGTTTTGCTCCACACCACTCATGAAGTCACCCGAGTTGAGCACACGGAAGAGGAGTTTGTCGCCTTCTTCGCCGTATTTGCCCAAAAGGGTGCTGAGGTTTTCCATCGAAGGGGTCTCGATGGGTTGGAAACCAAAGCGTTTGAATACAGTCTTGATGGTGTCGAAAATATAGTTGCGGCGCACCATGACTTCGGGCAAGAAGTCGCGTGTGCCTTTGGGAATGCTTGGTTTTTGTGCCATTTTTGAAATTTTTTGCAAAAGTACGAATTATTTCAATTCAAATTCTTCTCCAGGCTCGGGGATGACAATGTTGTCCCATCCTTCCTTGCGCAGCTGGCGCTTGTAGAACTGTTGGGCTTCAAGGTCACCATGTACGATGAAGGTCTTCTTTACCTTGCTCGGGTCTTGGCAGCTCAGGTAGTTGATCATCTCTTTGTAGTCGCCGTGGCCGCTGAAAGCATCGATTTCATAGATGTCGGCATTGACCGCGTGCTCCATGCCGAAGATGGAAACGGTTTGAGGCTTGGGGTCGGCCAAGAGCTTGGCACCCAAGGTTGTCGGGGCACAGTAGCCGATGGCAAGGATGCTATTGTTGGGATTCTCGATGCTGTTTGCGATGTGATGCTTCACACGGCCAGCCTCCATCATGCCCGATGCTGAAATGATGATACAGGGCTGTTTGGTGGCATTAAGTGCTTTGGACTGGTTGATGTCGCGCACGAAGGTCAGGCTATTGAAACCGAAGGGGTCGGGGTTGTATTCGATCATATCCTTCACGTCATCATTGAAGAGGTCGGCATACATACGGAAAATCTCGGTGGCGTTGACGGCCAGAGGACTATCCACATATACTGGAATCTTCTCGGGCAGTTTGCCTTGGCTGTAGAAGCTATTTAACAGATATACAATCTCTTGCGTGCGGCTTACCGCGAACGAAGGGATGATGAGCTTGCCACGTTTTTCCACGCAGGTGTGATAGATGATTTCCAACAATTGTTGCTCGGCATTGGCACGGTCGCTGTGGAGGCGGTTACCATAGGTGGCCTCAGTGATGAGATAGTCGCAGTGCGGGAATGGCTCTGGTGAACGCAGTAGGTAGTTGTGTTCGCGTCCGATGTCACCAGTATAAGCTATGCGAGTCATCTTGCCGCCCTCATCGATTTCGAGGATGGCGCAACCACTGCCTAGCAGGTGGCCCGTGTTGTTGAATTTCACCTTAATATTATTGTCCAGATAGAGGTAGCGGTTGTAGCTCACGGTGACAAAGAGCTCTAGACAAGCACGCGCATCCTTCTCGGTATAAATGGGCTGCATGGCTGGCAGACCTTGCTTGCGGCGTTTCTTGTTGAACCACTCCATATCGTTCTCTTGGATGAAACCCGTGTCGGGGAGCATGATGCTGCACAGGTCTTTGGTGGCAGGTGTGCAGACCACTTCTCCTTTGAATCCCAATTTGTGGAAATAAGGAATAAGACCGCTGTGATCGATGTGGGCGTGGGTAAGGATGATATAGTCAATTTCCGTAGGATCGACCATGATGTTGCGGTTGGCGGCATCGGTCTCGAGGCCTTTACCTTGGAACATACCACAGTCCAAGAGGATTTTCTTGCCATGATCAGTGGTGATGAGGTGCTTGCTGCCCGTCACTTCTTGGGCTGCACCGATGAATTTGATTTTCATAATAATCCAAATTTGACCCCAAAAATAGCAAAAAAAAGTGAGGTGGCAAGTTTTGTCACCTCACTTTGGGATTTTTGTTTGAAACAATGTGGCTTATTCCACCACAATCTTCCTCACAGTCTGACCTTCTTCAGTTTCGATGTGCATCATATAGATGCCTTTGGCAACATTGGAAAGGTCGATGCGGACTTGGTCGCTTTCCACCTTGGCGTTGTAGACCGTCTGTCCGTAGGCGTTCATGATGCGCACATGGTTCAAGCCTTCGCTTTCAACCATGACTTCGCCTTGTGTTGGGTTGGGATAGACTTTGGCAGCAACGCTGTTTTCGCCGATACCTTCGGTAAACAGGAAGTTGGCTACCAGATCACGGTTTTCGGTGGCAATGAAAGTGTAGGTCATTTCTTCCGAAACCACCTCGCCGTTTTCGGTCCAGTTTTGGAAGGCCCAGTCTTCGTTGCGGACGATGGTCAAAGTGACTTGGTCGCCATAGTTGTACGTGCCTCCTCCGCTAATGCTTGCAGCTTCAATTGGGTCAGCAGAGGCCGTGATCTCAAAGGTCTGCAACTCAAAGTTGGCCACCAAGGTGCGATTACCTGTGACCGTGAATGTGTAAGCGGCATTGGTAGAAACTACATTGCCGTTTTCAGTCCAGTTGACGAAAACATAGCCCTCGTTGGCCGAGGCATTGACGGCGCAGCTTTGGCCGTAGTTGTAGGTGCCGCCACCGGTGACAGTGCCGCCTTCAGTCGGGTTAGCCGTGGCGGTGATAGTAAAGGATTGCAACTGGAAGTGTGCAACATAAGTTGCTGATTCGGTGACTGTGAAAGTGTAGGTAGCATTGGTGCTGACTTGAGCTCCGTTCTTTGTCCAGTTTACAAACGTGTAGCCAGTGGCAGGAGTAGCTGTCAAAGTGCAGGATTGACCATAGTTAAATGTTCCACCACCTGTAACGGTGCCACCATTAATCGGATTAGCAGTTGCAGTAATGGTGAATTGTTGCTGTGAGAAGTTGGCCACCAATGAGCGGTTGCCAGTCACCGTGAAGGTGTAGTTGGCATTAGTGGAGACTACATTGCCGTTCTCGGTCCAGTTCGTGAAGGTGTAGCCAGTGTTCGGCGTGGCGCTCACGGTGCATGATTGGCCTTGCTGATAAGAGCCGCCACCGGTTACGGTGCCACCATCTCTTGGACTAGCCGAAACGGTGATGGTGTAATTCTGCGGTTGCATTTGGAAGTTGGCCACCAGGTTGCGATTGTTGTTCACGGTAAAGGTGTAGCTGGTTTGTGAGGAGACCACCATGCCGTTCTCTGTCCAGTTGGTGAAGGTATAACCGTTGTTGGCTGTAGCCGTAACTGTGCATGACTGGCCTAAGATGTAGGTGCCACCGCCAGTGACGGTGCCACCATTGGTCGGGTTGGCTGACACATTAATGGTGTATTGTTGTGTGCCTCCCTGCATGATGTCGATCTCGGCAATATAGGTAATTTTGTTGTAGCCGAACACGGTCAGCGTGGCAATGCCAGAGGTTCCAGGAGCAGTAAAAGTGATGTTACAAGTGCCGTTCACAATAGTGGCAGAGCCCATGATTTCGTTGTTGCGGGTCAGGGTGGCCAAGGCACCATTGCCGTTGGTAGCATTCACAACGAAAGATGTCGCGGTGCTGCTCATAGAAGGGGCGTGGGTCACATTCATGTTGGCAGGGATAGCATTGCGCAGTGTCAGAGACGGATCGCCGTAGAGAATCCACGACATATAGGTGCCATGGCCTTGTCCTGCTCCTTGACCATATTGGTCCAAAATCTTCATGTTGCCGTCAAACGAGCAGCCGCCAAGCGTGCGCTTGATGTTGGTACTGTGTTGCTCTGTCAGCACATCCACCATCTCGTCTTGGCCATACATTGGGGGAACCCAAGGTTGGGAGATGTAGGAGAACATACCGCCGATGGCACCTGTAGGTGTACCGTTGCTGTTGTTCGTGGCACGGAGCCAGGTCTCGGCGAAACATGGCTGATAGTGGTCATATTTTCCATTCAGGCAAGCCACCGACCAGACGATGGGCAATTTATTATCATTCACCAAAGCGTTCACATTGGAATTACTGTAGTTGAACACGCCCCAGCTGGTTTCAGAACCGTGGTTGCAGTAATTGATGATGCTCACGCCGTTGTTGATGTGTTGGGTCAGCGTGGCAGAGTTGGAGTTGGCACCGCCGCCACTGGGATAATCTCTGAAGACTTCGGTGTAGTTGTAGGCAAGCAGGTCATTGCGGATGTTGTCGATATGCTGCCAGTCGTCCTCACCAAAGTGGCCACCGCTGCCAGCTACCGTGGCAACACCCGTACCAGTACTCAACCAAGTGTCGGTGGCGTTGATGTCTCTTTCATAGTGGATTACCTTGTTCACCTGTGTGGTGACATGGGTGTCGTTCTCAGCCGAGAAACGACCGATTATAATGTCATTGTATGAGTCGTTGCCCGCTACTTGACCATACCAATTGTCGGACTTGCCGCCATAGCTACCCGAGGAATAGTTGTGTCCGGGGATTTGAGCCACGTCGCCGACCAAAAGGACATGGGTGAGGTTGTTGTTGCTGTTGTACTGGCTTTCAATATACGACTTGATGGCAGAGTCAGTGGTACCTGTTGTGCTGGTGCCGACCATTGTGGTATGTCTGCCGATTTGCTTTTTCCAGTTAACAAAAGGCTGCATGGCTGTCATGAATGCGTCGTGGCAAATGATGAGCATGTCGCCGGTCTCAACTACGGGTGTATATTTGCTCAAACCTTCGCTGAAGTTGATGAAATGGTTGCCATACAAGGCTTCGATTTCAGGGTCTATCTTCACCTCGTTGGAACGGCGGTCGAAGATGTTTTCACTTGACAGACCGTCGCTGTACATCTCAACGGTCATGTTGTAATAAACGCGGAGGGTCTTCGAAATTGGGTTATAAGCGAAAGGATAGACCACCATGTTTTGACCGCGGAAGTCGCGAAGGATGTATGGATCGTAAAGGCCTACATTTTGAGCGGGGAAGAAGGCATCGGTCGAATAAGCCTCACCGTAGGTGTAGGGCACATCCTCAGGGTTGATGGTGCGCGGGAAATCACCTTTTGAAGGTGCGACTTCCATCGGGTAATCAGCGTATTGCGCATCAACGACACGGATGTTGTAATGTTGACGGTCGCCAACGATGGCCGGTATGGCAATCATGGGGAGGTTAGGTTCGCCGGCGGCAGCGGTGCTGACGGTGCGCGGAACCGAGATGATGTTGGCTTGGCCGCGAGGTGTGGTCACCTCGAAGGTGTAGAAGCCAGGGACTTGCATGTTGACGGTGATTTGGTTCTCGGAAGAGGAAACCAAAGTCGTCTGGATGGTGCTCGGGGCATCGCTCTTGATGGCGACCCACTGCTGACCGAAGGTCACTACCGTCAGCATGACGAGCAGTAGCGTGAATAAGCTTTTTTTCATAGGTTTGAAAAGGATTAGTTTTAAAGGGCAAAAATAGTGCTTTTTGCCGAATGTAAGTCAATTTTTGTTGTTTTTCTTCATAAAAGCAACTGAATCGCCCCAAGCATTGTACAAAACCTTGTGCCCGATGGCGGCCAAACGCACGTCGAGGCAGCTGTGACACTCGTCGGGTTTGTCCTTCACGCAGGCCTTGTCGGGATAAATGAGATAGTTCTCGCGGAACTCGTTGGGTGTAAGGTTGGGCATGATGACGTTGGCACCAGCGAGGATGGCCTTCTCACGACCTTGCGGGTCGACGGTCTGGTTGGCGGTGGCCGCCACCATGTTGATTTCAGGCATCATTAGGCGAAGGATAGCAATCATCTTGAGGGTCAGCTCCATGCGTTTCTCGGCGGATGGAATTTGGTCTCTGTATTGCCACAGCGGTGTGTCAGGATGCGGAATGAAAGGTCCCATGCCGACCATGGCCACGTCTTTCTTTTTGAAGAACAGCAAGTCATCAGCGAGGTCGTCGAGTGTTTGGAACGGCAGGCCGACCATCACACCGGTACCCGTCTGATAGCCGATTTTCAGCAGGCTGTCGATGCAGTCAAGGCGTTGCTTGAAGTCGTGTTTGGCATCGCGCGGGTGAATCTTATAATAAAGGTCTTCATTCGAGGCTTCGATGCGGAGCAGATAACGGTGTGCGCCCGCCTCAAACCAACGGCGGTAAGTCTCCTCGGTCTGCTCGCCCAGTGAGAGTGTGATTCCCAAACTTCCATTGTCTATCTTCTTGATTTCCTTGACCAAATAGGTGATTTTGTCCACAAAAGCCTTATCGCTCCTTTCTCCGCTTTGCAATGCCACTGAGCCATAGCCCAACTCATGCGCCAGTTTGGCGCATTCGATGACTTCCTCGTCGCTGAGCGTATAGCGTTCCACCTTGAGGTTCTTGCAACGCACACCGCAGTAGAGGCAATACTTTGTGCAGATGTTGCTGTATTCAATCAGTCCGCGCAGGTGGACATAGTTGTCCAAGTGCGCCAGCTTGGTCTGCAAGGCCTTGTCGAAGAGTTTCTTCTTGTTGTCGCCTTCGACAGCGAGGAGGAGTTTGATTTCCTCATGAGTTAAGGTCCCTGAGCCCTGAGCCTGTCGAAGGGTCGAAGGGCCGACTTTATTTAGGATTTCGGTGACGGTCATTGTTTGAAATTTGGCGCAAAAGTAGTGATTTATCGAATTGGACTGAGTTTTTTTATGTGCGCTGTTTTTGCATTCAGGAAATTCAATACTTTTGCCTTTTCAAACAACAAAACCATGCAAATCCCATTAGACCAGTTTGAACAAGTCATTGACGAGAAAATACTGCAACGCGGCCTGACCTATTTCAAGAAAGGCCAAGTGCATGAACTTGAGGAAGTCAGCCCGAACACCTACGAAGCCATCGTTGAGGGAACGGAGGACTACACCGTCCGCCTGACCGTTGAAAACACTGTGGTGACCGACTACAGTTGCGATTGCCCGTACGATATGGGACCCGTCTGCAAGCATGTGGCCGCCGTGATTTTTTCCCTGCAAGAGGAAGATTTGGACCTGACGAAGAAAGCGACCAAGTCCAAAAAATCGGTCGGGTCGGGGGTGAAAAAAAGCAAAAGCGTTGCAACCCAAATTGATGAACTGATGGACAAAGCTTCCGTCGAAGAACTGAAAGAGTTAATCAAGACGGAAGCAAAGAAAAATTCCCTGTTCTGTAACCATGTTCTATCCTACCTTGAACATTACAATGATAATTTATCCAAAGAATTTTACCAAAAGCAGTTGAGGGCTTTAATAAGGTCGGCCACTGACAGATATGGACTCATTGATTGGAACAATGCCAGGGCTTTGGGATATGCCGTTGATGAATTACTCGACTCGGCCAGGAAACAAATCGACCATGGCAATTTCGAGAAAGCCGCTGCAATTTGTTTCGCCGTGATGGAGGAGATGTTGGAACCCCTCAATACTGCCGACGATAGTAATGGCGACATTAGCGGTTGCATCGATGGGGCTATCAACTTGTTGAGCGATATGGCTACGATGTGTGAATCAAAAACCGTCCACAAGCAGATTTTCAACTTCTGCATGGACGAGTTTGAGAAAGGTCGTTTTGATGGCTGGGGCTGGCACACGAGCTTGCTTTCGTTAGCCGCCAATCTTGCCGAAACGGATGCTGATTTTGACCTCGTTTTGGCTTTGGCCGAAAAGAAACAGAATTCATATTATTATGACGAGGAAGTCCAAATGATTAAATATGGTTTGCTTGTGAGAAAGAAAGGACAAGATGTCGCGGACAAGTTTCTTGAGCAGAACTTGGACAACCCGAATTTTAGAAGGATGGCCATTGAGAAAGCATTGGAACAAAAGAACTATGCGAAAGCCGTCAGATTGGCTGAAGACGGGGTGAAAACAGACATGAAAGACAAGCCCGGACTGGCCAAGGAATGGTATGATTGGTTGTTGAAAATTGCGCAGGCACAGAAAGATACGCCAAAGATTCTCGAATATGCCCGTTATCTCTTGATAGACAATTTCAGGAATGAGCAGGATTATTATCAGATTTTGAAGGAGCATGTAAAGTCTGAGGATTGGGATGCCGTTATCAATGCCATCGTCCACGAAATCAAGGCGAAAAGGCGGTGGTATGACAAGGGATTGGTTGCCAACATATACATCAAAGAGGAAAAGTGGGACAAACTTTGGGAGTTAGTCAAGGAAAATCCAGACTTTACCAACATAGAGAGTTATGAAAGTTATCTGTCCAAACTCTATTCCGACGAAATCGTGGATTTGTACGCTAATCAGGTCTTGGATTATTTGAATCACAATATGGGTCGCGACCATTACCAAACCGCCTGCCGTTATATCCGCAGGATGATCAAATTGGGCGGGAAAGCGAAGGCTGACAAACTCATCGCCCAACTTCGCACTTTATATGCCAAACGTCCCGCATTGATGCAGGAATTGGACAGGGTTTGACGGATTGGCAATCAGGCGAGTTCCTTTTTAGTGAATTGATTGGGATTTCAGAAAAATGTTTATATTTGCAGATTGAAAAAGAAGGAAAATGACAACACGACAACTTGAAATAGAAAGTTTGATAAAGCGTCTTGGAACCGAAATACTTCCCCGAGGTGCTCGTTTGTTGCTTTTTGGCTCCCAAGCTCGGGATGAGGCGAGGCCCGATTCTGATTGGGATTTGCTGATTTTGTTGGAAGGTGACAAAGTGAGCAATGAAGATTTCGACAGTTGGGTGTTTCCTTTCATTTCATTGGGATGGTCGCTTGGTGTTGACATCAATCCTGTGGCTTACACATACGATGAATGGATGCGACGGCAGATCACTCCATTTTATAAAAACGTAATGAAAGAAGGGGTGGAGTTGAATTAAGGTTGAAGAAAACATAAACAAGATAAAACGTTAGTTGAACCAAAACAATCAAACAAAGAAAAGAAGATAAACACAAAAGACATATTATAATCAGATAGCACTTGTTGCTGTCCTTGAACACCAAATTTTCCACTAGTCTCCGTTTTGACGGGGCAAAACTCTTCAAGGATAAGTTACAAATGCCGTACATGGTACGGCGTGGAATAACTTGTTAGAAGAGTTGGGCGTGGAAACCCTGGTGTTCAAGCAAGGAATTGATTCCACGCTTTTTTTTGTTGTCTAAATAAATCATTAAACACATGGAGAATAAAAATGAAATGAATGAAGAAAGGATTTTAGCCGAGGACGTTTCGCTGGAGCAACCAAAAAGAAATCAAGAAAGTAAAAAAGACAAAGGCACAAAAAAACCGATTATCGTATTATTGGTAGCAGTGTTAGTCATAGCGGTTGTGTTAATTGTGAAACCAGTTCGAAGAGAACTTTTCACAAATGATATGGCAGAAGAAATAAAGTCCAATGATAATTCTTTGTACAAGAATAAAGGTTTGAGTGGGTTAAGAGGATGGGACGAAATCTCACCAGCAGAAAGAAATATTTATAGGAAAAGATACCCGGGTTTTCGTGGATATTCATCGAAACAGGCGGAAATCGTATATGCAAATAATTTGTACATTTATAGATTTGGTAAAGAATCATTTGACAGATATGATTATGAAGTTAGAAACAAACAATATAAAGAATCAGTTGTCAGACAAGCGGCTTATGAACAATTTGGAGAAGATGAAGACCTCATTGCGTGGTTAAATGGGCTGACTCTACAAGAAAAGATCGACTTTCTCGAGTCAAATTATCAAGCATCGATGAATAATTTTGAGTACGAATGGCAAAAGAATGATTTTGAGAGTCGTGTTTATGACACCGAAGGTTTTGATTGGTACACGATAGGTGATTATATTATTCCTATTCCCAAAACGATGTATTTGAGCGGTGACACTAGTTTCAATCTAAAATACAAATTCTTTCAAAATGACCCGTCAAAGAACTCAAGCATAATTGTGAATTGTCATGATGGAGATTATTCGGAGATGGCAACCTTTTTGAAAGATTTAAACCATCACTACATTAAGGAGGATGATGAAATTGCCCATTTAAGGGAAATTGTTCAATTCAGGGTGTCATTTAAGGATGAAGCCAAACAAATGTCCGTTTATTCCCATGCTCAAGGAAGGGATATGTCCAATTGTAAAGGACCTGATTTTATTGATATTGGAGGTCAAATTGTAATTCATGCAAAATACGACCAAGTATTCAAAGACCCGGTTACTCATGTAGACACATATTCTTTCTATTCGCCCACGAAGTATATGGTTGTTATGACAGGATGTCCTGTTAATGAAGAGAAAGATAGTAAGGCTGAACTTGAGAAAGTGGTTAGAGGAATAAGAAAAATAAAGTAACAGTTAAACTATTCGATAACAATAAAATCAAAAGATTATGACAGAAAATGAATTTTACGAGCATTGGTTTCAGGGCCTTCTTGTATTAGGCTTCTTGTTTTGGTGGATGATGGGCCATTTGGGAAAGAAAAATTGTATAGAGAATCCATTGGAAAAACACATTTTATTAAAGGTGTTTGGTGGTATTTCCATCGCATTTGGCATAGTTATGTTTGTTGCAGGGGTGGTCTTTATGACCAAACTTGATTTTCCTGACCACTCACTTCCACAACCCATTTCACCAAATATGTTTATCAGACCGATTGATGCATATCAGAAAATTGGTTACCCTACTAAAGAGCAAAGTCTTGTGATCAATGAATTCATCGGCGCCATTCAATTTGTTGGTTTGGGCCTTTATTTGTGGCGTTTTCGAAGATCGGGAACGAAATGGTGGCAGAAGACACTGAAAGTAGTGGCATATACCGCTATGTTCATGCTTCTGCCATCAGCAATTGATTTTCATTATTTTGACATTTGGGAATTTATTTCACCAGCATTGCTCATCATTTTGGCGACATTATGCCTTATAGATTGGAGAGGCTTGAGAAAAAACAATGCCGATTCAATGAGTGTAAAACTGATTGTGGATGAAACAAAGAATCCTGATGAAAGCGAAGTGAGTTCAATGGATGTTGAATTATAAACAAAGAGTTATGTATTGCAAACATTGTGGAAAAGAAATTGCGGATGATTCCGTGTTCTGTCAATACTGTGGCGGAGAATTACAAGAACAAGAAAAGAAAAAGCCAAATGGTTCACTTTTGAATAGGTTTCAATCATTAAGCAAAGGCTGGCAAATTACTATCATGACGTATGTTGTGTGGTTTCTGTTATGTTTATGCTTGTGGTTAGCGGGTGTGTGGTATGATTGGTTTGATGACCGTGATGGGTGGATAACGGAAATATTTGTGGTATTACTTATTCCTATGGTTACACTTTTCGTATGGTATTATTTTGCACGATTGAGAAAACCAAAAGTTGATAAACAAAAGGCTGAAAATGACTCGGCCAGTTCTTCAACAAAGTCTGGAATTGGTATCAAAATGTTCAGTTTCTCTTTGATGGATTTCGCTAATCAGCATGGTAGAATGCAAGTAAAGACCGTGGTCAATCCAACCACTAATGAGGTACGCTCATATTGCGTTTTCACCAGCAAACAAGGAATAGAAACAAAAGTCGAGTTTGGAAAGACTTTGGGCGTACTTCGTCCCCAAGAAATAGCGGAAAGAAAAGAACAATTGATGGTTGTTCAACGGATGGATGGGACTTTTGAGTTGGTTGAAAAGTAGTTGGTTTTTACCGAAAACTGGTATTTTCCGTACAGATTTTCGATTGAATCGAAAATCTGTACTATTTTTACCGAGAATACTTAGGATTGGTGTAGATTTCAATACCAGTAAATGCTTAGGATTGGTGTATATGTTTTCTGTATAATATTGATTATCAGACTGCTGTTTGATTTATAAATCAGACCTGAAATTCGAGGATGGCATTCTGTTTCTGCCACTTTATATGACTCCTTTTTTGTGAGATTGAGCCTCATACGGAATTTTTCCGTATTTTTGCCGCCGATTTGAAAACGAGAAATTTTATTTTATGACCAAACCATTGAAAATCGTGGTGCTTGCCAAGCAGGTGCCCGATACTAGAAATGTGGGCAAAGACGCCATGACGCCGGAAGGCACCGTCAACCGCGCCGCCCTGCCCGCCATCTTCAACCCCGAAGACCTGAATGCCCTTGAACAGGCCCTGCGCCTCAAGGAGCAGCATCCAGGCAGCACCGTCGGCGTGCTCACCATGGGCCCGCCGCGCGCCGGTGAGATCATCCGCCAAGGCCTCTTCCGTGGTGCCGACACAGGCTGGCTGCTCACCGACCGCCTCTTCGCAGGCGCCGACACCCTCGCCACTTCGTATGCCCTCGCCACCGCCATCAAGAAGATTGGTGATGTCGACATCGTCATCGGAGGCCGTCAGGCCATCGACGGCGACACCGCCCAGGTGGGTCCCCAAGTGGCACAGAAACTGGGTCTTAACCAAGTGACTTATGCCGAGGAAATCCTCAAGATCGAAAACAACATCGCCACCATCCGCCGCCATATCGACGGTGGCGTGGAGACCGTTGAAGTGCCGCTGCCTTGCGTGATTACCGTCAACGGCAGCGCGGCACCCTGCCGTCCCTGCAACGCCAAGTTGGTGATGAAATACAAGTATGCCTCATGTCCGCTGGAGCGTCAGCCCGAAGATCCTCGTGCCGACCTCTATGCCAGCCGCGACTACCTCAACCTCAACCAGTGGAGCGTGGCCGACGTGGATGGTGATCCCAACCAGTGTGGCCTCTCAGGTAGTCCCACCAAGGTGAAAACCGTGCAGAACATCGTCTTCCAGGCCAAGGAGAGCAAAACCCTCACCGCCAGCGATGCCGATGTGGAAGGATTGATCAAAGAATTGTTGGACGAAAAGATTAT
>JAEEGH010011352.1_pt1 | contig 20238 bp, 16 predicted proteins | sample 9134181 | NCBI WGS metagenome assembly JAEEGH01 (sample SAMN16246544, study PRJNA631951) | gut metagenome | biome: gut microbiome; feature: rumen; material: DP-attached | host: Bos | place: Iran: Karaj | collected 2018-10 | reverse complement strand
AATACGAAATACCGCTGAAGCTCACCGCGCCAGGCGTTTACAGCACCTATTCAAATGCTGACTGCGCAGTGGTATGGCCGGCAGAGAACATGCTCAACATAGAGCTGAAGAAACTTACCGCCCTGAAGAAACAGCGTAATATTATGAAGGCGCAGGGCAAGGCATCGCTTACCAACCTTTACAGCGAGTACGATCCGGACAATCAGAACAACAAGATATCCATCGTCGGTAATCCGTCGCTTGGTGAGGTGCGCACTATGATGATAGGCGTGCGTAACCTGTCGGCAGAAATGAAGGATGGCGAGGTGTGGGTCAACGAACTACGCCTGCTCGAGCCAGAGAGTGAGGGCGGTTGGGCGGCATCAGCCAACCTTAACCTGCAGTTGTCAGACCTTGGCACCGTACAGGCTTCGGGCAAATATGTCAGCGACGGTTTCGGCGGATTGGAACAAAAAGTACTTGAGCGAACCATGGATAAGTATGGCACGTACTCCGTGACTACAAACCTCGAGCTCGGCAAGTTCTTCCCTGAGAAGGCAAAGGTTTCCATACCTTTATATTATAGTGTCACTCGTGAACGTACATCGCCAAAGTATAATCCGCTTGACACGGACATGTTACTTGAGGATGCCCTTGAGAGTGCTGCCAATGAGCAAGAGCGCGATTCGATAAAGAGCATAGCGGTTACGAATACCGTGAGCAAGAACTTTGCTATATCAGGAATGCGTGTGGGTATAGCCACAAAGCGTCATCCTATGCCTTATGACCCGGCAAACTTCTCGTTCTCATACAGCCATACCCACAACCATACTGATGGACAGACCACAGTGTATGAGAATGAAGACAGATGGCGAGGAGCCTTGACTTATTCCTGGACACCGGTATATAAGTCGTTCGAACCTTTCAAGAAATTGAAGTCGAAGTCTAAATACCTTGACATAGTAAAGAAATTCGCCCTGAACTGGCTGCCTCAGAATATAGCTGCCAGCACGGAGATGACGCGTACATACAGCGAATTGCAGGAGCGTGACCTCGAAGATCTCGGCAATGAGTCGAGCCTGCCGGTAACGTTTAGTTCGCAGTTCCTGTGGAACAGAAACCTTTCTGTACGCTGGGACCTCACCAAGAACTTGCGTCTGAGCTTCCAGAGTGCTACAAGGGCAGAGATAGAAGAGCCATATACCCAGGTAAACAAAGATATCAATCCCGATGGCTACAAGGTATGGAAGGATTCCGTATGGACAAGCATAAAGAAGATGGGCACGCCGCTCGACTACAACCAGACGTTCAAGGCGTCATATCAGTTGCCGCTTAACCAAATGCCTATCTTCGCATGGCTCAATGCCGATGCATCATACGACGCGAACTACAGTTGGGCACGAGGCTCAGAGGTTGACGGCATAGTGAAATACGGTAACACCGTGACGACCCACCGTACCGTAAACATAAACTCTACCATGAACCTTGACAAACTGTATAACCTTGTGCCTTTCCTCAAGAAAGTCAATGAGAAGTTTGCCAAGACACCGAAGAAGAAAAACAACGCCGCAGACAAGAAAAAAACTGCAGCAAAAGACAAAGCTAAGGGCAAGGATGGTAAGGACGCAGAGGAAGATGCTGCTGATAAGGACAAGAAGAAAGATACGAAGACCGTAGCACAGACGAAGAAAAAGACCAACGTATTCACCAGGGAGGTGACGCTGAATGCAGATACATTTCTAGTTGTCACCCACGGTAGGAAGACCAAGCGACTCCTTGTTAGCGCAAAGGACGTAAAGGGTAACGTGATACCGGTGAAGTACAAGAAGATTGACGAAAACAAGATAAAGATAATCAATAAGTCTGATACTACGTTGAAGATGAAGTTGTCTGTCACCGCACTTGAACCGCTTGACGATAAACTGTGGTACAAGGTAGCGCAGCATACCGCACGTGCGTTGATGATGGTGCGCAGCGTCAATATCAGCTATCGTAATCAGTATGCCCTGTCCCTGCCAGGCTTCATGCCTACGGTAGGCAGTGTGTTCGGACAAAAAAGAGGTGATGCAATGTCGCCAGGTCTAGACTTTGCCTTCGGATTCGTCGGCGACGACTATATCGAGAAGGCACGCAGCAATGGTTGGCTGTTTAGCGGAGTTGATTCAGTAGCAACGCCGGCAGCAATCAACCGTACGGAAGACCTGCAGGTAAAGGTCACCGTAGAGCCATTCCGCGACTTTAAGATAGACTTTAATATGTCGCATACGCAGTCAAAGACCAAGTCGGTGCAATATATATACGAAGGCAATCCTACTACTCAGAGTGGTAACTTCACTATGACGACCGTCAGCATCAAGTCTGCCTTTGAGGGTATAGGCAGTGCAGACAATGGCTACAGATCGGCATCGTTCAGCAAATTCTGTAACCTGCTCGATGCATACCAGGTGCGTGTGCAGCGTCAGTATGCCGGCACACGCTATCCTGATGGCAGCGTGCTTGCCGGACAGAAGTTCAATCCGGCAAACGGCGAGGTCAACAAATACAGTGCCGACGTTATGGTGCCTGCATTCCTCAATGCATACACGGGATATAAAGGACTTGACATATTCCCTGCCATAGTCCACATGTTACCTAACTGGACACTACGCTACAACGGATTGACTAAGATAGAGTGGTTCAGACAGCACTTCAAGAGTTTCACACTCAACCACTCCTATAAGAGCGTCTATGCAGTAGGCTCATACAGCTCATACTCTACGTATCTCTCCTACATGGGCGACAGGATTGGTTTCATCTGCGATGCCACCGATGCAAACCGCTACATACCAAATTCTATGTATAATGTCTCCACCGTAAGCATCAACGAGGCATTCTCACCGTTGCTCGGCATAGACTTCACCTTGCCAAATAACATGAGCTTCAAGGCAGAGTACAAGACAACACGTGTGCTTACGCTCTCCATGACCAGTGTGCAGATTAACGAAGCACTGTCAAAAGACTGGGTAATAGGCATGGGATATAAGATAAACGACTTAAGACTATTCAACAGCAGGTCGAAGTTGGCTGTAAAGAACAAGAAGAGAAGCACAGACTCTGATGACGAAGGCAATGCTGCCAAGAGCACATCGACGAGCAAGACAAAGGGTTTTGCACATGACCTAAACCTGCGTCTTGACATAAGCTATCGCCAGCAAGCAGCCATTACGCGTGACATAGCCAGTGCAAGTTCCTCTGCCACATCGGGCAACAACGCCTTCAAACTGGCATTCTCTGCCGACTATAGTCTCTCCAAGCTCCTTACCATGAGCTTCTACTACGACCGTCAGAGCAATACACCGCTCCTGTCTTCGGGCTCTTACCCGACGGTCACGCAGGACTTCGGCATGAGCGTCAAGTTCTCACTGACAAGGTAGAACGCATCCAAATAGCTTGATTTGAAATAATACATAAGTAAACATTTTATTAATACTACGTTATATGATATACAAATATGATTTTCTTATAATCGGTGCCGGTGTAGCTGGCATGAGTTACGCCCTCAAGGTTGCAAGGGCACATAAGGGCAAAATCTGTTTGATATGCAAGACCACCCTCGACGAAGCAAATACCACACGTGCACAGGGCGGTGTGGCATCTGTCACCAACGTCATCGTGGATGACTTTGAGAAACACATACAGGACACCATGATTGCCGGTGACTACATATCCGACCCTGCTGCCGTAGACCAGGTGGTGCGCATGGGACCGTCACAAATCAAGGAATTGGTACAGTGGGGCGTCAACTTCGACAAGAATGAAGACGGACTCTTTGACCTCCATCGTGAAGGCGGACACTCAGAGTTCCGCATACTGCACCATGCAGATGACACCGGAGCCGAGATACAACGCGGACTGATGGCTGCCGTGCGGGCATGTCCTGACATTGAGATAAAGGAAAACCACTTTGCGGTAGAGGTGATAACACAACACCACATGGGTATAGAGGTAACACGTGCCTCACACGACATAGAGTGCTATGGTGCATACATACTCAATCCCGACACACAGAAGGTTGACACCTATCTCAGCAAAGTCACCGTTATGTGTACCGGCGGATGCGGTGCCGTATATCAAACTACCACCAACCCTATCATTGCCACCGGCGACGGCGAGGCTATGGTTTACCGTGCCAAAGGTACCGTGGCTGACATGGAGTTCGTGCAGTTCCACCCTACATCGCTCTATCATCCAGGCGAGACACATCCTGCATACCTCATCACCGAGGCTATGCGTGGTTACGGTGGTATATTGCGACTGCCTACCGGTGAGACATTCATGGAGAAATATGACGAGCGCCTGTCATTGGCACCACGTGACATCGTTGCACGTGCCATAGACAAGGAGATGAAGATTCATGGCATCGACCACGTATGCCTTGACGTAACACATAAAGACCCGGAAGAGACCAAGCACCACTTCCCTAACATCTACCAGAAGTGTCTCTCCATCGGCATCGACATCACCAAGGAATATATACCTGTGCGCCCAGCAGCTCACTATATGTGCGGCGGAATAAAGGTCGATCTAAACGGTTGTTCAAGCATCAAGCGACTCTATGCCATCGGCGAGTGTTCATGCACTGGACTGCATGGTGGCAACCGTCTGGCATCCAACTCGCTCATCGAGGCTGTGGTATATGCAGAGACAGCGTCAAAGCACTCGCTCGACCACATTGACGAATATGACTTCAACACGCTGATACCTGAGTGGAACGACGAGGGCACCATGACCAACGAAGAGAAGGTGCTCATCACACAGAGTGTGCATGAGGTAGGCACCATCATGGCCAACTATGTCGGCATTGTCAGGAGCGACCTGCGACTCAAGCGAGCATGGGTACGCCTCGACACGTTGTATGAAGAGACAGAATCCCTCTTCAAGCGCGTCAAGGCAAGCAAGGATATCTGTGAACTGCGTAACATGATCAACGTAGGTTACCTCATCACTCGCTGGGCAATAGAGCGTAAGGAGTGTCGCGGACTCCACTTCACTACCGACTATCCGCACCATGCCTACGACAAGAAATAAGATGAAGTCTGCAAATTAACCATAAGCAGGCGAGGCTCTCTTTTATAAGACAGTCTCGCCTGCTATTATATTTAAAATGAGAACTTTATTGGGTCAATTAATACCAAAAAGCGAAAATAATGAAATTTTTTTCATTGTTTTGTTTTTTTAAAAGATTAGACATATAAAAGCCGGCTTGAAATTTTGTGCAAAATTACTACTATTTTATGTGTGCTGCAATACTCAAAAAATATGATTTGCATTGATACCTATAAATGGTTATAGCCTGAGGTTTTTCCTTTTTCACAAGAAAAAGTTTTGCAATAAGGAAAATTATTTGTAAATTTGCATACTCAAACGAAAAAAGGAACCATGACGATACGTAAGATATATAAAAAGGTGGTCTTGTATGCAGGCTTTGCGTTGGTGGCGGCGGTGAGTCCGGTACATACGTATGCGCAACAAGAGACGCTGACTGCGGACACCGTGGCAAGTGACACCTTGTTGAGGGATACATTAGCTTGGCCGCAGTCGTTGCAGGCACGTCTCGATAGTATAATGGATGCCACCACTATACTGCGGACGTCGCAGATGGGACTGTTGGTATATGACCTTGATGCTGATTCAGTACTATATGCCTACAACGAAAGGCAGAACTTGCGTCCCGCATCGACCATGAAACTCATAACAGCCATTACGGCGCTCGACAAGTTGGGTGACTCATATACCTTCAGTACTCAGTTGAGACGCATTGGTACCATAGACGATTCGACAAGGGTGTTAAAGGGTGACGTGTACTGCATCGGAGGTATGGATCCAATGATATCGAAGGAAGACCTACGTATTATGGCGCGCTCAATTAAAGAGGCTGGCATAGACACCATAAGAGGTAACATGTATGCAGACCGCTCAATGAAAGACAGCGACCTGTATGGCGAAGGTTGGTGCTGGGACGATGATAACCCCATGTTGTCACCACTGGTTTATAGCCGCAAGGACGACTTGATGTCGGTACTGAGGACCGTGATGCAGGAGGAAGGTGTAGTGCTCGACGGCGAAGTGTCGGTAAAGAACTGCCCCGGCAATACCAAAGAGTTGTTTACGCTGAAGCGTCCTATGAGTGAGGTGATGCGTCCGATGTTAAAGAATAGTAACAACCTGTATGCTGAGAGCATATACTATCAGATAGGACTGGCGCAGGGCAAGCCATCGACGGCGAAGAAGGCTAAGGCGGCAGAGGAAACTTTGTTGAAGAAGACAGGGTTAGGTGATGCCATACATAGATTCGCCGATGGTTCGGGACTTTCACTCTATAACTATGTTTCGGCAGAGATAGAAGTGGCATTCCTGCGCTATGCCTATGAGAGGCAGCAAATATATACGGCATTGTATCAGGCACTGCCCATAGCTGCTGTTGATGGTACTATAGAGAAGAGAATGGCAGGTACAGCGGCGGCTGGCAATGTGCATGCAAAGACTGGTACGCTTACGGGCGTGAGCAGCTTGGCAGGCTACTGCACCGCTGCCAACGGACACACGTTGTGTTTCGCCATAATAAATCAGGGCGTGATGAAGGGCATATATGCCAAGAACTTGCAGGACAGGATATGCGTAGCCATGTGTTCGGCAGAGCCTTTCTACAAGACAGAGGAATAACAATAACGACACAACATAGATAAATACACAAAGAAAAAAGAGACATGAACCAGCGTATTATAATATCACAGAATCTGGAGCAGGAGTTGGCGGCAGCCATAGCAGACTGTGAGCACGACCGAATATTCGTACTTACCGATACAGTGACCAGCAAGTACTGCTGGCCGAAGGTCAGCGGCTTCGAATGTCTTGAGGGCGCAGAGTGCATCACGATAGATGCCACCGACGTTGCAAAGACGTTAGAATCAACGGCACACGTATGGGAGGGATTGCAGCGTGGAGGCGCCACGAGACACTCTCTGCTGATAAACCTTGGCGGCGGTATGGTGACCGACCTTGGCGGTTTTGCCGCAAGTACGTTCAAGCGAGGAATAAACTTTATCAACATACCTACCACGCTGCTCTCAATGGTGGATGCATCAGTGGGAGGAAAGACGGGAATAAACTTCGGCGGACTGAAAAACGAGATTGGTGTGTTTAACGATTCACGCTACGTAATACTCTGCACAGAGTTCTTAAAGACGCTGGACGACCAAAATATACGCTCAGGCTATGCAGAGATGTTGAAGCACGGACTGATAAACCGCGATGGCGATGCCATGTGGCGTGAACTTATCGACTTCGATATTACGCAGCCTGACCTCGCACAGTTGCAGCGTATGGTGGCAGACTCGGTATCAGTGAAAGAACAGGTAGTGACGGAAGACCCGCATGAGCATGGCATACGTAAGGCGCTGAACCTCGGACATACGGCAGGGCATGCCTTCGAGTCGTGGGCAATGCGCAAGGGTAAGCCTATACTGCATGGCTATGCTGTGGCATACGGACTGATACCAGAACTCTACCTGGCTGTATTGAAGACAGGATTCCCCGTAGAAGTGATGCGTCAGGCTGTGCGCTATATACGTGGCGTGTATGGCATGTTGCCGATAACGTGCGACGACTATCCTGAGTTGATAGAGCTGATGACACACGATAAGAAGAACACTGCAGGAATAATCAATTTCACATTGCTCGGTGGGGTAGGTGACATCATAATCAACCAGACTGCTACGAAAAAGGAGATAGAAGAAGCACTCGATTTCTTTCGAGAAGGCTGATTTTGTAACAAAAAGATATTAAAAACAATAAAAAACTATCTTTTTGTAAAATATTTTGGCTAAACTATTGTCAGAATAATAAAAAAGTTGTACCTTTGCACGTGCTTTTGTACAGGTAATGTCGTACATGGAGCCTTAGGCGGGATTTTTGAAAAGCCTGTCATGGATAAAATAGGAATATTCAATTAAACATATAAATGAGCACACTCATAAAACCAAAGAACTACAAGGCTCTGCTTGATCTCTGGCAGACAGAGCAGGGCATCAAGCTTATAAAGGAATTTTTCCAACAGAACCTGAGCACGGAGCTGCGTCTGCGTCGTGTCACTGCACCGCTTTTCGTGTTGCAGGGATTGGGTATTAATGATGACCTTAACGGCGTAGAGCGAGCTGTGACATTTCCTATAAAGGACCTTGGCGACCGGAAGGCAGAGGTGGTGCATTCGCTTGCAAAGTGGAAGCGACTGACACTCGCTGAGTATGGCATAGAGCCAGGCTATGGTATATATACTGACATGAATGCCATACGTGCTGACGAGGAACTTGACAACCTTCATTCACTCTATGTTGACCAGTGGGACTGGGAGATGTCTATAAACGAGAGTGACCGTACGCTGGATTTCCTCAAGAGCATAGTGCGCCGCATATATTCAGCAATACTGCGTACTGAGTTCCTTGCATGTGAGACATACCCACAGCTAAAGCCTTTCCTGCCACGTGATATCTTCTTCATTCATTCAGAAGAATTGTTGCAGATGTATCCAAACCTTACGCCAAAGGAGCGTGAGGACGCAATATGTAAGAAGTATGGTGCAGTGTTCGTAATGGGCATTGGCGGCAAGTTGTCTGACGGAGAGAAGCACGACGGACGTGCTCCTGACTATGACGACTGGACCACACCTAACTCTGACGGCTTCCTCGGACTTAACGGCGATATCCTTATATGGTATCCTGTGCTTGAGCGTTCTTTCGAACTCTCATCTATGGGCATACGCGTAGATAAGGAGGCTCTGTTGCGCCAGCTTGCGCTGGAAGGCAAGGAGGAGCGTAAGGAACTCTATTTCCACAAGCAGCTGCTCGACGGCAAGCTGCCGTTGTCAATAGGCGGTGGTATCGGACAGAGCCGCCTCTGCATGATAATGTTGCAGAAGGCTCACGTAGGAGAGATACAGGCAAGTATATGGCCGGAGGAACAACGTAGGGAGTGTAGGGAATATGGAATGAATCTTATTTAAATATTTAATTGCACGGCAAGTTGTTTTAGAATACTTACCGTGCAATTTACTTTTTCTAACAACCGTAATTTCTAACAACTGTAGATTAAAGATATACTATGAGGACAAAATTTGTAACAATGGGCGAGATAATGCTTCGTATGACTCGTCCGAACCTGCAAAGAATAACACAGGGCAGGGGATTCAACGACTATTTCGGAGGTAGTGAGGCAAACGTGGCTGTGTCGCTCGCCATGATGGGCGACGAGGTGGACTATATTACCCGTCTGCCAAACAACCAGATAGGTCATGCTTGCCGCAATGAACTGCGTACGCTTGGCGTAGGCACTGAGAATATCGTATGGGGCGGTAATCGTCTCGGACTCTATTACTTTGAGCAGGCTGCTGCGCTGCGTGGCTCAAGTATAGCATACGACCGTGAGAACTCATCGCTTATGAGTTTGCATTCACACATGATTGACTGGCATGAGGTGTTGCGCGATGCTAAGATGTTCCATTGGTCTGGCATATCATGCGCACTGTCGTTCAGTGCGTCTGAGGCTACGCTTGAAGGACTTGACGAGGCGCTTCGTCAGGGCATATATACATCGGTGGACATCAACTATCGTAAGAATCTGTGGCACTATGGTGTTGAGGCTAACGACGTGCTGCTGCCGGCATGTAAGCGTTGTCACATAATATTCGGCGACACTGGTGAGTGGCAACTCATAACGGGTAGGCAGGTACCTCCATTCGAGGCGCGCGACACTGCTTACAAGATGGATCTTGAGGGGTATCAGCAATTCTTTGACGAGGCGCAGAAGAAATTCCCTAAGACACGCCATTTTGTAATGGCACTGCGCAATCAGATATCAGCCAACCACCATTTGCTGACGGGACTGCTATATACCGATGGCGTATTATACCATACGGGTATCTATGAGATTAACCCAGTGCTTGACCCTATGGGCGTGGGTGATGCCTTCATTGCGGCATACCTGCATGCACACTCTCGTTGGCAGGGTGACCATCAGCGTCAGCTCGACTATGCCCTGACGGCATCAGCCATGAAGAATACCATAATGGGTGACTTCAACCTTCTAAGCGAGGAAGAGGTTCTCGATACTATGGAGGCGTGGCTCGCTCACAGAGTGTTTGTCAGGAATTGGTAGATGGTTTAAGGTTTAAAGTTTAAGGTTTAAGGTTTAAAGTTTAAAGTTTAGGGTTTAGAGTTTAAGGTTTAAAGTTTAAGGTTTAAAGTTTAAAGTTTAAGGTTTAAGGTTTAAAGTTTAAAGTTTAGGGCTTAAAGTTTGGATTCTTTGTTTATAGATACGTTAAAAGGGTGAAGAGAACCATGACAATGGTTCTCTTCACCCTTTTTTATTTTATTACCTTGAAGGTATTATTCCTTGGTTGCTTTGATCTTCTCCTTCATCAGGTTCAGTTCGTCGCGCAGTTTCTCAACCTTGCGGTTCATCTCGTCGATGAGTGAATTACCCTTCTTGCTGCTTGCAGAAAGGAAGTTGAGGTTGTTCTCATAGGTCTCAAGTTCCTGCTTCATTTCGTTGAAGCGGCGCTGCAGCTTCTGTCGTTCAGTCTCCACGGCATTCTCACCACGCTTTGCAACCTCCTTCAGGTTATCCTTGAAGGCATTGAGACGGCGGCTTGCGCGATTCTTGTTCAGCTTCTTGTAAATCACGTCGAGCGTGTCGTGATATTCATGGAAGAGCTTGTCCTTATCCTTGAAAGGCACGTGGCCGGTCTTGTTGTATTCATCAGTAAGCTCCTGTACCTTCTGCTGCAAGTCCTCCACCTCAGTGTCGATGAAAGTCTTCAGTTGCTCTATGATAGAGCGCTTCTTCTGCAGATTCTCCTGCTGTTCGTTGCGCTCGTCGGCAGTTGCAGCGTTGCGTGCTTCAAAGAATTTGTTGCATGCAGTCAGGAAGTCATTCCACAGTTGATCGCCTATCTTTCGTGGCACCATGCCGATAGTCTTCCATTCCTTCTGCAGCTGTATCAGCTTGTCGGCAGTCTGTTTCCACTCAGTGCTGTCCTGTAGCTCCTGTGCCTTCTTTATCAGTTCCTCCTTCTTGCTGATGTTCTCCTGGAAACGCTCCTTCAGTTGTGTGAAGAACTCGTTCTTTGCGGTAAAGAACTGGTCGCAGGCAGTGCGGAAGCGCTCAAATATCTTAACGTTCATAGCCTTTGGAGCAAAGCCAATGGTCTTCCATTCAGCCTGAATGTCTATAATCTCCTTTGTCTTAGCCTCCCAGTCGGCGCTGGTCTTGCACTCGTCGGTAGATATCATCTCTACCTTCTCGCATAGTTCGCTCTTCTTTGCAAGATTCTCCTCTTCCTTCTGACGTATAGCGTCGAAGTGGTCAGCGTGGCGTTTGTTCACCACTGTGCTTGCAGCTTTGAAGCGTGCCCATATCTGGTCGCGCAGTTCCTTTGCCACCGGACCGATCTCACGATATTGGTTGTGCAGTTCCTGTAACTGGTGGAATGCGCTTACCACGTCCTCCTCTGTACCCAGTTTCTCAGCAGCCTCGCACAGCTCAGTCTTTCTTTCAAGATTCTTCTTGAAGTCATATTCGCGAGCCTCGAAGTTCATCTTCAGCAAATCGTAGAACTGCTCCAGACAGAGTTTGTAATTGTTCCACAATTCGTTGGCATTCTCTGCAGGCACAGCCTTTATCTCGCGCCATTCAGCCTGCAGTCCCTTCACCTCCTGATAGGCATTGCCAGCCTCCTCAGGAGTAGTGGTGAGAGCTTTTATGCGCTCTATTATCTCTTGCTTGCGCTTAAGGTTAGCCAGCTTTTCAGCCTCCTGCTTCTGGAAGGCAGCCTGTCTGCGCTCCTTTATTATATTCATTTCAGCCTTGAACGCCTCCTCTGTCTCGTCAGGCACCGCTACATACTGCATAGGGTCGCCGCCACCGTCGATGTAGGCTTTCTGTGCAGCCTCACGGTCTGCGTTGAGCAGATGATAGAAGGCAGTCTTCAGGTGATCAAGTTCAGCCTTGTTAATTTCTTCCTCACTGTGAGCGAGTTCCTTCACACGCTCTAATACTTCCTCTTTAGAGGCATACAGGCGCTTCTCCATACCGTCAGTCTCCTGACTGTTGTTTACGTTTTGTGGAGTTTCCGTTACCTGTGCAGCTTCAGCAGTCTGTTCTGTTACTTCGTTCTGAGCTACTTCGTTCTGTGAATTCTGTTGAGCATTCAGCTCTTCAGGCTTCTGCGCCATTTCTTGAGAGTCCATCATTTTTTTAGTTTAATGATTCGATGTTTCACAATTAAAATATTAATATGCACTGCGATAGACACAATTGCTTTGCAAAAGTACGAATAAGTTTTCAATTAACCAAACTTTTTACCAAAAAAACGCATTGTGATGAGAAAAAGGCATGTCATTTTTCTGTAAAATAATTTACACCTTGAATTTTATGAATGGGATAGTTTTATTTCGTCGTATTCTATCAGTGCTATGCCTCTGTCGTATTGACTGGGCATAGCACTGAGTATAATATAGCTTTATCATATTCTCTTTCTCATATAGAACGATAGAGTTGAGAATATAAAAGAGATTGCTTTTATAATTATTTGTCAATTTTATGTGGTATTTATCATCTGAGCAAGCATATTTTTATATAAAACTATTTTTCTCCACAGATTTCATATATAGTTGCATTTTTCTTTGACATTTTGATATAAATATCTCCGCCTTTGTATTTACCAGAAATACTTCCACTTATATACCAGATACTATCATTTATCAGTTGTACAGAGAAAGGTTGTCTTATCATAATATTTTCATAACCAAAAATCTTATACAGAATTGGTTGTATCACTTTTATTGCAGTCTCTGCGTCAGGTACATTGTCACCATCATCATAATGATAATCAATATTTTTGTCAATAAACTCAATATCTTTTGTGACAGAAACGGAATCATTTCCTATTTTATTTATGTGGAAAATAGTTATTATACCTGTGGTTATAGTACCCATTATAAATCCCACAAACAAAATCAGATATTTATTTTTCATCTTCTCATCATGTTTCTTAAGATACCCTCATAGATGTTTTTATCAATTCTGATACAATCCATCAGAGACTCTATGTTAATATTACCAATAATATTGTTTTTTCTATCAGGATCTTTTGGATCACTCGGCATTTGAGTACTCACGACCTGTAAACTGCCATCGTGTGGGTCATACTTTTGGAGTGTACTATTTGGCGTAACAATATAACTTGTCAATCCATTCTTCCGTTTGTAAACTGTATTCGTTTAGGGTTGTTCATATCGTCGTATTCTATCAGTGCTATGCCGCAGTCATATTGATCTGGCATAGCACTGATCTTAAAGATCCATCAAATAAAAATTATAACCATATTTATTCAACTCGTCCTTTTTTACAGATTTGCTTCTTTTAATGTAAAAAGGTTTTGAATAGTAAACGGTTTCTTTTGGATGCGTTCCTGTTTCTTTATAAACAAAGCCAAACGGATTTATTCCAATGGTATATTTGAAGCGGAACAACGCTATGTTTTCCTGTCCATATAAGCAAGAACTTTTTACCGTCCACTTGTCTTTTCTGTATTTCTTTATTCGCTCGTCCGAATATTTTGATAATGAAAGATGCGAATGGAGTATAATCCATATTTCGTTGTCATGCTCTTTAAATTCATGTTCACAAAATATTTCATGAAAGAATGGTATCCACTTCCCTTGGGCATCTGCACGTTCCATAGAAATATGCACACGCAGATATTTCTGCGATTTATTGAAATATTCAAAATTAATAACATCTCCAATTACATACTCATCTTTCAGCGCAACTTTGATATCCAAGCTGTCGGTTGGTGATTGCGCGAAAGTAGATGTGCAAAAGTTTAATATTATAATTATTATTAATAAGTTTTTTTTCATCGTTTTGTTCCTCCATTAGTTTTGTGTTTAGGATTAGGGTATTTTACTTGTACAGGAATGCTGGTATTACCATCTGCTCGATAAAGTGCATGTCCCTTATTATTATAACGTCGTTATCGGGGTAATAGTATTAACGGTAGTAAATAAAGTCAGCCGCACCTATTAATGGTGTGACTGGCTTTTATGCTTTTATTATGCTCCTTTGGAGCAGAAATCATAGAGAATCACCAGGACAATCTTTGGAGCCTGTCGGCTCGGAAATATTTCTGGCTCATAGAGCCTGAGATTATAATAAAGATTTTTATTGGATTTCTGCCCGTCAGGGCACAAAAAAGATTCGTTCTATTCGATTGATTTGTGTTCGTCCCTTCTTTGTCCCGAATTCTGGATTTTCAGAATTATTTACGGCATCCTTCTCTAATTAGCTAAATCGGGAAGAATTTGCGTAAGTCTGCACACAGCCCAGCATGACAAGGATTGTGCATATCCTTGTCACGACCAAACTGATATGTTTAGTTGCGACCATCATAATTTTGCAAAAATAAAAACGTAATTCTTCGCCGTTTATTGTGTAAGATTAATACACATGACTAATAGTGTGTTTTAACATCAAACAAAAAACTGGTATCTCTGGTTCCTGTAAATCGCAGGAAGCTAATTACAACAATATACCATGATAAGTATTATAATTGTAATTATGATATGTCCGACAAAAAAGCCTAAACATCCTTGCTTTATTTCTTCGTATTTTACTTTTTTCTTAAGAATGTATTTATAAAACAGATATGTAATAGTACTCCCAAAAGAGTTTACAAACCGCCCAAACGTGAATCCTGCTCCCATTTTACTTCTTTTGCTTGTTATCATTATACATGAAAGTTCCCCAATTTATACTTCTTTGAAACATCTCTTCCATGTCGTTGAATGTATTATTCCAAATCAAAAAATTTATGCTTCACGTACTGCCCCCATTCGGCAGGGACAGAGTGGTCGCCAAGTTCCTTGATGATGGTATTATAGCCTACACCGGTATTCTCTGGGTCGCCATAGCTACCCTTCATGGTTGGTACACCCGGAGCAATGCCAAGTTTTTTATAGTAATCCTCACGCAGGGGCTCGATCTGATTCAATCGCTATGCGTAATCCTGCTGTCCGGCAGCAAGGAAACTACCACTACCGATACGGTTTGCTACTTGTTTACTGTCAATGAAATCAAAATATTCCCTATACATTCCGATGTTAAAGAGGAATAGCTATATATTCTTTTTCTTTCTTTATCACATACCCATCCCCTTCCGTCATCATCTAATCTCAGAGGAGAAACAATAAACTCATCTTTATTTAAGATAATATCACAAATAGATTTCTTATGTAAAGAATTAAAAGATGTTAGTTTAAAGTTTCTTTTAAGCCATTCCTTTTCCCTATCTTTAGACATGTAACTTTTTAAATCAACTTTCATTACTTTTGTTTGCATTAATATTGCAATCACAGCTTCCCCCAATACAATTGGAGTTTGATCATCACTAATTGTAAGAACAGGATCTGCATATAGTGCCCAACCTGTATTTTTGTCATATATACAAGAAACAATCTTATAATTATTTGATATCTTATAAACTGAACATTTTTTTTTGGCAAAGGTTTCCTTACGCCATTCACGCATTTTCTTTGCTTCTTCTATTTTCTTCAATATAATTTTCAAAATATTCATTTTACAACTCTTATATTTAATTCTACACCCTATTCTTTTGCATATTTTACAGCTCTATTCATTTACGACCTTGATGCCATTTGTGAATTAAACTAAGTGCGCTAGCCAATTATGAATTATGCATTATGCATTATGAATTAAATAGCTCCTCAGGGTGTTCCGGTGTTTACCTTACTGCTTGCGCCTGAGGAATGTTTTGTTATCGCCTCACGATTTTATGTTGGAAATGTGCGGCGGTTATGTTGTACGCTTAATTGCGTAAAGTATCGTTTCATCATACGTCTTATAGTCGCTCTTCCTGTCGAGCCTCGACTTTTTTGTACAGCTATGTGAAAGAACGTTCTTGCAAAATTGTATAACCCTAAGGACGGGAGTAGATTAAATGTCTATTTTTAAACCCCTTATAGTTTCTTTCTGCCATTGTAGTAATTTCTCTCGCCCTTTGTCATAAGAATAAGAGTCCAGAAAACCTACAAATTCTCGGGCTATATTTATGTCGTCCTCAAACCAATCAGAATTTGGATGCGTTTCAAAATCTAAAATCTTATTAAAATAAATTCTTGAGTTCTCAAAATCAGATTGCAGATAATAATGAAATGCATAACATTTGAGTCTACTAACGTCCGATCCATAATAAGGATGGGCATTTAGAAATGGAATATAGTCTGAAAAACAAGTCAGACGCTCAAAATCCTTGAATGAATTTATCATATTGTTGATTTTGTCGATTTCTGAAGGATTTAGATGCCCGCCTAATCTGTTTCCCAGACTAAAGTTGAGATGTGGAAAAGGGTCAAACAATGATTGGACAAAATACTGAAGAAAGAAGCAATCCTCATTTATAGAGGAATCAAGATAAAATCCCTTCAATAATTTAGCCCCACTTTCATGTTCAATGACAGAATATGCCAATCTTCCCTTCTTTGTATAAGAAGGGAATGAGAGCATTTTCATAATTTTATTTAATTCAATACTTTTCATTTTCCTTTGATTCTGTTGTATGTTTCGTACGTTCTTACTTCTCTGAGATCCCCTTTTACAGAATACTCCCAATATTGATTGGTCGTCATATTCATATTCCATCTTCTCGCCGTTGAGGTCGGTGGTGGTCATCGGAGCATTCCACAGAGCGTCGTACTCGGTAGATGAAGAGTAGCCGTAGGCATCCTCCACCTTGGTAACAAGGCTGTGGTACTTGTCATCGTAGGTGTAGCGGTGCCACATGCGCTGTCCGCGGTGGTTCTCAGGCTTGGTGAGACAGAGAATGTTGCCGTACTGGTCGTAGTCGATGTGTAGATCGTAGGCTTGTCGCCCGTGCTCATCTCAATCATTTTCTCTACAATTTTAACCACAATAAAATACGGCTAATAAAATTGTAATTTTCATTATATTCCTTAACAGAAATTGGTTCGGGTACTTTTATATACTTTAGCATTTTTAATTTATTTTCTGATATAATTGTATCAATCAACAATACATCTTTCGTTTTCCCATGGACAAAAGGCGTGATATAATGAATCTTGTCATTGCTGTCGTAGCAATGGACAAAAAAGAAATCTTTGCTATAATAATAGCCTTCTATTCTTTTTATAGTAAAACACCCCTTCATGTCTTTATTACTGAAACAACTGGTTCCTTCACCATAGCCTTCAAAGCCATTTGCTATTATTTGAAATTCATATTTCATTCTGTTTCCTTTTTTATAAGAATGAGAGTGAAATTTTGGCTGTAATCCATGCGGCAAGAGTTTATAATCAAAATAACTCTTACCGACGAAATACCTATTTTTATCGATTTTAATAAACAATCCTATAACGAGACAAACGATAAAAATATAAATATGTATTTTTTTACAGTAGTACCGCATTACTTATTATTTTGCTCTACATGCTTAAAGAAATAAGTTACTCTTCTTGTTTTATATTCATATGGCATTCCGCCAACTTCTGTTCTAATAACAAAATATTGAGTTCTACCACCTATATAAGGAAACTTTTGTGAACCAACTGTTCCTTTTATCATAATAGTTCCTTTGGGTACAGATATTTCTGCAACTCCAGACATGCTATTCCATTTCTCAGGCAAAGCTAATTCAATCCTGTCAATACTCTCAGAAATCGGACCATTCGTGAGATACCTACCTATCGGTTGAGTTCCTCCACCATAATAACGATACAACTTGACATCCTTAGTCGTTTCTATAACTTCAACACCACGTCTAAAGTTTGACAATTCTTTTACCCCATCTTCACCAACTAAGTGTTGCGCTACGTTGGCTAAGTCGTTCTTCATTCTAATATTGCATATACTAATCTGTCAAACAGAACTCTTTTCCCGGCAAAATCCCCATACGTATACCCCATCATTACTCGCAGATATACAGGAGCATCCATTATATAGTCAAAATGCGGTTTTTTCAGATTAATGGCACATTGGATTTCTTCTCCCTTTTTTATAAAATCCTCAAACGTAAATTTCTCAGGAAGAGATTTCTGTATTCTTTCCATATCCTGAGCTACTTGAAGTTTCTTGTCCTCAGGTACTTCGTAAAAGACCACTATATCACTATACGTGTGCTTGGGCTCTTTAAGAAATTTCTTAAAAGACTCGTATTCTTTTGGATGATTCTTGATGCTATTGTTTAGAACCTTTTCCCATTTTTTATTAAAAGGGGTACAATAGTCTTTATTGAATACCTTGAATCTGTTGCGCCTTATTGGCTTGCCTTCATAATCGCAGAACAGCTTATATTCCAACATGGAAAAGTTATAATCCCCAACATTCTTCCCTTCAGGGATATGATTATACTCTTCATAGTAGAAATCATGAATGCTTTCTGCAATAGCTATACCTTCGTAGGCACAAAACCATTCGCCAATTACTATATTTTTATTAGTATCCATATTGTTGATGATATTTAATATGATCTTCTTGTTTCATGAATTCTATATTTCTTGGGTCGGTCATCTTATCTGGATTTTCTGAGACTTTATCACTATGATGACCATCAATACCTTTTCCTTTTTCATATTTTACGTCTCCTCCATGAGGAAGACCTTTGGTTTGATCCTTACGAGCATCAGCGACGCCTTTGCTCCTCATGTTTTTAATGAACTTTTTGCGTTCTTTATCAGGAAGAGATTTAGCTATTTTCCCGATATATTTATTTTCAAGGTCTTGTAGTTTGTTATATGCTGTTGTCATCTGTTTTGCAAATTTTGAGCCACCATAGATGTCGCCTGCAACAGGAACTAATTCCAATGCCGTTTCCCACCAGCTGTTGTCAAGTGCTCCCATAACATCATCTGCATCTTTGGCAAATTGCTTAAGCATGTCTTTTGACATATAGTTTTTTAGTCGGTGCTCAATATTCTTCTTGATATATGTTTTTATGCCGGATTTTACACCTTGTTTAGCAGCAACTTTAATTAAGGCAGAAAGAGGTGAGTTACCATCTGGATCAATAAATTTAACAGGATTATTATTAGCATAAACATAAGGGCTAACAGCATAAAAATCCTCACAACGAGAATCTATCCTGTCCCACCTTGCCAATATCGGGTCGTACTGCCTTGCTCCATAGTCGTAGGTATTCAGCCCATGCATCGTGTCCAGTTCCTTGCCATTGTACTTGTATGGCTGCAATGCAGATCCCTTAACTGCTTTAGGGTCAGCGTACGGTGCACCGAAAGGATAGTAATTCGTTATCTGCTGAACATTCCCACTGGCATTCACCACCTCGCGGTTATTTCCCAAATGGTCTTGATTATAGTAAAAAAACGCAAAGTCATAGGTTATCGAACTTACGGGAGTCGCCTTGGCATATCCTCCTTCAAAGAACACATGGTTTATCATCCCATTCTGCAATCTCAGCTTTCCACCAAGAACGTAGTCGTTCTGCGATACCGCCATTACCTGTTCTTGGGTAGAGCCTTCGGGTTTTACTCCAAATTTCCTTGTGACATTCGGCTTGGCCACATAGTATCTTACAGATAACTTCTCTCCCGTTGCGCTATACACATATCGTGTCTCATTGCCATTGGGTACATCCAACCCGTGGATGGGAAGAATGAATGATGTCATTAGGAGAAATAAGATGATATGTCGTAATCTCATTTGGGCATAACTATTGTAAAGAATCTGCACAAAGGTACAAAAATCTTCTGATATGACACTATTTCTTTTATATTTTTTGAAGTTAAAGTGAGTTTTATTGCTCATAACTATTGGTTTTTATAGTTGTATTCGTATTCATGCAACATCTCAGGTGTCGTTATGCCATTGACCATTGCGAACAACAAAATCAGCCCGCTTCCTTTCGGAGGCGGGCTGATAATGTTATAAGGAGTTGCTGCGGCTTATGCCTTCACTGCTTCCTCATTCTCTTCGCGGATGGTACGACCCATCACGAGGAAGGCCGTAGGAGCTGCGATGAACAGTGACGACAGGGTACCGAAGATAACACCCAGGATCATAGCGAACGAGAAGCTGCGGATTGAGTCACCACCGAGGATGAAGATACACAGCAACACGATCAATGTCGTAACAGAGGTGTTGATGGTACGAGCCAGCGTCTGGTTCAGCGAGTCG
>JAEEGH010011346.1_pt1 | contig 20242 bp, 22 predicted proteins | sample 9134181 | NCBI WGS metagenome assembly JAEEGH01 (sample SAMN16246544, study PRJNA631951) | gut metagenome | biome: gut microbiome; feature: rumen; material: DP-attached | host: Bos | place: Iran: Karaj | collected 2018-10 | reverse complement strand
ATTATACACTCGCGTGTACTATTATAGTTTGTACACGTGTGTACACGTATATACACAGCGTGGGTTTCTGCATTGCTTGTCCGTATTATCGGGTTTTCCTAGGACCTCTATCAGCGGATAAGCAAAAAGGGAATCCGCGTTTTTTATTTCTCATTCTCTTTTAGCCTAATCCTCTCAAAGACAATCGCTTTCGCCATTGTCTATGTCTCCATGTGTACACCAGACAACAGTAATGTCTACGATGGTCACAAAAATGGAATATAATTGATAATTATTATGGCTAAACAAATCAATTTAATCACCCATACCGATAATCGGGGAAATTTGACAGTAATAGAGAAGGTCATACCGTTTGATATCAAACGTATTTTCTATATTTATGGAGTCGACGATTCAGTCCGTGGAGGTCATCGTCATCATACTACTATTCAAGCAGCAATTTGTATTCAAGGCTGTTGTAAAATCCATTGTGATAATAATCGTGAGTTGAACGAGTACGTACTTGATAAACCATACAAATGCCTAATACTTGAACCTGAGGATTGGCATACTATGTATGACTTCACTCCTGATGCAATATTGATGGTACTCGCATCTACAACTTTCGATCCTGCTGATTATATCTTTGAGCCCTACACTCATTTGGAACAAGCAAACAAGTGATGAATTGCGATAACGACATACTATTAGCACCAGATAATCAATGTACAGGCTGCTCTGCTTGTGCTTCTGTTTGTACGCATAATGCTATAGTTATGTCTGCCGACAGACAAGGTTTCATGACTCCCAGAAGGAATAAGAAGCTATGTACTGGTTGTGGTTTGTGTGAGAAAGTGTGTCCGGTTATAAATTCACCCTTCTTAAATAATATTGCTGTTAACGCCTTCAACGTTCGAACGAATGATTTATCTGCCTTGGCGAAGAGTAGTTCGGGAGGCGCTTTTTATGAGTTAAGTCGTTATGTCATCAATAAAGGTGGTGTTGTGTTCGGCGTAAAGTTTAACGGAATACATGTAGAACATAGTTATGCCGAGACATTAGAAGGAATAGAGCTCTTCATGGGCAGCAAGTATGTTCAAAGTGAAATAGGAGATACCTTTCAAAAAGCAAAGTCATTCCTTAAAGAAGGACGATGGGTATTGTTTTCTGGAACACCTTGCCAGATAGCGGGACTAAAGCACTTTCTTGATCGAGATTACAAAAACCTCTTGACAGTGGACTTGATTTGTCATGGTGTTCCGAGTCCTGGCATATGGGAAAAGTATATTTCTCGGCTGAAGAAAAAACTAGAGGCAACTGATGTAAAAGATATAAGATTCCGCAGGAAGGGCAAAGATGGGAATCCATGTGCTAACTTTTTCTTTGGCTTGTCATATTTGAAAGAAAATCAATGGCATGTTTACGAAGAGTCTCGTGCTGATAATCTATTTTTTGCATATTTTACCAGTCACCTATTTCGTCCTTCATGTTATGAATGCCCCTATCGTAACATATATACCCCCGAAGCAGATATAACTATCGGAGATGCTATCGCGAACTCACAATATTCCGAACAAAATGAAATGCCCTCTACAGTAATAGTACGTTCTACTTTAGGGAGAGAAGTTGTGGAAAGTATTAAAACGAACTTTCGAGTTTTTGAACCTTTGGATATTGATGCCGTAAATGCTTATTACCAGAATGAAAAAACAAATACGGATTATGAAAGAGACATTAGACCTTGGAGATTATCAAATCTAATCGGAATGCGATTGCCTCTTCACTAATGTAAATGGGTGTGGAACCACGATAAGTTCCATATTGTAATTAAAAGAAAAATCAAAAAGTTATGCAGAAGAAATATAAAATAGGCTACACAACAGGCGTTTACGATATGTTCCATATCGGGCACCTCAATCTTTTACAGCGAGCTAAAGAGATGTGTGATTACTTGATAGTTGGTGTGAGTACAGACGAGTGTGTCGAGACATATAAGCATAAAACACCTGTCATCCCTTATGAACAACGCGTTGCTATTGTAGCTGCGATACGTTACGTAGATGAAGTAGTTCCTCAAACAACAATGGATAAGATGGAGTTCTTAAAACATCGCCATTTCGATGTAATGTTTCATGGTGATGAGTGGAAAGGAACACCTCTGTACAATAAGTATGAGGAAGAGTTTGCAAAAGTTGGCGTACATATTGAATATCTGCCTCATACTAAAGGGATTAATAGCACTTTATTAAGAACTAAGATAGAATGAAAAACATTATAAAAATCATACTACCGCTTTCTTGGTATCGCAAACTGAGAGGTTGGTTGGTTAAGCCGTATAAACGCATCAAGTTTGTCGGCTTGAGTATATCGTATCGAAAAATTCGACTTAGACTTCGAAAGCAATTCGGCAAGGAGCAGATACGAGTTGGTTTTATCGGATATGCAGATGGAGCATCGTGCGATATATTTACGAACCTCTATAAGATATTTGATCATGATTCTCGCTTTACGTGCAAGGTGATAATTCTTCCCTATACACACGATGATAAAAATGCGATGATCAAAAAGCATAAAAACGCGATGGAGTATGTACGAAGTCAGGATATTCAGCCATTGCCGGGGTATGATGAGAAGAATGACGTAATGATTAATTATGGAGGTTCTTTTGATATTGTCTTTTTTGAAAATGAATATGATTGGATAGATCCACTGTTTAAGGTAGAAAATTTTAGAGATGCTCTGTCTTTTGTAATTCCGTATGGGCAATATTTAGCAGATAACGTTCAGTATCATTTATCACATAAAATGATGAGTGAGGTATTTCGCGTTTATCCCACATCAAAACCTATTTCGAAGATGATGAAGAAATATTCAGATATCTTTGGATGGAATATTAATTCTGAATACCTAGGCAACCCAAAGACAGATCGTTTTTTCAATGTGGGGAAAATAGAAGATGTTTGGAAGAAAGCCAAAGAGGGACAAAAACGGATTATATGGGCTCCGCATCACACGTGGGCACCATATTCTAATTTTTTGACTTATTATAACGATTTCTTAGAATATGCGCGAGTTCATAAAGATATATTCATTGCTTTAAAACCACATCCTGCTCTAAGAGATTCATTACGTGATATCAATAAATGGTCTGAAGAGGAGATAAAGCAATATTTTGAGGCATGGAAAAACGGCGAGAATACGGATTTGTTCGAAGGAGCGTGGTTTGATTTATTCCAAAAATCAGATGCAATGGTTCTGGATAGCCTCGGATTTATGTTAGAATACTCTTTATCAGGCAGACCTGCATGCGTTATTTATCGGGTTGATGAGAATGGCAACCGTGTAATGAAATTTAGCGATTGCGGAGAAGAACTATATGAAAAACTTTATCATGCTAAAGATATGCAAGAAATTGAAAACTTTTTAGCAATGATACGTAGGGGAGAAGATAGCCAAAAAGAGGTTCGACTAGAATACATTAAAGACAATTACACACCACCCTACGGAAAGTCGGGAGCCGAAAACATATACAATGATATACTAAAAATGTTAGAATAACACATATTATTATGGAAAAAGTTGAGCCATTAGTGTCTGTAGCTATTGTTACATACAATTCATCAAAAACCATTAGCGAAACACTTAATAGTGTTTATGCTCAGACTTATCAAAATATAGAGTTAATTATCAGCGATGACCATTCGAAGGATGAAACTGTATCAATATGTGAAAAATGGATTGATGATCATAAAGAGAGATTTGTGCGTTGTGAAATCATAACTGTTCCTACCAATACCGGAGTAAGCGCAAATTATAACAGAGCGTTTAATGCATGTAAAGGTGAATGGGTTAAGGATTTCGATGGTGACGATATTATGCTGCCAAATTGTGTAACGGAGTGTGTTAGTTATATAATTAAGCATCCTGACACACAATATCTTTTTGCTAAACATGATGCATTTGGAGCGAATACAGAATACTGTAAAAAGATAAATAATAATTTTGATTATACATTTTTTTCATTGACGCAAGAAGAGCAATTGAGCCGAATGATTTTTGAAGGGAATTGTATTCCTTCCACTACTGCTTTTTATAATAGAGACTACATAAAACAGATTGGTGTAACCAATGACGAGCGTATTCCTTTATTGGAAGATTGGCCGAAGTGGATTAACCTCATTCGAGCAGGAGTGAAATTTCATTTTATTGATAAGGTATTGGTAAAATATCGCGTGAGTGAAACTGCTTTATCAACATCATCAGTAAAATCAGCTGTGTTCATTAAATCGGAGGCTTTGCTATATAAGTATTATCGTTTCCCTTACTTTTATAGACAAGGTGATAAGAAAGATGCAGTACTGAAATTGTTGCAAGCGGAAAAATCTATACACGATTACGCATTCATTTGGCGCGTGATAGTGTTTTTGTATAAGAAATTGACAGGAATAGGAAATAAGACGCAACAATGAATCAACAATTAGTATCAGTTATAATCCCAAATTTCAACCATGCTCAATATTTGGAGCAACGGTTAAATAGTGTCTTTAGTCAGACTTACCTTAACTTTGAGGTAATTATCCTCGATGATAAATCAACGGATAATAGTTTGGATGTTATCAATCGCTATAAAGACAATCCTCATTTGTCACAGATTGTCGTGAACGAGACAAATTCCGGTTCAACGTTTAAACAGTGGGAAAGGGGATTCAACATAGCAAAGGGTGAATGGATCTGGATCGCTGAAAGCGATGACTACTGCACAAATGATTTTCTAGAACAATTAATGAACGAATGCCTGAAACACAAAGATGTGGTTGTCGCGCATAGTAATTATATAATGTGCGACGAAGAGAACAATATCATCTCGCAATCCAAGGAATGGAAGAATAGAAACTATAACGGAAAACGCTTTGTGCGGAGAAGAATGGCTCGTTTCTGTGATATACACAATGCAAGCGGAGCTATTTTTAAAAGATCCGTATTACCTTTTGTCTCTAATGCCTATCAAACCTATCAAAGTACTGGCGATTACCAATTTTGGAGTGAAGTCGCAGCTTGTGGAAATGTAGTCAAAGTAAATAAGAATCTTGCCTTCTGGCGCCAAAGTGTAAAGTCCGTTACGGGGACAAAATTATCCAAAGGAATAACCGCTAAAGAAGACAGACGCGTGTACGAATATATCGCTTCAAAGCACCATTTGAATAGTGTAGAAAAGTATCTAGCCTATGCTTCTCATATATCAAGATACCGAATAGCGAATCTTGACAACGAGCAAATAAGAGAAGACATCTTGAATCAATGGCAAGATGGTTATTCTCATGGTCGTTTTGATAAGTACGTGTTGTGGTTAATCGGTAGTTTGGAAAGACATTTTGGAATACTAATTTAAAAGCATATGAACATCCTATTTGTATCTCCCTCGTTCAATCCGTTGGATGGAACCGGCTGGGGTTCTACTCCGCGAACCAACTTGCTCTTTGAGGCATGTACTCAATTAGGGCATGTTGATGTTATATCATTCGTTGATGGAGTAACATCCAGTCGTGAGGATTGTACGGTATTATATTCCGATTCTGTTCCCAAAGCAAATCAGAAGGAAGGTCGAGTAATGAAATTCCTACGGATGCTCACACCTCTCAATCCGTATGCCATGTTCCCAAAGAACAAACGCTGTGCAGAGATAGTCAAAGAATTCATCAATAAAGGGAACTATGATCTCATCGTCTGCCGGTATATTCCGGAAGCAATGATGTGCGGACTATATGACTATGCCGACAAATTGGTGATAGATGTTGACGATAACCCTTGCGATGTGGAGCGCACGGCTGCACGCACCTCTCGCACTTGGCGTAATAGAATGTACCATCGCTATCGCGTTGCCATTATTGAGAAAGTAGTGGATAAAATCCAGCGTGCTTGCCGGTTTACGTTTTATGCAAATCCCGTACAAGCAAAATATAAGAACTCTGCATACTTGCCCAATATTCCGTTCTACGAATACGATTTACCTCTTATCAAATACACTCAAACGAATCCGCGTCTTTTGTTCGTGGGTAATATGAGTTATGGTCCTAATGCGCAAGGAGTGGACAAGTTTGTAGAAAATGTATTCCCTTTGATACGCCAACAAATTCCGAATGTAGAATTGCATTTAGTCGGAGGTTGTAACCAACAAGCCTATTTAGACAAGTGGAGCGAGATAAAAGGAGTGAAATATATGGGCTTCGTAGAAGATCTAAAAGACGAATATAGAGAAGCTCGCATCGTGGTAGTTCCCATTTATGGAGGCGCAGGAACAAATATCAAAGTATTAGAAGCAATGCAAATGCGGCGTCCTTGTGTTACCACAACTTACGGAGTTCGTGGCTTTAGCGAGTACTTCTCGGACAGCAAAGAACTCCTTATCGCGGAAGATGATATGACCTTTGCAGAAAAAGTTGTCGCTCTTATGAACGACGAGAAGCATAATCATGACATTGCAACAAAAGCATATTATGCCATGAAAGCCCATTTCTCGCGCAAAGCATTTAATGAGATAGTCAAACAAAGTTTGCTCAACACAGCATGTTAGTCTCTTTCATCATACCATCCTACAACTCCGCTCATACGGTAAGGCGCTGTTTGGATAGCATCTATGCGCTGTCGCTCAAACCATTCGAGTTTGAAGTGATCTTCGTGGATGATTGCAGCACGGACAACACCTGCGACATCGTTGCAGAATACCAATCGCAGCATCCGAACATTACACTCCTTCGTCAGCCGAAGAACAATCGTCAAGGAGCCGCACGCAACAGAGCTGTCACAATTGCGAAAGGAGAATACATCTGCTTCGTGGATAGCGACGATGCGGTTACAGAAGGCATTGTATCTGCTATTCGTTTGGCAAAAGAACAAAACACCGATATGACAGCCTTTCACTTTGCCTCTGCCAATGAACAAGAAGTTGTAACTTCTGAAGCCGAGAAATTATTTTTTGCCAAGAATGAGATATTCTCCGGAGTGGAAATGCAGAACAAGCATTCCTATTGGTGTTCCGCTCCTTGGGGTTACATATACAAAACAGCATTCTTGCAAAAAGTCAATTATCCCTTTGCTGAAGGTGCTTTATATGAAGATTCCGACTTTGTGGCCGTTCATCTCTACTATGCTCAACGAATGGCATATTCTTCCGAACTTGGTTATGTCGCATACTATCGCGAAGGCTCTACAACACACAGCACGAGTTACAAGAACACGGCAGACTATTTCCTATTAGGCTCGCGCATGTTGGCTTTCTATACCATTATTCAACAAGACATTGATTCGCACAAACGCACAGATGAAGGAATCCAACAATTTGCAGACGGGATCCTCGAAGGAGCCATCCATAATGTAACCATGTCGCTCAAGCGCTTGTTCAAACTGAATACTCCCTCAGAGATAGTCCGGTACTATAAACGTATTGACGCCAAGGTCAACCGCCGCGCAATGTACACTGATCCGCGTATGTACAAATACACCTACGGTTGGAGCAAAATGGCGCATTTAGGTATTCGTCACAAGTACCTCTCTATCCTGATCAATTCATGCTTGCTTTTAGCATATCAACTATATGTAAAACTGAAAAAATAATACAACTATGTTCAAACATACAAAACGACTTTTATCTGACATCCGATTCTGGTGTCAAGAACTCAAACTCCGCAGTAAAGAAAACGCCGAATGGGAGCGTATCGAAGACGAAGAATGGCGTCATCCCATGGCCGGTTTCGGCTACTACACCACCATCAAACGCAACCGCGCTGAGCGGAAAAGGCTGCATGAGGAAGAAAGAGCGAAGATCTATTAATCTCCGATTCTAACAAAGAGCATCTTGTGGACCTTCCCGCAAGATGCTCTTTGACATATTGGATTTACCGTAATTAGAGTATGGAAACTCCCGATTTTGATTATGAAAAGAGTTTCAAAACTCTAAAATTAAACGAAAAAACGAGTTTGCAAACTCTTTTTTATGCTAAAATATTTGCATATTTCATTTTTTTGTTGTACCTTTGCAGCGTTTTTTAACTTTTAAAAGTAAAATTTGCTATTGATATATTACTATAGAAAGTAAGAAACTCAATATTTATTAACACATATAAAGTAAAGAATATGGAGCAATTAGTCAATTTCTTTTATCGCTTATTGGAGCGCTATTCCGGGTTCACGCAGATGCGTTATCTGTATGAGGATATAAACTGGGATGACCAGCTTATTCTAATACGTGGTCCGAAAGGTTCCGGTAAAACAACGATGCTAATGCAGCATATCTTGCGTACGTTTTCGGATAAAAGTAAGGTGCTGTATTGTTCTGTAGATCATTTTTGGTTTGCCTCTCACACCTTATTAGATTTGGCAGAATACGCGTACACGCACGATATAACTCATCTATTCCTTGATGAGATACACAAGTACGGAAATTGGGCGCAGGAGCTTAAGAATATCTACGATGCTTATCCACATCTTCATGTAGTTGTGACAGGAAGTAATGCTTTGGATATTATTAAGCAAACATATGACTTATCCCGGCGTTGTGGCGTATATACCATGCATGGCCTGAGTTTCCGCGAATACCTCAAAATGGAAGGTATGGCAGATTTACCGCCAGTATCCTTGGAGGAACTGGTTTCTCGTCATGTGGAAATAAGCCGTGACATCACAATTAAGCAGAACATCAAAGTACTTTTGTATTTTGAGCGCTATATCAAAGAAGGATACTACCCGTTCTATCGAGATCAAACCATGAACTTTGGCGAGCGATTAAGCCAAGTGATTGACACCATTATCTTCAATGAGATACCGGCTGTATCTAATTTAGAATACGAATCGGTCTATAAGATCAAACCTCTGTTAGCTATCTTAGCGCAACAAAATCCATACACGCTGAATATCTCTGCTCTGGGCAAGTCTCTGAACGCTTCGCGTAATGTGCTGCTCAAACTCATCGAACTATTGGATCAGGCAGCTTTGATTCGCAGATTGTATGCAGCGACCGAAGGATGGGAGCAAGTCAATAAGCCCGAGAAGATTTTATTTAACAACACGAACCTGATGTATGCATTGTCCCCCAATGCCGATACCGGCACGATGCGTGAAACATTCTGTGCCTCGATGTTGGCGAAGGGACATAAGATAGCCATGCCGCAGAAAGGGGACATCGTTGCAGATAAAAAGTATTTGTTTGAAGTGGGTGGCAAAAGCAAAGGTTTCGGACAAATAGCCAATATCCCAAATAGTTATGTAGTAGCAGATGACATAGATATGGGCTTCGAGAACAAAATCCCTCTCTGGATGTTCGGCCTGCTCTATTAAATAAGTTATTTAATTCCCCGTCGGGGAACCAAATTCCAAGCGGTAAATCCAATATGCGGACTTACCGCTTTTTTGTTGTGCAATCAAGCGGCCAAAACTGACAACAAACAAAATAACACATATATGGAAAAACTATTATCCATCGTAATCCCTGTGTACAAGGTCGAGAAATACATCGACAAGTGTATCTCTTCGCTTCTTGTACCGGACGAGAAGCAACTGGATCTGCTTGACATCGTGGTCATGGCGGTGCATGGAACCACGGCACTGAACTCGCAGTCGGTAAGTACCTCTTTTACCTCGACTCCGATGATTGGTTCGACACCGACCAACTGTCCAAGCTGATTACCTATCTCGGCAAAGTCGATGTCGATATGGTCATGCTTGACGGACAGAACTACCATGCATCTCCTTCCATTCCCTCTCTACTACGCATGGTTCAAGTGCTACTACTTCTACCAACGCGTCATCCGTTATATCAAACGCAAACTTAAAATCAAACGCTAATATGTTCAAATATACTAAACGACTTTTCTCCGACATCCGTTTTTGGTGTCAGGAGTGCAAGATTCGCCGTAAAGAGAACGCCGAGTGGGAGCGTATCGAAGACGAAGAATGGCGTCATCCCATGGCTGGTTTTGGTTATTATCAAACGATGAACCATAATCGCAAAGAGCGCCTCCGATTGCACAAGGAAAAACGTGCCTTAATTAAATAATTTCTCTTTCTTGGTATTTCTGAGGGATATCATCCCGCTCTCTCATTGTGCATTTTTGTCGCATCATTGCGACAACCATTCTCTTCGTCCCGTTCGCGGTACTTTAGTGCCGCGTTTTCTTTTTACGTCGTCCATTGTCCGGCATGCCATGCCGCTTGTATAAAAATTTGCACTGACACTTTTGACACTTTTGACACTTTCTTGCAAAAGGTCAAAAATGCGTACGATTTTTATTCGCTTCCTGACATTTTGATATTATAGATACTACGAAAGCTACCAAAAAGATAGAAAGTGTCAAAAGTGTCAAAAGTGTCATGTCATTTTTTTTTTGTATAGGAATGAGGTTTGAACTCCGTCCAAACCGGCTCAAATCAGTTCCGGTGATAGTCCAATCGTTAGTTATTAGTTAGATATTAGTTAGATATTCGTTAGTTATTGTACTACCTATTACGTACCCTAATAGGAGACACTTGCCCTGCAGTACGCCCTGTTCTTCTCCCATCCCTTTTCTCCTAAAAATCAAATAAAAATGCGCGCATACTTGCATATGTCAAAAAAAAGTAGTAACTTTGCAGCCGATTTGTGAAAACCATATTATTGAAAATAATAAAACAACAAATAAAATGGCAAAAAAGAAAGAAGAGTTCGTAAAACAGGACGAACAGTTAGAAGAAGTAAATGAGGCGCTGACCGGCGCCGGTAAGTGGATTGAAGACAACGCCAACCTTATCAGTTGGATCGTTTGCGGTATCGCCGTTGTTGTCATGGCTATCATCGCTATCAACAACTACATCATCAAGCCGAAGTCTCTGGAGGCTAGCAACGAGAACGCGAAAGCAGTCGTTTATTTCATGGCAGGTGATTTTGACAAAGCGCTTGCAGGTGACGATGCGGAGTGTATCGGTTTTGAGGCGATCGCAGATGAGTACGGTCACTATCAGCAAGGTAAACTCGCTGCTCTCTACGCTGGTATCTGCTACTACGAGAAGGGTGAGTACGAGGATGCTGCCAAGTACCTCAAGAAATTTGATGCTGATGATCTGAACATCGATCCGGCTGCCAGCCAACTGCTGGGTGACGCGTATGTGGAGCTCGGTGAGTACAGCAAGGCTGCCAAGGCTTTTGAGACAGCAGCAGAGTCGGGTAACGAGATCATCGCCCCGATGAGTCTGAAGAAAGCCGGTCTCGTTTACCTCAAGGAGGAAAACAAAGCGAAAGCATTGAAAGCTTTCAAAGCTATCAAGGAGAACTACCCGAGTTCTGCAGAGGCTCAGGATATTGACAAATACATCGCGATCGCTGAGTAATGACGACCGATTTGTCAAAATATGATAGTTCCCAATTGCCTAGCGCTGATGTTCTCGGACGTCAGCGCTATGCGATTGTAGTAGCGGATTGGAACAGCGAGATCACTTTCTCGATGGCGCAAGGAGCCGTTGACACCTTCGTCAAACACGGCGTTCCTGCGGAGAACATCGACGTGATCCATGTGCCGGGTACAGTGGAACTGACCTATGGCGCTGCGCGTATCACCAAAGAAGAGCGCGTCGATGCCGTCATCGTCATCGGCTGCGTGATCCAAGGCGAGACACCGCATTTTGACTACGTGTGCCAATCGGTGACGCAAGGCGTGGCGATGCTCAATGCACAAGGCAAAGTGCCGGTAATCTTCTCCGTGCTGACGGTCCTGAACCAACAACAGGCGCTGGACCGTTGCGGCGGTAAACTTGGCAATAAAGGTATCGAAGGCGCTTATACAGCCATCCGCATGGCTAACCTGTAACCCATAACCCGTAACCCCTCATGAAGGTCTTTAAGTTCGGTGGAGCATCAGTGAAGGACGCAGCTGGCATCCGGAACCTGGAGCAGATCGTGCGTATGAACAACACGCCCGACGGACTGATGGTCGTAGTATCGGCCATCGGCAAGACCACCAACGCTCTCGAGCGGGTGGTTGAGTTCTGCGACGCCGGTAAGGAAGAGATGGCGCTGAACCAATGGATCGACATCATCGATCACCACGTAGCCATCATGAAGGAACTGGGCTTGCAACCGGGTGTCGATATCCGTCTGCAAGGTGAGATCCCTTATGATCCGAACAAGTCTTACGACGAGAACTACGACCAGATCGTCTCGATGGGTGAGCTCCTCTCCACGCAGATCATCGCCGTCTATCTGCTCAAGCAGGGATTATCGGTGGAATGGTGGAACATGCCGAAATTGCTCCGCACGGACAATACCTGGCGGGAAGCGAGAGTCGATGATAAGACCAGTGCTGCAACCATCCGCGCAGGGTGGGAGAGATCGCAACGACCCAATATCGTGGTAACACAAGGCTTCATCGGCGGCACGGCAGACGGTCAGCGTACGACGCTTGGTCGCGAAGGTTCGGACTACACGGCTGCCCTCTTAGGCAACTACCTCGATGCCGAGTCGGTGACGATCTGGAAAGACGTTCCGGGAATCCTGAACGCCGATCCGCGTATCGAACCCAACACGGTACTTATCCCCTCATTACGCTACCAAGACGCGGTCGAACTCAGTTATTCGGGTGCACAGATCATTCACCCGAAAACCATCAAACCGCTTGAGAATAAGCATATTCCGTTGTTTGTAAAACCCTTCGGCGACCCGAATGCCGCAGGATCGTGTATCTCGGAAGACGGAATAGGACCGATCAACATACCGGTTTATATATGGCGTAAGAATCAGATTCTGATTACCATGCGCCCCAAGGATTTCGCCTTTGTGCTCGAAGAGAGCCTGAGCGAGATCTTTGATATCATCCATCGTCATCGTCTCAAAGTCTCGCTCATTCAGTCCTCCGCCGTGACGATCTCCGTCTGCGTGGACAACACACGCTTTGTGCCCGATGCGATGACTGAACTCAAACAGCATTTCAATGTGTCCTATAACGACCACTTGTCGCTGCTCACGATCCGCGGTACAACCAAGCAGATCCTCGAGCAAGCCAAAGCCGGTCGTACGATCATGCTCAGCCAGACAACCCGCCGTACGGCACGTCTGGTAGTAGCGGAAAACGAATAATAACCATGAATTTATCACAAGAATTTTCACATCTGAAGACCTACGTCACGCTGGACTATTGGCGCGATCTGATTCTCGATTTCTGGCACGCGCTGGGCACGTTTAAGTTCTGGAAGGAACTGGTGATGATGACCATCGGTATGAGTGTCGGAGCGATCGCCGTTTATTACTTCCTGATGCCGAGCCATCTGATCGTAGGTTCGATCTCCGGTCTGTCGATCGTGTTCAATACTCTGATTGGCGGGGACGCAGATACGTTCTCCGTACTCGTGATGAGTATCAACGCCTTCCTGCTTTTGATGGCATTCATCCTCATCGGTAATGAGTTCGGTGCCAAGACTGTTTATACGGCTTTGATCTTAGGTCCGTTGACGCAAATGTGGGATCGTATCTATCCGAATACCAATTTCACCCATCAGGTGATCGATGCCCCGGATATTCTGGCACAACTGCAAGCAGGAGAAACGGTCCTGGATGCACATGGCAACCCGTATCTGCTCAGCCGTTCGGGCGAAGTGCTGGAGCGCGTTCGTGACTCGGTGATGAGCGGCGGACTCGGTACAGGCGATGTGTGGTTCGATCTCATCTGCTTCGTGCTTCTGCTCTCGATATGTCAGGCTTTTCTGTTTCGCATCAACGCCTCTACCGGAGGACTCGATATCATCGGCAAGATCTTCAATAAGTACCTGCATTTCGACATTGGTACATCGGTGGCGATCGGCGGCGTGATGATTTGCTGTACCTCTTTCCTAATCAATGACTTCCGCATGGTGGTCATCGGTATCATAGGAACCTGGATCAACGGTCTGGCGATTGATTATTTCACCGCTTCGCTTAACAAGCGCAAACGCGTATGTATCATTTCCAATGAGTACGAGCGTATCCGTACGTTCATCATCAAAGAGCTCTTACGCGGGTGTTCCTTATATAAGATAGAAGGCGGTTACAGCGGCGAGGAGCATACCGAGATTCAAGTGCTGATCACGCAGGATGAGTTCTCCAGCCTCATGGCCTTCATCCGCAACAATAAGATCCAGGCCTTCATCACGGCTGGTAACTGCTCCGAAGTCTATGGTCTATGGGCAAAACACTACAAACACAACGGTAAGTTGGAATATAAAGCTGAATCACAAAATACAATATAATATGAAACCGACATTATTTATTCTGGCTGCCGGCATGGGTAGCCGTTATGGAGGATTGAAACAGATGGATGGTCTTGGTCCTAACGGCGAAGCTATCCTCGACTACAGCGTCTTTGATGCCCTGCGTGCAGGCTTCGGTAAGATCGTTTTCGTGATCCGCAAGGACTTTGAAGATGATTTCCGTCGCGTGGTACTGAGCAAATACGAAGGCAAGGTACAGTGCGAGATCTGCTTCCAATCCATCGATAAAGTGCCGGCCGGTTGTACGTACAACCCGGAGCGCACCAAACCTTGGGGAACCAACCATGCCGTGTTGATGGGCAAAGACCTTATTCACGAACCTTTCGCAGTCATCAATGCCGATGATTTCTACGGCGCGGATGCCTTCCGTGTGCTGGCAGATTTCCTGCGTTCGGTAGAGGGCAAGCAAGGCGAGTACTGCATGGTCGGATACCGCGTAGCCAACACGCTCAGCGAGAACGGATCGGTTAGCCGCGGTGTATGTACTACCGATGACAACGGACTGCTGACCGACGTGGTAGAGCGTACGAAGATAGAAGAGAAGAACGGAACGATTGTCTTTACAGAGGATGGAGTAGATACCGCTTTGGATCCGCACACCCCTGTTTCGATGAACATGTGGGGCTTCACTCCGGAGTATTTTGAGTACACTGAGAAAGCGTTCCATACCTTCTTGGCTGCGCACGGACAGGAACTCAAATCGGAGTTCTACATCCCGACGCTGGTCAACCAACTCATCAACGAGGGCAAGGCCAGCTGCAAAGTGCTGGACACCACCGCCAAATGGTTTGGTGTGACCTACGCAGAAGACCGTCCGCAGGTGGTTATGAAAATCAATAATCTCATCAAAGAGGGTGTTTACCCTGCTAAGTTATTTTAGATTATGGCACGAATTTTAGTTACCGGTGGAACCGGATATATCGGCTCGCACACAGTCGTGGAGCTTATGCAGAAAGGCTACGACGTGACCATCGTAGATAACCTCTCCAACTCGTCCATCGACGTGCTGGACGGTATCACGGAGATCGTCGGACACAAACCGGAATTCGCCAATATCGATTGCTGTAACTTCATGGACTTGGACAATGTGTTCCGCCAGTTTACGGACATCGTGGGTGTGATCCATTTCGCCGCCAGCAAAGCGGTAGGCGAGTCCGTGGAGAAACCCCTCATGTACTATCGTAACAACATCGGAAGCCTCGTGACGCTGCTGGAGGTGATGAAGTTGCATCAAGTACCCAATATTGTCTTCTCATCCTCTTGCACCGTATACGGTCAACCGGACAACGATCATCTGCCGGTAGATGAGACCGCGCCGATCCAGAAAGCGCTCTCTCCGTACGGAAATACCAAGCAGATCAACGAAGAGATCATCTGCGATGAAGCACACGCCGATAAGGGACTGCACGCTACGATCTTGCGTTACTTCAATCCGATCGGAGCACATCCCTCGGCACTCATAGGCGAACTGCCGAACGGTGTACCGCAGAACCTGCTTCCGTTCATCACGCAGACTGCAGCCGGATTACGTCCGGAACTCAAAGTGTTCGGCAATGATTACAACACGCCCGATGGCTCGTGTATCCGCGATTATATCTACGTAGTAGATCTCGCCAAGGCACACGTCAAAGCGATCGACCGCATGCTGGAAGTCAAAGACCGCGACCAAGTGGAGGTGTTCAACCTCGGTACAGGCACCGGACTCAGTGTCCTCACGCTCATTAATGAGTTTGAAGCGGCAACAGGTCTCAAACTGCCATACACCATCGTAGGTCGCAGAGAAGGCGATATCGAACAGGTGTGGGCAGCCCCCAAGAAAGCCAACGAAGTGCTGGGATGGAAAGCCGACACCCCGATTCGTGACGTCCTTGCCTCGGCATGGAAGTGGGAGAAACATATCAGAAAACTATAAACTATGTTATATCCGTTTAAATTCAGGGCCAAACTGTTCCATAAGATTTGGGGCGGACATACCATCGAGAAATGGTACGACCATGTGCCGGCCGACTACGAGAACGTAGGCGAGGCTTGGGTCATGTCTGATGTAGAGAAATATCCGACCGAAGTGATCAACGGTTCCCATGCCGGCGACAGTCTGCAGGATCTGCTGGAGGTCTATATGGACGAACTTGTCGGAGAGAAAGTGTACGACGTTTTCGGAAACCATTTCCCCTTACTGCTCAAGTTCATTGACGCCACGGACGACCTCTCTATTCAGGTGCATCCGGACGATGAGTACGCGTTGGAGAACGAGAAATGTCTGGGTAAAACAGAAATGTGGTACGTGCTGCCCGCACAGGGACAATCGGCCATCTACCTCGGCTGGAAACAGCAGATGAACGTATCGCTCATCCACGCGGCCATCCAAGACGGTACGCTCTCGGACTACCTGCGCGAGTATAAGGTACACGAAGGCGATGTGGCTTATATCCCTTCGGGCACGGTACATGCCATGCGCAAAGATACCATCGTTGCAGAGATTCAGGAGAATAGCGACATCACCTACCGTCTCTATGACTATAACCGTGTAGGAAATGACGGTAAGAAACGTCCGCTCAAGCTTGACAAAGCGCTCAAAGTGATGGATTTCTCGCCCAAGAACGATGCCTCTTGTGTGTCGACTGCACCGCGCATTGACGGGGTAGTGAACCTCAAGCAATGTCCGTATTTCACAGCGAACCTGTTATCGCCCACCAAGCCGATTCAGCGCGACTACGCTCCGCTTGACTCGTTCGTGGCGTATATGTGCGTAGAAGGTCAGGGCAGCATCACCGCGCTCGATTGCGAGACAGAGGACAAGACCGTATCGCTGAAAAAAGGAGAAGCAGTGTTGATTCCTGCTTCCCTCAATGATGTCCGCATCGACCCGCAAGGTCATTGCAAACTGCTCGAGATCTATATCGAACTCTAATGAAAGAACGAGAAGTGCACACTTCCGTACGTGCGCGTCTCATAATGCCTCGGGTGGCTCGTAAAATCGGTATCCTTACCGTGTTCAATAACGAGCCATCCGTTTTCTTTTAGTATGTCGCGCTCTAAGATGACATCGGGCAGAGTAGGTAAGGCTTCCAAAGCATAAGGCGGATCGGCAAAGATTAGATCGTACTTGGTTCTGCATGCACTCAAAAACTTAAACACATCGCCTCGTATCACACTCAGATTGCGGATCCCTAATTGCCGGCAACAGGTGATGATCCAGTTCTGCTGTACATGCGCGATCTCTACCGCTGTCACCTCTCGTGCGCCGCGACTGATGCACTCAATACCGATACCTCCTGTACCGGCAAACAAGTCCAGTACATCGATGCCCTCCAAATCCATTCGGTTGTTGAGCAGATTGAACAGACTCTCCTTGGCAAAGTCCGTCGTTGGCCTCGCTGTGATATTTTTAGGGGGCGACAATCGCCGCCCCCCGTATCTTCCAGAGATAATTCTCATTACTCCCAGTTACCTGCGTTGTTGTTCGGCGAGTAAATATCACCCACCTTCAAACCAGCGTAGTGGTCGAGCTTGTTTTCTTTATCGATCAGGTTAACCAACTCCTGCTTATTCAGGTCGCCCAGATAGCTCTCGAACGAAGCGCGTGCCTCGAACAGCGGAACACGGATGCCCTGGCTGGTCTTGTAATCGTTGTTAACCTCGATCTCATAACGCTGACCGTTGCTGTACGGGATCTCCATGATCTGATCGATCGTCGTCTCGTCGTACTCGCCCTTATACAGGGATTGCAACATATTCAACTCAATTGTATCACGACGGAAACCTGCCAAACCATTATCCTTCACGTCCTTGTCGTTCTCCCAAATATAAGCATACAAAGCATCGCTATCTTCAAAACTCTGCTTTTTCAGCGCTTTCTTCTTTGCCTCGTTCAGGATCTTGATGGCTTTGTGCTCGGTCAAACCGGCCTCCAACTGCTTATCCGTCAGACTACCTTCCTTCAACAACTCTTTCTTCGGAGCGGTCTTCAGGAACAATAACAAAGAGTCATGATTGGCGGTGAATACACCCTTTTGATGGTGATACTCCACCTCTGCAGTACGCAAATCTACCAGATGTTTGATGACTGCTACCTCGCGCTCAGCACGCGTGTTCTCAAACTTAATAGGCGTTGTTACGCTCGATGCGCAGAAGTAAGCCATTACTACTGCTGCAATGCCAAGTAAGCAAATTACAAGGGTTCTTGTCGTTTTCATTATAGGTTAAATTTTAATATTTCCACAAAATCGCTGTTCTTCGGACTTATTTTCTAAACTAATCGTTCGATTATTTTTTGAAAATCGCTGCAAAATTACAAAAAAATTTTTATATGTGCAAATTTTTTCGTATCTTTGTGCCGTTTTTTAGAATTAGATGAATGGAAGATAGCAATAAGGTACTTTTTTCGATACTGAATGAGCGGCTGGAACTTCTCCGTCAACTTGATAAAGAGGAGGACTCGGAGAAAAAGCGGCACATTGCGCGGGAGACACAGAATCTCCATGCGCCGATGGCGCATCGACTCGGTCTCTATCAGATCAAAACTGAGATGGAAGACCTTGCGCTCAAGTTCCTCGATTACGATACCTATAAATATATCGCGCACGCGCTTAACGCGAAGAAAGCTGAGCGCGAGGCCTATATCGCATCCTTCATTGCGCCGCTGGAGAAAAAACTGACGGAAGAGGGATTCAAATTCACCATCAAAGGGCGTCCTAAGTCCATCCACTCGATCTACCACAAGATGCAGGCACAGCACTGCGATGTAGACAAGATCTACGACCTCTTTGCGATCCGCATCATTTTGGACTCGGCGCCGGAGAAAGAGAAATCCGATTGTTGGCAGGTCTATTCATTGATTACCGACGTCTTCCCTCCCAACCCAAAACGGCTTCGCGATTGGCTGTCTGTGCCCAAAGAGAACGGCTATGAGTCCTTACACACGACGGTACTGGGTCCGCAAAACCGCTGGGTGGAAGTGCAGATTCGTACCCGTCGCATGGATGAGATAGCGGAGCAGGGAGTAGCGGCTCACTGGTCGTACAAAGGTGTCAAAGGTTCGATCGTACAGAGCTCCGGAGACGTGTTTGTCTTCACGCCGACCGGCGACTTAAGACGTCTTCCGGCAGGTGCCACAGTACTGGATTTCGCGTATTCAATACACAGCGAAGTAGGTGCGCACTGCGTTGGGGGTATTATTCGCAACCAGAATGTCTCCATTCGACAGAAGCTCGAGAACGGCGATCAGGTGTCTGTAATGACCTCGCCGAACCAGCATCCGAATGCCGATTGGTTGAATGTGGTGGTGTCCACCAAAGCCAAGAATAAGATTCGTCAGGCACTCAAAGAGATCGAGTACAAACAGGCTGCAGAAGGCAAGGAGATCATCGACCGGAAATTCAAGAACTGGAAGATCAACTATACCGAAGGGGACATCACCAAGATGGCTATCCGGCTTGGTTACAAGGCTGTGTCCGACATGTATCAAGCGGTGGCGACCGGTAAGGAGATGATCCAACGACTGCGTGACGTGTTGCAGGAACCCGAGGAGGCACCTGTTCAACGCGAACATACCGAGTATGTCGATCGCTCTGAACTCAAAGGCCTCGCTATCGAGGTGGACATGAACGTCAAGAACGTGGATTACAACCTCTCCAAGTGCTGTAACCCACAACCCGGAGATCCGATCTTTGCCTTCGTGTCCGTACTCAAAGGCATCCGTATCCACCGTGTCGACTGTCCGAATGCAGCCGATATCCGCAAGCGTTATCCCTACCGAATGATCCCTGCCCATTGGGCGAAGAAACATGAGTGATTATCCAAGCGCTATATTAGAACAAGCGGTCAATCAGATGGCCTCGTTACCCGGAGTAGGGCGGAGAACCGCTCTCCGTCTGGTGTTGCATCTGTTGCGCCAACCGGAAGCTGAAGTGGAAGCGTTCTCCAATGCGTTCACGCGCCTTAAGAAGGATGTTGTATACTGCAGCGAGTGCCATAATATATCCGATACCGAACTCTGTCC
>JAEEGH010011343.1_pt1 | contig 20243 bp, 19 predicted proteins | sample 9134181 | NCBI WGS metagenome assembly JAEEGH01 (sample SAMN16246544, study PRJNA631951) | gut metagenome | biome: gut microbiome; feature: rumen; material: DP-attached | host: Bos | place: Iran: Karaj | collected 2018-10 | reverse complement strand
GTTCATGCCGAAGCCGTGGCCGCCGGTGCGGTACTGGATGTAGCGGTGGGGGATGCGGTTGGCGGTGAGGGCGCTGTCGAGAAGCACGGAGTTGCGGTAGTCCACTATGGGGTCGTCGACGCAGTTGACGAGGAACACCGGCGGGCAGTCGGGCCGCACATGCACTTCGAGCGACAGGGAGTCGCGCATTGCCTGTTTGCATTGGCCGTATTCGCCCAGCAGGGCACGGCGCGAGCGCGTGTGGCAGCAGTCCTGGCGCATGGTGACGACGGGATAGATGGGTGCCACGAAGGCTGGCTTGCGGGTATAGGTGCTTAGCATCGACAGGTGTCCACCGGCCGAGAAGCCCATGATGCCTATGCGTGTGGCGTCAATACCGAGGCTGTCGGCATGGGTGTGGAGCCAGTCGAGGGCAGCCTCGGCGTCGCGCAGCGGGTCAGGGTAGCGGTTGCCACGGAAAATGAGGCGGTAGTGCGTGGCCCATGCCCACCAGCCCTGTACGCGGTAGCGCAACACGTAGGCCGCGATGTCGTGGGCTTGCAGCCATTGTGCCACCTCGACGCCCTCCACCTTGTAGTCAAGCCAACTGTAGCTGCCGCCGGGACATACCACTATGGTGGCCAAAGGCTTGGTCGTTGTGCCGTAGCACTCCAGTGTCGCCTTGGTACCAGGCAGCTGCACGATGGCTTGTCCCTCGGCGGTGAGGCAGAGGCACAAGGCAAACAGTATGGTCAGAAAGCGTCGCATCAGTCAACGATATGCTTTATCTCTTCCTTGCTGAGCTGGCGGTAGCGGTGCTGCGGGTCGGCGCTGAAGTCCACCTCAAAGTATTCTTCGTCATAGAACGAGAGCTTTGAGTTGGTGTCGGGGTTGCACTCAAGGTATACGACATCTGCAGGGTCGAGTCCTTTAGCCTCGCAGATCTGGTCGCGGAGCGACTGTCCGGCGTATGTCACCGATGTGCCGGGGTTCTCCTGGTACAGTTCGGTGACGATGACGTAGGTCTTGCCGTCTACATTGCGTATTTTCAGGCCGCAGAGGGATTCCATGTCCCACTGGCCGCGGAATGGGAATTGTTCGTCGTAGTATGTTGGTGATACTTTCATAGTTAGAAGGCGTTTTGGTGAGTCTTTATGCTGCGGTCCACATCTTTGCCGAAGCTCTTGTTGGCCAGTGCACGGTTGCGTGGGCGGTAGGTGCCCTCGTTCATCTCGCGCAAAGCGACGTTGCAGAACAGGCGGAACATCTTGGATTCCTGTGTCTCGTCGGCGTAGAAGGTCTGCCAGGCGTATTCGTAAACGCCCTGCAGCTCATCGGGAGTCATCTTGGCGGGCTTGAAGACCACCTGTCCGGCGTTGTAGTGATTCCAGTCAAAGTCGAAGATACGGCCCTGGCGCAGGTAGTCGTCGTAGGCTTTTGTGTGAGGGAACGGTGTCATGATGGTGAACTCGGCTAGGTCGAGGTCGATGGTGAGGAGGAAGTCAATGAGGCGTTTGCAGTCGTCGACGGTCTGATTGTCGAGGCCCAGCAGGATTGTACCCTCGACGCCGATGCCGTTGTCATGGTATCTCTTCACGCGTTCTTTAATATAGTCAGAGGTGTCATATACGGCTTGGTAGACGTACCATGCACCCTCTTTGCCGGCAAGGTCAAGCACCTCCGGATCATCCTCTATGGTGTGGCTTATCCACTTCTTCTTCAGAGGCGCTATGGCGCGGAAGAGTTCTTTCTCCCACTCCTTGTCCTGGGCCAGCGAGTTGTCGACGATGAAGAGGCGGTTGTTGTCGATGGCTGCCATGTCTTCCACTACCTTGTCGATGGGGCGAGGACGGAACTTGCGGCCGCCGAGGTAGCTCACCGCGCAGGGGTAGCACGAAAAGCGGCATCCGCGTGAGGCATGGAAGAGGTCCACCATCTGCACGCCCTTGTGGTTGTACAACTCACGTTTGTAGAGGTCGCGGCGGCAGGGGCCGACACTTTCTATCGGGGGCTGTTTGCCGAGGAAGTTGTACACCTTCTTCAGTTTACCTTCTTTCCAGTCAAGCAGCACCTGCTCCGAGCGTCCCTCGCTCTCGCCAAGGAAGAGGCTGTCCACATGGTTGACAAACTCTTCGGCGTGCAGCATGGCGCTGATGCCGCCGGCAAGCACCGTCTTGCCGCGTTTGTGGTATTCGGCAGCTATCTCCCAGGCACGCTTCACCTGTGTGGAAAGCATGGTGGAGAGAGCCACAATGTCGCATGGGTCGTCAAAGTTCAGCTCCTCGACGTTCTCATCCACGAAGTCAATGTCCACATATTCGGGCAATGTGGCGGCGAAGGCTACCGGACCGTGAGGCGGCAGGTTGAAGGTCGTCTGTCCCGGAAGTTTCTTCCACTTTGGGTAGATGAGTTTCATCTTGATTGTTTCCATATCGTTATATCGTTGTTTTTTGTTATTCTTTGTTTATTTGGTCCACTATGACATTGCGTCCCACGAGGGCCTCAGCGGTGAGTATGGCGGTGAGCGAGGTGCCCACCATGCCGTGAAAGTTGACGTCCTGGCCAGTGAGTAGCAGGTTGCTGAGGCGCGTATGTGGCGACAGAGACGACTGCAGCGGGTTGTCGCTGCTGCGGTGTATGCCGTACATGGCGCCGCCTGGTGTGCCGTAGTAGTCGCGTATTGTCAGCGGTGTGCCGGCGTCGATGAAGGCTATGGCGTCTTTCAGCGGCACCTCGAAGCCGATGGGCTCTATCAGTCTAAGGGCCTGCTGTGTCATACGTTTTTTCCAACGGTAGTATTTTTCCGGTCTCTTGCCAGTGCGGCTATCCTCCCACTGCCTCACGTATTCGTAGCTCATGGGGCAGATGGCAGTGATAGTGTTGGCGAAACCGGGGTTTTCTTTGTCCTCGCTGGGCAGAGCAAACACCATGTTGGGCCAGTCAGCCTCGTTGCAGCGGTCGGCCTGCCAGGGGTTCATTGTCGTCAGACCAGAGAAGTAGGCCTCTCGGTTATAACACAGGGTGCGAGGCTTGAGGCCGATGAACAGGGCCATTGCCGACATTGAGTATGGCACCGACTCTATGCGGTGGCGGAATGCCGGCGAGAAGGCGTCGGTTGGCATCAGTTCCAGCAGGCGTGCTATCGGCATGTCGTTTATGTAGTGGTCGGCTGTATAGCAGCCTGCCGTCGTGTACACTGCTGCCACGCTCCGCCCGTCTGTCTTTATGGCTGTCACCTCTTCGCCGCAGCGCACCTCGCCGCCACTGGCTTTGATGACATCCGCCAGCAGTTTGGCAAAGCCTACGCTTCCGTTGCGGAAGGTGTATGTGCCGTCGATGTGTGCGCAACTGATGAGGGCGTGCAGCAGTGCTGGGCTGTCTTCGCGCCCGCCGTAGAACAGTGATAGGTAGGCTACGGCTGTACGCAGCAAGGTGTTGCTTATGCTGTCGTCCATCAGATGTTTTGCTGTCAGACTTGTGTCGGGCAGCGTATAGTCGTCCGTCGTCGGCAGCAGGCTGTAGAGCGGCTCCTGTCGCGCTATGTCGTACAGCTTGTCGAGGTAGTCGCTGATCTCTTGGCTTATGTTGACGTTGGGCATCACAGGCTTAAGGCAGCGGCTCCATTTGTAGGTCCACGCCTTGCGACCGAATGGCAGTGTGACGCGCAGTCCGTTTTTGGCGTCCATAAGTGTGTCGTAGCACGGCTCTATCTCCAATCTGTTTTCTATGCCCAGATGACGGCAGATGCGCCGCACCTGTCCGTCGGTACCCATGCCACCGAACACATGCATGCCGGTGTCGAAAGTGTATGGCCCGCGGCGGAAACTCTGCAATCCACCGCCTATGATGCGGTTCTTTTCCAGCACTGTGACGCGGTAACCCTCCTTTGCCAGCAGGGCTCCTGTCATCAGACCGCCCAGACCGCCGCCCATGATGCACACCGTCTTCATTCCAGCCCTCCTTTCCGTGGTCTTGTGTGCCACACCTCGCGCCCCTTGTATAGGTATTGGTAACGCTCCATGCGCTGCCTGTACTCGGCTGTCTCTATGCGTAGACTCATGGCTTCGAGCTTGTCGATGAACATCTTGCGTGCCTCGTGGTTGTCGGTATGGCAACGCTGCCCCAAGGCCACAGTCACCGTTCCTTCGCGCAGCAGCGCCTCGTGACGTGGCCACACATTGTAGGCGCCGTGGATGTATACTGGCAGTATGGGCAGCCCCAGCTCGTCGGCAAGCATGAAGGCGCCTTTGTGGAAGCGGCCTACATTGCCGTCGTGAGTGCGTGTACCCTCGGGGAATATCATCACCGAATAGCCTCGTGCCACCAAGTCTTTCAGCTTGGGCATCAGCTTGTCGTATCCAGCCTCGGCGGGCAGATATTCGGCGTAGCGTATTATGTGGGCGTATATCGGGTTGCGCCACACCCAGTTCTTGGTCATGATGACGAGTTTCGGCGTCAGCGCCAGCATGCACAGCAGGTCGAGGTGCGACGCATGGTTGGCCACTATCACCGCCGGCTTGCTGAAATCTTCGCCGTTCGGGTTCTCGGTCTTGAAGTCCACACGCGGCATCAGCCGTGCGCCGAGGCGCGCCACACCGCAGATGAAGCAGTGGAAGGCGTCGCGCTTGCGGTTACGCGGTGCAGGTGTGATGAATGACAGCAGTGTCACCGGTGTGGCCACGAGCAGTGCAAAGAGGGCGAAGACCAGCAGCGGCACCATGGTGATGACGATGCGGCCGAGGGTTATGGGCACCTCGCGCTTCACGCCGCGCCGCATGGTGAGCCAGCGGAACACCATCGGCGGCACCACGCAGGCCATTAGCACCACGCAGCCCATGCCTATCATGGCCACCTCGGCCAGGCTTCGCATGGCGGGGTGGCGCGCCACTATCAGGGTGCCGATGCCTACGAACATCAGTGCGGCGGATATTATCACGCTGCGGCGGTATTCTTTCAGGCGCCGCCGTCCTGTGGCGTTCTCGTAGAGCAGTCCCTCGGTGATGAATATCGTGTAGTCGTCGCCCTGACCGAAGATAAATGTGGCCAGTATGATGTTGACAATGTTGAACTTGATGCCCGTCAAGGCCATGATGCCGAGTATCCACAGCCACCCCATGGCCATGGGCAGGAAGGCAAGCACCGCCAGCTCGAAGCGCCCGAGGGCGAGCCACAGGAAGGCGAAGACCACGAAGGAACATACATAGAGTATGTAGTTGAAGTCGGCGTTGAGGGCACCCACCAGGCCGCTGCCTATGTCGCTCTGTGTGAAGGCATAGGTGTGAGCTACATCGGGGACGGTAGTCTCTCCGTGTACGAAGTTGACGATGCTTACACCGGTGTCCGACGTCAGTATGTAGTTGGTTGCCAGCTGTCCCAACGCACCGTCGAGAGTGCAGGGTGCAGGGGTGTAGGTGGCCTCAATGCGGTCGGTGAAGGGGCGGAAGGCCTCGTCGGCAAAGCCGGCACGGCGTGCCTCGCGGCGCACCTCGTCGGCTAGTGAAGGGTGCTTGGCCAATAGGCTATGCCACTGAGTTAAAGCCTTTTCCTGCCGTGCCAGCGACGGCATGAGTGACGCTACACCGTCGAGGCCGAGCGAGTCGTTGCGCTGCAGGGCCTCCTCGAGAGTTGCGCCTTCGGCCACCACGTATGTGAGACCGCCCTCGTCGACGCTTGCTGCCAGCAGGTCTAGGTCAGCCAGCTGCTGGGCGGTCATGTAGTTGATATTGTGCAAGTCGGCGTCGAATTCTACGAGGGTGCTGAAGTATCCGAGGACGACGGTTGCCAGCATCATCACCCAGAATGCCACGGACCCCCAACGGCCCCTCTTCGGCATCCCAACGGCCTCCGGACGGCCTTCCACTGAAGAAATGCCGAAGGGGGGCCGAAGGGGGGCCGAAGGGGCTCCGTCTGAAGGCTGGTTTTGATATAATTCTGTAGTGCATTTGTTTTCAGTGTGTTGGCTTTTTTTGCGGCCGGCCTTGGCCCAGAGGGGCAGAAAGACGAGGGTGAAGCCTATGGTGCCGACGAGCATTAGTGAGCCGAAGAGACCCAGGTCGCGCATGGCTTCGGCTTTGACGAAGACGAGGCAAGCGAAGGCGGCGACGGTGGTGATGTTGCCTGTGACCAGTGGTTCGGTCATCTCGCGCAGGGTCTCGCGGCGGTCGGGGTGATTCTTCAGATGTTCGAGGTAGTGGAGCGGGTAATTGACGGCAATACCTACGAGCACCGAGCCGATGCCTACGACGATGATGGAAATCTCTGATTTGAAGATGGCTATCACCGCAAGGGCGAAGAGCCATCCAGCGGCTACCGAGAAGCCCATCCACAGTATGTTGCGTTTGCGCCCCATGGTGCGCCACAGGATGATGGCTATGAGCACCACGGCGAGGGCTATGGCCAGTAGGCTGTCGTGCTTTATCTGCGAGGCGTTGGTGACGGCGATGAGTGGCGCGCCGACGGCGGTGATGCCTACTTTGGGGCTCTGCACGCTGTTGATAGCTTCGTCTATTGCTTTGGCTACAAGACTGTTGTTGCGGGTGTAGCTGGCAGCGTAGGAGCTGGTGATGAAGGCGAAGCCGTTGCCGTCATCGTCGAAGATGTAGTCGTCGACCATGCGGTAGCGGCTGCTTGGGCTGAGGGCCTGCAGACGTTGCAAGGCGGGGGAGAAGAGGCCGAGTGGGTCGGCGGCAATCATGTCGGTGGCCATAGGTGGCAGGGGCATGGCGAGGGTCTGTCGGGCCGAGGCCATGCTGCGTGCAATATAGGTGGGGTCGGCCAGCAGGGAGTCTATGCGTCGGTAGTCGGCGGCGGTGAGGTATAGCGGTATGTTGCTGTTCACTAGGCTGATTGCCTGCATGACGTCGCTACTGTCTGCGCGTGCCTGTACTGGCAAGGCGGTGAAGGCTTCGGCAAAGGCGTCGATAGCGTCCATGACGTCGTCGTCGGTGGCCTCTTCCGCCGGGCGGAAGATGACGGTGATCTGGCCTTGGTCGCCGAGGCTGTTGTATATGTCGGCCTGTTTGGCGTTCTCGGCGGTGCGTGGCAGGAAGTCGGCTATGTTCTCCTGGTAGTGCAGCTGCAGGGCAAGGAGTGCTCCCGCGGCAAGCAGCACGACGAGTAGTACCACGGCGAAGGGGCGGTGGTTGGCAAGGTAGTCGTGCAGGCGTAGCAGGAGGCGGGACATGGTTCAGTTATGAATTATGAGTTATGAGTTTTGTCAAAAGGAGGCGGGGATAGCCGTAGACGATGGCCAGCAGGCATAGGATGGTGTTTAGCAGCGATATGCGGAAGAAGTCGCGGAAGGGGCGGAAGTGGCTGACGCGGTCGTCGGGGTAGCTGACGCTGACGGGTACTGGCTTTATGTTCACACCTCGCCAGGCCGAGAAGACGAGGAGTTCGAGCTCGCTCTCGTAGCGGTAGGTGAGCAGGCTGAGGCATGGGAGGTGGTGCAGTGGGTAGACGCGGAAGCCTGTCTGTGTGTCGGGCAGACTGATGCCGGTCTGCACACGGAACCAGAAGTTGCTGAAGCGGTTGGCGAAGGTGTTGCCTGCCGGCATACCTTGTGGTAGGTTGTCGGCGTTGCCGACGTCCTGCCAGCGGCTGCCGACGATAAGAGTGGGACGTGGGGCGTCGTCGGTTGGCAGTGCGTTGACGAGCGATGGTATCTCTTCCGGGCTGTGCTGGCCGTCGCTGTCGATTGTGACGGCATAGTCGTAGCCTGCCTTGCGTGCCGCCTCCATGCCGCGACGCAGGGCGTAGCCTTTGCCGCGGTTGCGGCTGTAGCTGATGAGAGTTATGGTGTTGCCGAAAGGCTGTAGTTCTCTCAGTGTGTTGTCGGTGCTACCGTCGTTGACCACTATGACGCCACCGCATACCGCCTTGGTGCGCCGCACGATGTCGGCCACAGTGCGGGCGTTGTTGTAGGTGGGTATGACGGTGCAGTAGGTCATTGTCAGTTGGAAAGTTGTGGATTATGAGTTACGTAGTGTTAGTTTCATCTTGGCGTATATGGTGTCGCCTTTGGTGAAGGTGGCGGTGGTCGTGTCGCCGTCAAGTGTTGCGGCGAGGGTGGCGCCGTCGATGTCGTCGGGCGTCATCATGGCGAGGTACTTGGTGTTGTTGACTTTGGCGAGCCGCAGGGTGAGGCCTGTCGCCTGTGAGAGCAGCTCTACCACGGCACCTATCATGCAGACCCCTGGCGTGATGGGGTTGCCGGGAAAGTGGCCGGCGTAGACGGTGCTGTCGCGGCGCGATGCAAGTGTGGCCGCCACACGCAGTGTGCCGTCGGTGTGTTCCCAGGCGGCACGCTCCACCTTGATTATCTCTTCCAGTACTTTCATTTGGCGCGGAATTCGATGAGAGTGTAACTGTCTTTTTTCTCCATGAGGCGGACGGTGTTGACGCGGTAGCTCTTTTTGTCGAAGGTGACAATGACCTGCTGCATCATGCGTCGCATGTCGCGGCGTTTTGGGGTGAGCACGGCGCGGTAGGCCGAGGGCTCTTCTGTGAGTTCCACGGCGAAGAGTTTCTCGTCGGCCAGGGCGTTGCCGCTGGCGAGGGTCATCATTGTCTGCGCCATGCCTCGTGTGGCTGCACCTGCTGCTCCTGAGAGGGCTTTGCGTACGCCTGCGCTGACGGTGTATATGCTGTCGCCGTCGACGACAAGGGCCAGGTCGGTGGGGGCGCTATACTGCCAGCGCATCTGGCGTTCACCGTTGAGGGTGAGGACGCCGTGCGACACGGCGTCTTGGGCCAGCATAGGACTGTGCTTGGTCTGCGTGAAAGCGTAAGTCTGGCTCTTGCCCGGCTGCGGCTTCTGTGCTGCGGCAATGCGTGCCAGCACGGCGTCGCGGTCGGCCACAGGGCTTTGCGCTGTGGCACAGAAAACCAGGCTGAGGGTGAGGAGCAGTGTTGTCAGTAGTCTTGTCATGGGTATTATCGCATTATGAACATGCAGCCTGCCACGATGAGCACCACGCCTATCCAGCGTGTGAGCGGGACGCTCTCGCCGAAAATGATGATTGCCGCCACCATGCCGAAGATGTACCCGAGGGCTGTGAGAGGGTAGGCCTGCGAGAATGGGAAGTGCTTGAGGATGTAGAGCCAGAGTACTGTGGCAGCACCGAAGCTGACACCGCAGGCCAGCAGCCACCAGTCGGTGGCTACGGCTTTGAAATAGCTCCACGACCAGCTGAACTTGGGCAGCTGGGCCATGGCCAGTTTGAGGAGCACTTGTCCGCCGCTGAGGAAGGCGGTCTGTATGCAGACTAATATCAGCAGTCGCCACATGGTTTGAGGAGTATTAATGAATAATGTGTGTCGTCGCTATACCGTACCACCACAGGAGTGTTGCCCATGAGGTGGGCCTCGGCGTATAGGTCAAGGGCCGGTGCCGTGTATGAGGTGCCGAAGAGGTCGGTATGGTCGGTGGAGAGTGTGTATTGTGAGGTGTGAGTATCGGCAAGGAGGTTGTCGAGGGCTTGCTGCTTCTCGGCCTCGGTGGGACGGTGGAGTATTCGCATGCCGGCAACCTCACAGAGGGGCTTGTGCCCATGTTGCAAGGTTGTGGCTAGGATCATGCTCACGGCGCACTCTGCGGCATGCTTGTCTTTGAGGTATCCGCCTTTGCATAGCAGGGCGTGATAGGAGGGCGTCATCTCGTCGTGGGCGCAGACCATGGCGTTGGCAATCTTGCCGCGGCGCAGCTGCAGCATGGCGTCCATCATCGCGCTCTGGAACGAGACGGTGTTGTGGGCATAGGTGGTGTTGTAGCCATGGGCTTTGAGGTTGATGGCGACGATGGAGGAAATGGTGTTATGGGTGGACTGCATGAAGCGTGTAGGCATCATCTGGTCTTCGCCTTCGCGGCAGAGGGCGTCAAGGAATATCTCGGTGTTTTCTATGCAACCAAGGCCTGTGCCTGTGATGATGGCTTCGGGAATGTCTATTCCTGCATGCTCGGCTGCAGTTTTGGCTGTGGCTATGGCACGCTTGAGTATGCGACCCATGCGGCGTGCCTCCAGCGGAGGTATAAACTGCTTGTAGTCGGCCTCACGGCTTCGGGTGAGCTGTTCGCTTAAAGGCTCCGGACTATCTTTCCATGCCTCCGAGAGTGGCTTTTGTGCCGATATCTGTGCGGCGGAGAGCAGGTAGATGTGCTTGTCGTTGTCATCTGTTTCTACCGCTGCGGTCTTCGCTTCATCTATCCCGGCAAAGACCAAGGCGCTGTCGTTGCCGCCGAAGCCGAAAGCATTGCTCAGCACGTAGCGCAGGCTTTTTGTAGTGGGCTCGTGGACGGGAGTCAGGCATTCGCCTGCACTGTGGAACCGCAGGTTGACAGGTAGGAAGCTGTGCTGCATTGCCAACAGGCAGATAACAGCCTCTATTGTTCCCGAGGCGCTAGTGGTATGACCTGTGAATGCTTTGGTGGATGACACTGGTGGTACATGCTCGCCGAAAAGACGTCGGATGGCAGTGCTCTCACTGATGTCGTTGTTGCCGGTGCCGGTGCCGTGGGCGTTGATGTAGTCTACTTGCTCAGGGTCTATGCCTGCCATGGTCACGGCTTGCTGCATGGCCAGATAGGGTCCTTCGCCGTCAGGCGAAGTGGCAGTCTGATGGAAGGCGTCGCAGGCGTTGCCGTAACCTGCCAAGCGCGCAAGCGGAGTGGCCTTGCGGTGAGTGGCATGCTCGGCACTCTCAAGTACCAGCCAGGCAGCTCCTTCGCCAAGGTTGAGGCCGGAGCGGCTCTCGTCGAAGGGGCGGCAGGGCTCGTGGTCGAGAATCATCAGGGAATTGAAGCCGTTGAGGTGGAACTTAGTGATGCACTCGCTGCCGCCTACGACAACGCAATCGGCTCGTCCGGCACGTATCAGCTCAGCACCTGTTATGACAGCGTTGGCTGCAGAGGAACATGCTGTCGACAGGGTTGTCAGCATACGGAAGCGGCCGAAGTGTCCGGCAATCATCTCGGTGCAGGCACCGCAGTCGTGGGTGCGTATGTACTCGTTGTGGCTGTCGTTCTCCAAGAAGTCAAGGTAGTAGAGCTCGCTCTTGTCCATGCCGCCGACGGTGGTGCCGGAAATAAGGGGTATCTGTGGCATCATGTCGGCAGATATGCCAGCCTGTTGCAGGGCTTCCTGCAACGCTACCATGCCCATGAGGGCTGTGCGAGTGGTCGGTTGTGTGGCTGGGTCAATGCCGAGCATTGTGCACATCTCGTCGTTGCTCAACTGTACTTCGCCAACAGGGAACTCGTGATGCTCTGTTTTGAGGTAACGCAACGGACGTATGCCACTGCGCTGTTCTTGCAGAGATGTGAGGGTCTCGGCTTTGCCTACGCCGATAGCCGACACAATGCCGGCGCCTGTTATGAGGATGTCAGTCATCCTTTATTTGGTGCGGTTCTTGCTGATGTAGTCGGCCATCACATTGATGGACTTGAAAATCTCTTTGCCCTGGTTGGGGTCTTGCAGCTTGATGCCGTAGTTCTTCTCCATGAGTACGATGAGTTCGAGGGCGTCGATGCTGTCGAGGCCAAGGCCTTCACCACCGAACAGAGGGGCGTTCTCGTCAATGTCTTCTGGTTTGATGTCTTCAAGGTTAAGTACCTCGATAATCTCTTTCTTCAGTTTGAGGATGAGTTCTTCCATATTTCCTTTTATTTTAATGTTTTTGATAATTCTTGTTCTATGATGTTTTTGCTTGTGTGCTGCGGTACAGCTAATAGTGCAGCCATATTGTTGCCGTTGGCATCGACCTCGCACCAGCCTGCTATCTGTGGCCCACGGCTTGCCGCGATGGCAATCTGTTCTGCCATGACGTCGACACGTGGGGCGTCAAGTACCATGAAGTTAGTCTCGGTCTGGAAGTGATTGCGTATGGATATCTCGCCGGTGACTATGTTCGGCAGCGTGTACACGAACAAGGCAGGGGAGGGAAACCAGTTGCTACGGTCTTGTATGGTGGCTTGGAAGGCTGTGTCGTCTGCCATCGATGAACTGCGGTTGAACAGTAGTACGCCATATTCGGCTTTGGGGCATTCTTGCAGCAATAATTCACTCGCCACAAAGCCTAAGCGGCTCAGCGGGTCCATCTTGAAGAACTTGGGATAGTCGCCGATATGGGTACGATAGAGCTCCACTAGTTCGTCTGCTGTAGGTGTAAGGCGGATGGAGTGTAGGGCGCCCATAGCAGGTGTGGCTTGGATAGGTGTTGTGGCATTGGCAGTATTGTGGCTGAACTTCATGGCAGCGTTGCAGCCGCCGAAGCCGGATAACAGCTTTACGAAGCTGTGCTTGTCGGTGGTGCGGGGTTCGGCGCAGACGTTGACCTGACGGCTTACGCCAAGGTTCTCGAAGCCGCGGGTGCCATACACAATTCCGTGCTCCACGGCCTGCATCGACAGTATGGTTTCCAGCACACCGGCGGCACCCATGGTGTGGCCATAGATACCTTTGAGGCTGAACAATGGCACGTCGGCAAGGCCGGCGCGGTCTACCGCTATACTCTCCATCTCGTCATTGTAGAGCGTTGATGTGCCATGTACGCTGATGAAGGCGAGCTCGTCTTTGTTGATATTGAGGGCCTCCAGGCAGCGGTATGACCCCTCGCCGGTGCGCGACGGACCGCTGATGTGGTTGGCGTCGTTGCACATGGCCCCTCCTTCGGCTACCCATTCTCCTTTGCCGCTATTGCTGTAAATGATGGTTGCAGCCGCCTCACCAAGGTTAAGGCCGCAACGGTCGCGGTCAAAGGGTCGGCATTGGTCGGGTGAGAGTGCATGGAGGCACTGGAAACCACTGATGATGAACTCGCTCTGCATGTCACAGCCTATCACTACGGCGGTGTCACAGAGCCCAGCTTCTATGCTGCGCATGGCCACAATTTGGGCGCTGAGGCCGCTGATGCATGCGTTGCTTACCACCAATGGCGGGTTGGGATTGCCAAAATGGCGACTTATGAGGTTGGCCGAGGTGCCCAGCAGGGCTCTCTCGGTATCCCCTTTGGCTAACAGATGTACGTTGCCTTTTGTCGTAGAGAGGAAGAAACGGCAGCGCGGTGATGTCGGGTCTATACCGGCACGGGCAATGGCGTCGCTTGCCGACGCTATGCATAACTGCTCAAAGAAGGTATACTTCTCGTCGTCTTGTCGTTCTTCTTCGGGGAACAGCGAGGCAGTGTAGAGCGAGCCGTCAGGCAGGCTGTATTGCTTCAAAGCATACTGACCGCCTACCACAGCGTCGTAGTTGGCGCGTGTCGTAGCCCCGAGAGGGGAGTATATGTTGTCAGCCAGTTTTATAACCATCGTTTCTTCCATTCTTCAAAGAACGGCGGGTTGCCCAGCACCAGTTTGTACTCCTTGTCCATGAATACTTGCACCGTGTGTGCGGTCGCCAGCAGCTTGTCGCCGTCCGTAATCTTATAGTCGAACACTATCTTCGCCGCCTCTGTGGGTGTGTATGTAATCTCAATTTCCGGGTGCATCCCGTAGATTATGGGCTGCTTGTATTTCAGCTGTACGTCTACCAGCGGAGCGTAGTAGCCCTCGCCGAAGAAACGCAGGTAACCCAGGTCGTATTTCTCGCCAAAGGCTTCACGTGCGTCTTCGAGGTACATCATATAGCTCCCATGCCAGGCCACTCCCATCGAGTCAACCTCGCTGAAGCGTATGTCGAGTTTCTTCTTTATGCTTAAGGTGTTCACAGTAATGCTATCTTTATCGTTCCTGAGACCAGAATAGTGTCGCCGCAGCGGCTTTCGGCCTTTGCCAATGTCATGCCGAACACTTCGTCGCTTACCTCAATCCTTGTCGTTATCGTGCTTCCTACTTTAGGTCTGGCGTGAATCTCCATGTCGCGCAGGGCGCCAATCACACCCACACGCACCTCTTTGCCGCTGCTGAGGTTTATGTACCCCATGCGTGCAGCACAGGTCTGGGCCACATTCTCCAGCAGACCAATTTCTGCCAGATGCCCGTCTTCCACCATTATGTTGTCGGGACGTATCGTCAGTTCCGTCTCCGTCAGCACGGTGTCGCAGTGCAGCAGGCGGTCCACCATAACCATCGGTGGCCGCTGTGGCAGCAGCGTCAGTATGTCATATTCATTCTCCATCCCAGAATTCATAGTAGTTGTACCATTGATGCGGGTAGCGGCGCACTATCTCTTCCAGCGTCGTGGCGAAGTCTTGCGCCAGAGACGCCATCTGGCTCCTGATCGGCAACGTGGGGTCTGCCTTTAGAGGCCGCACATAAGCCTTGTAGTTTCGGCTCCCTGTCTTCATCACCATTACCGCCAGCGCAGGCACCTCTTTCTGCACGGCTGTGGCGAAAGGTCCCAGCGGGAATTGCGCCCTGGCCCCGAAGAATGTGCACCCCACACTCTTCTGTGAACCGAAGCAGCGGTCGGCAGGCATGCTGACGATGTTGCCATCGTCGAGGGTCTTGTTGATGAGGAACAAGTGCGACATGTCGGCCTGCACGGGAATCATGTGGATGTTGCTGTCGGAAAACTGCTTGCTTCGTTCGTTCATCACCGTTGCCGACTCGCCGGCATATACCAGTGCGTTGAAGCTCTTGCGGTCCGAGCGCAACATGTAACCTGCCTGCTCATAGTTGCCTACGTGCGACGACAGCATGACAAATCCTTTCTCTCCTTCGCAGAGCCGCATGAAGTGCTCGTTGCCGTCAATCTCCAGCTTGAAACGTCGTCCGGCGTAGGTGGCGAAGCGGTCGAGCACCACTTGCCCGAAGGCATAGTGGTTGCGGTAGACGTGCCAGAATGCGCTCAGCGGCTTCTTGCCCAGCCGTTGGCTGAAGAAGTGGTACATTGCCATGTAGCCCTTGTGGTTGAACAGCATGTAGAACGGCACCACCAAGGCCATCACTACATAGATGACCTCCAGCGGTACCACCTTGAACAACACTATCAGCGCCTTCTGCATGAAGGGTGTGCCGTCGGTACGGCCGCTCCATTCGCTATGTTCGGGCTCCTGCACTTACTTGATTTTCTCTTCTATGTAGTCGCAGAACTGGCCGAAAGTCTTTATGGTCTTCATGTCTTCGGCCACTATCTTGAAGCCGAAGGTCTTTTCCACTATCACCACGATGTCCACGAAGTCGAGGCTATCCACGCCGATGTCTTCTTTCAGGCGTGCTTCGGGTTTGATTTTCTCTTCGTCAAACTCCAGCTCCTCAACGAGGAAGTTCTTTACTTTCTCTTCAATTTCTTGTCTATTCATGCTTTTTGTTATCTTTTGTCTATTTATTATTTTCTCTTGCATACCATGATGCTGTGACCCTGTCCCAGGTTGTCGTGTATGGTCTCCACCTCCAGGCCTGCCTGCTTCACCAGGCGCTCCATGTCTTCGCTGTGGTACATCTTGCTGTTGCCGTTGGCTATGGCTGTGAAGTAGAGGCTAGTCATGGTGAGGCAGAATGCTGCCGGCTCGAAGCGCTGGCGGTCCCAGAAGGTCTCCATGATGTACAGGCGGCTGTCAGCATCCATGATTTTGGCTGCACGGCTCACGATGCTCACTATCTCCTCTTCGCCGAAGCAGTCGAGGAACTGGCTCATCCAGATGGCGTCGTAGTGCTTGTCCGTCGGGAATGCCTGGCTGTCGTCCAGCAGGTTCATGCCGTAGCCGTCTATGCGCTCGGCACCGGGCTTGCCCTTGGTGTCGCGGCGCATCATCTCCAGCTGCTGCGGCAGGTCGACGATGGTGACGTTCACATCCTGGTCGTGTCCCACGCATTGCAGGGCCCAGCGGCCGGTGTTGCCGCCCACGTCGAGCAGCGTCCGCGGCTTGGCGGCGAAGACTATCTCCAGCGCCTGCTGGAACGAGCTGTCGCTGTAGAAGTGGTCAAAGCCGAACCAGCTCTTCTGCACCTGCGGCGGCAGCTGCGATAGCCCTTCGTACACCGTGGGCCACGGACCGAAGTGCTCCAGACCTGCGGGGCGCCCTTCCTTGAGGCTCTCCTCCAGGCGGAACCATCCCTCGTAGTTCACGTCGTGGTTAAAGTCTATATTCACGTTGGTGGCGGGGTCGGTGATGAAGCACCAGCCTGTCTTGCTCAGCGTGTAGCGGTCGGTGTCGGGATCTATGAGCACGGTGCCTATGCAGAGGCTCGCCTCAAGCATCACCTTGGCGGCATAGCGGCTCAGGCCTGCGGCTTTGGCTACCTCGGCTTCAGTCATGCCGTTGTCGCTGTTGCGAAGCATCTCCAGTATGCCGAACTTCTTCATCAGGCGGCTCACCTGGAACACTATCGGTCCCCAGGCAATCCATTCTGCCTTCTCCTGTGCCTCGCGGGCGCTGAGGTGCTCCTTGCTGTAGGCTTCTTTCAGTTTTGGGTTTAGGTACATATCTCAATTATCAATTCTCAATTGTCAATTCTGCGAAGCACCAGCGCCGAGTTTGTGCCGCCGAAGCCGAAGCTGTTGCTCAGCACGGTCTCCACGCGCGTCTCAATGGTCTTGGTGGCCAGCTTCAGGTGGGCGCTGGCCTCGTCGGGGTTCTCGAAGTTTATGTTCGGAGCCACGAATCCGCCGTGCATCATCAGCAGGCTGTATACCGCCTCGCTGGCGCCGGCCATCCAGCATTCGTGTCCCGTCATGCTCTTGGTCGAGCTTATCCATGCGCGGTGTCCCTCGAAGAGGCGCCCGAGGGCCTTGGCCTCGTAGAGGTCGCCCTGCGGCGTAGAGGTGGCGTGGGCGTTCACGTAGTCGATGTCGTCCACCGTCAGCCCTGCGTCCTGCAGCGCGCGGTGCATGGCGAGGGCGCTGCCGTCGTCGCTGGCCTGCGATATGCCGCCGCCATTGCTCGAGAAGCCGTAGCCGCACACCTCGCCCAGTATCCGTGCGCCACGCTTCACGGCGTGCTCATACTCTTCCAGCACCAGCGCAGCAGCGCCACCGCTGGGTATCAGGCCGTCGCGGTCGCGGTCGAAGGGCCGCGAGGCCTTCGTGGGCTCGTCCATGCGTTTGCTGAAGGCTCCCAGCGCGTCGAACGAGGCCATACTGTAGAGGTTGGTCTCTTGGGCACCGCCGCAGAGCACCATGTCCTGCAGCCCCTGGCGGATGAACATCGCACCGAGACCTATCGCGTGGCTTCCGCTGGCGCAGGCGGCGCTGACGCTGAAGTTGATGCCGCGCAGGTGGAAGATTGTGCTCATGTTCATGTTCACCGTCGAGTTCATGCTCTGGAATATCCAGCCGCTGCCCAGCAGTGCCGAGTCGTGCTTCTCGAGCATCAGGGTGTGGCTCTCCACGGTGGCCTTGGCCGACGAGTCGTTGCCCATCAGCACGCCAACCTCGTTCTGTAGCAGGTAGTCGTCGTCGATGCCCGCCATAGCGAAAGCCTCCTTCGAGGCCATGAAGGCGTATTCTGCCTCCTCGCTCATGCCGGCGCGCAGACGGCGGTCGAGCAGCCCTTTCAGCATGGGCTTCTCGACGATGCCCGTCAGGGTGCTTTGATAGCCGTAGTCCTTGCGGGCCTCCTCGGTGCCTATGCCCGAGCGGCCCTCGTATAGCGACTGGCGCACCTCGTCGACATTCTTGCCGAGGCACGACCAGATTCCTATTCCTGTGATTACTACTCTTCTCATGTGTACAAACCTCCATTTATAGATATAACCTGGCCGGTGATGTAGGCGGCGTCTTTCGAGGCGAGGAAGCTGACCAGCGCGGCCACCTCCTCGGGCTTGCCGAAGCGGCCCACGGGGATGAGTTTCTTCAGCTCGCCCTCGTCGAGGTCCTTGGTCATATCTGTTGCTATGAAGCCAGGGGCCACGGCGTTGACGGTCACCTTGCGGGGAGCCACCTCCTGTGCCAGCGCCTTGGTGGCACCGATGACGGCGGCCTTGGCGGCGCTGTAGTTGGTCTGGCCGGGCATGCCCTTGAGGCCGCTCAGCGACACCACGTTGACGATGCGGCCTTTGCGCTTGGTCATCATGTCCTTCACCAATCGGCGTGTGAGGTAGAAAAAGCCGTTGAGGGTGGTGTCGAGCACCGAGTGCCACTGCTCGTCGGTCATGAAGACCATGATGTTGTCCTGCCGAATGCCTGCGTTGTTCACCAGCACGGCTATATAGTCGTCGGGGTGCTGTGCCTGCCATTGGTCGACGGCGGCCTCGATGGCCTTGGGGTCCGAGGTGTCGAAGGGCAGCAGCTCGCACACTCCGCCGGCCTCCTCGATGGCACGCTTGGTCTCCTCGGCGGCGGCGGTGTTGCTCTTATAGTTGATGACCACCGGCATGCCGTCGGCCGCCAGCCTCATGGCCACGGCGCGACCGATACCGCGCGATCCTCCTGTCACTAATGCAAATTCCATTGTTCTCTTTTTTAACGGCGAATTTTACGAATTTTACGAATTGCTACGCAGGTCAATTTTGGGAGAATTACTCGAATTATTGACCCTAGAATTCGAGTAATTCGTTAATAATTTCAACCCCGATAATTCGTTTAATTCGCATAATTCGCCGTTCTTATCCATTAAATTAACTCCTCAGCATTTTCTCGACGTTGGCGATTTCCTCGTAGAAGGGGGTGTCGTCGACGAAGAGCGGGATAATCTCGCGCACCTTGTCGTACATGGCCTTCGAGGCGGGACACAGCTTGTCGGCCTTCTTCAGGCAGTCGGTGGCCTGGGCCAGGGCTATCATGTGGATGGCCATCACCTGGTAGGCGTTGTCGATGACGCGCTTGCAGAGCAGCGCACTGTTGGTGCCCATCGAGACGATGTCCTGGTTGTCGTTGTTGTTGGGGATGCTGTGCACGTAGTTGGGCATCGACAGCGTCTGGCATTCGGCCGTGGTGCTAGTGGCGGTGAACTGGCAGGCCTGCATGCCGTAGTTGAGGCCCAGGGTGCCGAGGTTGAGGAACGGCGGCAGGATGCCGTTGATGCGGTCGTGGAACAGGTAGTTCATCTGCCGCTCGGCAGTCATGGCCAAGCGTGTGACGGCAATCTTCACCTTGTCGGCTTCGAGCGAGATGTAGTCGCCGTGGAAGTTGCCGCCGTGGAAGACGTTCTTGGCCACGGGGTCGACGATGGGGTTGTCGCAGGCCGAGTTGTACTCGTTCTCGAGCACCTGGCGGCTGTACATCAGCGTGTCGTAGACGGGGCCCAGTATCTGGGGTGTGCAGCGCAGCGAATAGTAGGCCTGCACCTTGTGCTCGAAGTAGGTCTTGCCGCGCTGCTCCTCGCTGTAGAGGTGGTGCTCGCGCTTGGTGAGGCATTGGCTGCCTTCGGCCAGCTCGCGCATGCGGCGGGCTGTATACTGCTGGCCGGGCTGGCGGCGCACGCTGTTCAGTTCGTCGGCCATCCAGTCGTCATAGCTGGCGGCAATCTCGTTCATCCACACTGCCGCCAGCAGCGAGTGCTCGAGCAGGCGCTCGGCATAGAGCTGGTTGACGGTCTCGACGCCTGTCATCACCGACGTGCCGTTGGTGATGGAGAGGCCTTCGCGGATGTATATCTTCAACGGCTCGAGGCCGCACTCTTTCAGCACCTCGGCACTCGGGCGCCACTCGCCCTTGTAGTGCACCTTGCCCTCGCCGATGAGCGTCAGGGCTATATGAGCCAGCTGCACCAGGTCGCCGCTGGCACCCACGCTGCCGTGCTGCGGGATGAAGGGGTAGATGCCGCGGTTGATGAACTCGGCCAGGAGCTTCACCACCGAGGGGTGCACGCCCGAGCGGGCCTGCATCAGGTTGGTGGTGCGCGCCACCATGGCGGCCTTCACATATACGTCGGCCAGCGGCTCGCCGGCACCCGTCGAGTGGCTGCGGATGATGTTGTACTGCAAGTCGCTGAGGTACTTGTCGTCCACGCGCCACTGCGCCATGGGGCCGAAGCCCGTGTTGATGCCGTAGATTACCTTCTCGGCGGCAAAGTCTTTCAAGAACAGGTGGCAGTCCTCGACCTCCTTGATTTCATCGGCTTTAAGCGTCAGCTGCGCTCCCCCGAAGAGGATTTTCGCCACATCGTCTAATGTGATTCTTCGCATAATATATTTATATCCAAGTTTCTATTTCCGTTTTGCACATATCAGTGCAAATGCAAATATACAAATTATTCTTAATATAAAAGGAAAAAACTTTGCATTTCCCAGCCCGAGATGCGTAATTCCACTCTGCAGCCTCCCCCTGTTCTTCAATTGTTCTTCAGTTGTTCTTCAGTCGTTCTTCAGTCAGCCATTGAAGAACGACTGAAGAACAACTGAAGAACGATTGAGAAACAGATTGACTTGATATAGACCTGATACC
>JAEEGH010011338.1_pt1 | contig 20247 bp, 16 predicted proteins | sample 9134181 | NCBI WGS metagenome assembly JAEEGH01 (sample SAMN16246544, study PRJNA631951) | gut metagenome | biome: gut microbiome; feature: rumen; material: DP-attached | host: Bos | place: Iran: Karaj | collected 2018-10 | reverse complement strand
ATTCCTTCTGCAAAGCTTCCTATTGGTTGGGATTATATCTGTCGCCAAGCAGTCGGGCTGTTTCCAGTTTCTCCTGTTCATCCTCAATGATGTGGATGCGCCCAAAGGCTATCACGCTGCGGAAAAAGGTGGTGTACTTCGCGGGCTGCACATCGTCCTTGTTAATGACACAGAACGAAGCCTTGTCGCAGTTCCTGATTGCATCCACCTTATGACCACTTAATGCGCTGTGGAAATATAACTTGCCCTCGGCATAAACATAGCTGATGGGAACTGCGAATGGATAGCCGTTGTCACCCAATAGTGCCAATGTGCCAGCAGTAGACTTCTGCAAGATCCCGATGCTCTTTTCTTCTGTAAGTTGCTGGCGTTTACGCCTCATTGATCTGAATTCCATATTATGATACCGTTTTTAGTCCGACAATTGACACAATAAGTGTCGTGATGAAAAACAATCGCCAAAAAGTAGATGGCTCGTGGAAGATAAAGATGCCTACAAGGACAGTTCCCACAGCACCTATTCCCGTCCATACCGGGTAAGCCGTCCCTAAAGGTAGCGTCTGCGTGGCTTTAGCCAACAATCCCATACTGAGAATAGTGAAAGCGAGGAACCCGCTCATCCATAGCCACCATTCAGTTCCAATCACATACTTTGCACGACCAAGACAATAGGTGAACCCCGTCTCACATAGTCCTGCTACAATCAAGATAATCCAGTTCATTTGGTTACTGATTGCCTGTTTGAGGGCTGCAGAACTATTCCGGCGACTCCTTCTAAGGCGCTGCAAAGGTACGAAAAAACTCCCAACTCGCGGGGAATTGGGAGATGTTTTTATGATTATTTGTGAGATTCGTTACAGTCCTTTTACCCAAGTCATTTCAATTTGTTATACACTTCATCTGTTACTGGTTCCAACCACTCATTACTCGAACCGTCTTGAACATCCTTATGATAAGTCAGGTGCTGGAACCATGAGTCCTTGGCGGCTCCATGCCAGTGCTTCACTTCAGCAGGAATGGCGATGACGGTGCCAGGAGTCATCTCAACGGCTTCCTTGCCCCATTCCTGATACCAGCCGCGACCACTGACGCAGATAAGAACCTGCACGGCCTTGTGGTGGATGTGCCAGTTGTTGCGGCAACGAGGCTCGAAGGTGACGTTATGTACACCGCCACCAACGTCGGCAAGATAGCTGTTACCGACGAAGTACTGGGCGTAGGCGGTGTTTGGTTCGCCCTTGGGCCATTTACTGCGCAGGGTATAGCCTTCGCTATCAAGCCAAGCACAGAGTTCGTCTACAAGTTCCTGACTGTTGCCCATGTTCACGGCTCCGCGTTTGTGGGCAGCCAACTGTGGAGCCACGCCTTCGAGACCGCTAAGGGCTGCTACCGTTACTATCTCGCGGTCGGCATGAGAGAGTTGGTCGCCAGCAAAGATGTCGCCAAAGAGGTGCGACTTCAGATAGTAGTCATCTTGTGGACAGAATTCGTAGTCGAATGCACGGCCAGAAAGCCGTGTCTGGTTCTTCTTGCCCAGTTCGTATGCTGCTTTTGCATCGTCCCACTCCGCAGGGCGCGTCCAAGGCTTGCCCTCCTGCCAGTTCTCCTGCTTATTCTCCAGCACTTTATTCAGCACTCCCAGCGCATTCAGCGAGCGTGGGAAGCCAGTGTAGGCATAGAGCTGCGAGAAAGCCTCCTTCAGTTCATTGATGGTCACGCCATTGTCAAGTGACATCTTCACGGCAGGCTCCAACCGCTCCAAATCACCCTGTGCCATCAGGCATGCACAAGCTGCCAATCCTTTTTGACGCTCTGTCAGCGTCTGACCTTGTATTGTTGTCATAGTCAATACAGCTATTAAAAATGTTACGATTCTTTTCATTTTAATGAGTAGCTTTTAGATATTGCAAGTCGCCATACCAATACTGATATCTGTTTAGCCATAGGTCTCTATAAGATATTTCACAAACTGAGGATCAGCGAAATTGATGTTACCCGTATCGTGCTGGTTCATGGCGGCAATCTGTGCCATCTCGTCAGCAGTCAGCGTGAAGTCGAAGATGTCGAAATTCTGAGCCATACGTTCTTTGTGCGTACTCTTGGGGATAGCCACGATGCAGCGCTGAGTGAGCCAGCGGAGGGCTACCTGTGCGGCGCTCTTGCCATACTTTGCACCGATATTGGCCAGTACTTCGCTCTTCACGATGCCGTCAACACCCTGTCCGCCGAGCGGACCCCAAGCCATCATCTTCGTATCGGTCTCAGCCAGAATCGGTTCGATGCCCGTCTGCTGAATCATCACGTTACATTGCAGCTGGTTCACCATCGGCTTCAACTCTACATAGTGAGCAAAGTCGAAGAATCGGGCAGCTTGGAAGTTTGAGACGCCGATGGCACGAACCTTACCGGCACGATAGGCCTTCTCCATAGCCCGCCACGTGCCGAACACATCGCCGTATGCCTGATGGATCAGCAGCAGGTCGATGTACTCCGTCTGCAACTTACGCAGGCTCTCGTCGATGCTCTTGGCGGCTTTTTCCTCTCCTGCATTCGAAATCCACACCTTTGTCACAAGGAACAAATCCTCGCGCCTGATGCCGCTTTTGCGCCAGGCATTGCCAACGCCTTCCTCATTGAAATAGGCTTGGGCAGTATCAATCATACGGTATCCAACGCTCAATGCATCCAATACACAACGTTCACACTCCTCAGGCGATACCTGAAACACTCCGTAGCCCAGCATGGGCATTTTTACGCCATTCGATAATCTGAATGTCTCCACCATAATAATTTTCAATTTTACAATTAATTTGACGATTTACAGACTAGCCAAGAGGATTTCCTTGATGTCCTTTTCGGTCAGGGGAGCGTAGGCATTCTCCAGACCTTCGTTGACGGCGATGTGGTGCGCCATCTCGTCGATGCGACTTTCGTCGATGCCCACCTCGCGCAGGTGCATGGGGATGTTGATGCTTTCGAAGAACTTATAAGTAGCGTCGATAGCTTTCTCTGCAATCTCCTGCTGGGGCAACGATGCGTCGATACCAAAGACGTTGATGCCGTATTTCACAAAGCGACCGATAGTCTTTTCATTCAAGATATGCTTCATCCAACGGGGTGTGATGATGGCCAAGCCTTCGCCGTGGGTGATGTCGTAGTAAGCTGAGAGGGCGTGCTCGATGCCGTGACAGGGCCAACCCGACTGGCTGTTGCCTAGCGACAGGATGCCGTTGCAGCCGTAGGTGCAGGCCAGCATCATCTCGGCACGTGCAGTGTAGTCCTCAGGATTCTCCAGGCACTTGCGGGCATTCACCATTAGCGAGCGCAGCATCGACTCGCAGAAGCCGTCGTTCAGCAGCGTTGAGTCAGCTACGAAGTACTGCTCGATGGTATGGTTCATTGCATCGGCACAGCCTGCAGCAGTTTGTTTCTTCGACACGCTGAAGGTATAGACGGGGTCAAGGATCGAGCATACTGGATACAGCAGCGGGTCGCCATAGCCAATCTTGTCGTTGGTCTCGGTGCGTGAGATAACACCAAAGGTATCATACTCCGAGCCTGTAGCGGCCAGAGTAATGATATCGACGATTGGAAGAGCGGCCTGTGCCTTTACCTTATAAGAAATCAAATCCCAGGGGTCGCCATCGTAACAAGCACCGGCAGCAATGGCCTTAGAGCAGTCGAGCACGCTACCGCCACCTACAGCCAGGATTACGTCGATGTGGTGCTCCTTGCAGAGACGCACGCCATCGAGCACGCTGGGGTCGTACTTGGGATTGGGTTGGATGCCAGAAAGTTCCACAATTTCATAGTCTTCCAGCAGTTCCTTCACGCGGTCGTAAAGACCTATCTTCTTGATACTTCCTCCACCGTATGTGAGGAGAATTCTTTTACCAAACTGCGCCATCACGCTGGGCAACTTCACAATCGACTCCTTACCAAAAATAAGGCGTGTCGGGGTCATGTAATCAAAGTTCTGCATAGTCGTATTGTTTTAAAATCCTAAGCCTTTCAACCACTTTTCAACCTTTCCTTTTTCTGTGCGCACCTCGTGTCCGTAAATGCTGAAACCTTTGGTGACGTTAGCACCAGGGAACGCTCCTTTAACGTCCTCCACACAATTAGCCAGGCCAGAGCCTTCGTGAGTAGTGAAGGGAATAACGGTCTTGCCCTTCAGGTCGCCAGCATGTTTCTTGAAGAAGGTGAACATGACCTGCGGATAGGTGCCCCACCATACGGGACCACCAATGAATACAGTATCGTACTGACTCAGATCCACGTCACCCTCATACTCGGGCAGTTCACCGTTCTTTGTCTCTTCCTTTGCCAGGTTGATGAGCGGCGTGTAAGCCATACCGTCGTACTTGTGAGTGACAATCTCAAACTGTTCGGCACCTGTCAACTCGCTGATATAGTCGGCCACTATCTTCGTGTTGCCTACCTCAATGTTTCCTACTGCGTAGTTGTCTCCAGCATGCGAGAAGAACACTACCAATGTCTTTCCATTTGCCATAATTTTCTCCTGTTTTGCGCCGCCGTTGCATGCAGTCGATACGAGCAATGCCATTGCGGCTGTGATGATACTTTTAATTTTCATATTTGTTTGTAGTTTGTAATCTGAAGTCGAATTCATTTTCGACTGCAAAATTAGGCATTTTCTCTGATACAATTGTTTCACAAAAAGCGTCACAATTTTCACTTTTTGCATAATTCATTCGTTTGTATATAAAATAATGTGTATCTTTGCAAAGTAGAACTGCTATTTTTATGCTTATGAAGGAAGATTTTCTGTATTCCACCAACTTCTACGGGATGAATTCTAAGGAGCTGAGCCACACCTGTTTGCATCTGTTATGTATAGCTGGCGAGGGCAGTTTTGTGTTCAATGAGCATTGTTATCACATCGTGAAAAACGACCTAGTGGTGATACCCTACCCCACCCGCGTGAGCAACCTCGCGGCACACAGCAATATGCAGGTGGAATGGTTTGCGGCTGACTATAAGTTCCTTCAGAACCTGCTGCCGTCGAACAACTACAGCATCGGCGGCAGCATCTCGCTGAACCAAGACCCAGTCATCAAACTTACAGACGATCAGGTCAGTCATCTGCTTAGCGACTTCCATAGGATCCTTGAGCGTATGAACGACCGTCACCTGCAGTTCTACCACGAACTGATGGGCAGCCTCTGTCTGACCATGATGTACGACATCTTCGAGGCCCATGCCCAGCGCGATTCCTCTGAAGCTCATACTGACCGCACGGCCTATATCGTGAAACAAAAGTACTTTCATAATCGTATATATTTATTGGCTATTTATCTATGCTAACAAGTGTATATTGGCGGCTGCCGAGACCTATCTTTTCGGCATGCTCAATGGTGTGTACGCCATGCTGCTTGTCGATGCGGTTCAGCAGGTCGGTGGGGTCGTTCTTCGCCGTGACCTTCTGGCTATTGATGATGTCAATACAGGCCTGGTCGATGGCCACTGGGTCGGTAGAAGCCAGGATGCCATAGTCCTCCAACTTCACAGGTGCCGGATGATCCACGCAGTCGCAGTCTATCGACATGTTGTTCATCACCGTGATATAGATGATGCCCTGTTGTTTCTGGAAGTAGTTCACCACAGCCTGTGCTGCTGCCGCCATCGATTCGAGGAAGCCGTCTTGATTGCCGACGTACTCAGGCGTCCAGAGCTTACTCATGTCGAGTTTCTCCATCTTTCCTGCTGAGTGGATATAGGCCTTGCCGTTCTGACTGGCACAGCCTATGGAGAGGTTCTTCAGCGCGCCGCCGTAGCCTCCCATGGGATGACCTTTGAAGTGGTTCAGTGCAATCATGAAGTCGTAGTTGGCCATGTGTCCTCCTACGATGTCGTACTTGATATTGCTCTGATCCTTCACGGGAATGCGCATCTCGTCGTATTCGTCCATGATGTCCACAGGAAAATACTTCAGAAAGCCATGACGCTCGATGACCTTCCAGTGGTTAGCCGACGAATTGCGGTCGTCCTTCTCGTTACCTGGTCCGCTGCTGTAGGCGGTGTTGCACTCCACGATGGTACCGTCCACCTCGAATATCAGGTTCTTGACGAGCTCTGGTTTCAGATAGTTGGGATTACTGCCCTCGCCCGTGCTCATCTTGACAGCCACACGTCCTTTGGCCTGTACGCCCAGTGCCTTGTAGATTCTCACCAATGACTCGGGTGTAATCTCCCTGGTCAGATATACCCTACTCTGTGCAAACACTGTCGATGCCACCAGCATTAATACGACAACCGTTAATGACTTTTTCATAATCTTCTTGTTTTAGTTTTAGAATTTGGCTGTAAATATACGAAAAATCTGCCACATCACGACGGATATGGCAGAAGATTTGTGATTATTTATGAAAAATGATTGTTATTTATTCACGTATATACGTCCCTGATAGATGACGAGTCCTTTGTGCGATTTGTCCACACGCTGGCCCTGTATGTTGTAGACAGAATTGTCAATTATCAATTGTCCATTGTCAATTAAACGGATGCCTGTGGTTTGCGAGGCGTTGTAGACCATCTGGTCGTACTTGTAGTAGCCGCTATTGACGAAAGGCATGACGAAGGTGAGGAGGTCGTGGTTGGTGAAGACGATCTCAGCAGGAGCCTCCTCGGTAATGGCTGGACCCGTCCAGCGCCATATCTTACGACCATTGGTCGTGGTGCCCACCATTGTACACAGGTCGCCATCCTTGCTGCTCTGCATATCGATGGTCGTGTCACCAGCCTTGCGTACCTTACAATATATAGGCTCGTCCCAGCAGAAACGCGGCTCCTCGAAGTAAGCGCAGTAACGGCCGTCGACCACCTGCACACAGTCGGGTGCATCTGCAGGACGCGTGTAGTCGGGCTTTTCTGGTTCGAGCAGCGGCTTTGCGTCACAATCAGGGAAGACGGTGAGTCGCAGTTCCGTACAGCCATAGGGCACGAGTTCGATGTACTGTGTGACGTTGTTTTCCAACGTCAGACGTCCTTGCTCCGGCAGATGCGGGGTATAGCGATTGTCGTCCAGCGCCCATTCAATCTGCTTGACAGGGATGCGCAGACGCACAGGCGTATATTCATCGTCAAAGGGAATGGCGTTGCTGCTGCTGGCAATGGCAGGACGGACGACCTCTGCTGTCTGAGCACCTCCAGCATAAGCATAGTTGAAATCGCCGGTGGGGGTGATGTTCCAACACTTGAAGTCATCGTTCTCGGGTTTCTTGCCGTGCATATTTTCATATTCCGTCTTGTCCTCGTCGAACTGCTGCGGAATGGCGTAGGCATAGAGCAGCGGACCACGTTGGAAGTAGACTCCCTGACCGCTAAGCTCGTGTCTCTCCACCTGCATGGGCAGTGTCAGCATCACGACATCACCGTTCTTCACCGGTGTAGCCAGACGGACGAAGGAACCGGCCGACAGGTTTATGTCAATGGGGAAGCCATTGACGGCAATGGATGCCTCGCTGCACCATGTCGGTATGCGCAACGACAGCGGGATAGCAGCACCCTCGGCACCGCTGACGGTGAAGGTCAGCACCTCGTCGAAGGGATACTGCGTCGTGCACTTGATGGTCACGTCGCCCGTCGTGGTATGGAACGTAGCGTTGCAGGGGCCATAGATAGCAGCCACTGCCCCACCCTCGCTGTCGGTCATCCACATACGACTGACGAAGTTAGGCAGCATGCGGTTGACATTGCCTGCACAACACTCCGTCTCATGTGTAGGGCGATAAGCCATCCACGTAGAGCCGTGCTTATAAGTGTTGTGGTTAGACGTGCCTGTGGCGATAAACTGGTTGACAGACGAGAAATACTGCAGCGAGCGGAAATCCTTTGTGATGGCGCCCATGCCGGCATTATATATCGCCTTCTCTATCTTGTCGGCCCATTCCGCCTGACCCGTTACAGCCAGGTAGTGCTGCAAAGTCCATGTCAAGTCCACGACATCGCAGGTCTCGTGGCTATGATAGATATCGGTACCCAGCAGGAATTCCGCACTCGACGGTACGCCGTCGGGCAGCATCGATTCGCGTTCCATCTTTCGCACTGCCGTCAAAGCCAGGTCGAGGTATTTCTGCTTGCCGGTGTAGGCATACAGCAGCAGTGGCAGCTTCAGCATTTCGCAGAACGTCACGCTATGCATGTAGAAGGGCTCACTGCTCAGGATGGCTGTCTCGTCGACGGCAAACTTGTCCTGTATGGCCCATGCGTCCTCGGCCAACTGCAACAATTTCGCGTTACCCGTCTTGCCATAGGTCCACAGGATGCCCTCAATCGACATAATGTTACGACCGCCCACAATGCCGCCAGCCAACTCGTTGGCGGTAAAGTTCATGTAGTGACGCTCCAGAGCTTCGGGGATGCGCGTGTCGCCGTCGTGCTCATATTTGGCCTGCAATACGCGGAAGAACACCGACATAGGCCATGTGTTGCCCACCAGCGTACTGTTGCCCAGCACACCATCTTCATTCGGATTGGCCAGCGTATACTCGATGCCCTCCATGGCCTTATTGACCAGCGCGTCAACCCCCAGTTCATACCCCAGGCGCAGCATGCCGTCAGTATAGTAGGCCGTCTGCTCATAGCGCCACCAGTTTTCACCGTAACTCTCGTCGCTACGCGATATCTCGCCTGCCCAGAGACACGAGTTATAGGGGTACGACAGGGCCTCGGGGTGCCCCGTAAGCCCGTCGCGCTGTCGCTGCAGCAGGGTTTCGAGCCAGCCCGTGGGACGAATGGCAGAAATGCTGCCTGCATGAAACTGAGTATGGCTTTGAGCTTTGGTGGCCACAGCCATAACGAAGACCACAGCTAATAGGAATATCCTCTTCATAACAATCACTCTTTTCATAACCTATTTATAAAGTTTCTGCATCTTTGTAGTCAGGAAGTCCAAATCATAAAAGTGGGCATAGTCGAAGGCATAGCCGTCGGTGGTAGGTATGCCTGAATCGGTATTCGCGAAGTTCTTGTCGGTGGAACGGTCGCGATAGGTGGAGATCATGTAGTGCTGCCCGTCGGGCGTCAGCATGACCTGTATACAGCACGTTCCACCACCCGAGTGTTCGCCTATGATGGGGAAGTCGTAATCCTTCATGAGGGTGGTGAACTGGTGAGCACACGAGAACGACAACCAACTGGAGAGCACGGCAATGTTCATGTCGCTGCAGTCGAACTTGGGATTGGTGTCGTCGCGCTCGTCGAACACACCGTCGAAATTGGTATCCAATTGGTATGTGGCAATCTTGTTCGTGCTCTCCAGGGCGTCCTGCGACCAGAACTGCACTGTCCGGTTCTTGCGCAGCATGGCCACAGTGGCAGCCACGATGTCGCAAGAGCCGCCGCCATTCTGCGTGATGTCGAGGATGAGGTTCTTCACGCCGTCTTTCTTAGCCTGTCCGAGGGCATAGAGAAAGGCAATGTGGTTATCTTTCTGGTAGTTCTTCATCAGTTCCTCCCAGTCGGCATTACCCTTGGGGCTGGCATAGTATTTTTTCCAGGCTTCATCGTCTTGATCTGCAAACGAATTTATGATGATGACACCCAGCGTCTTCTGGCTGTTCGCCTTATAGAGCACGTCGCCATAGGTCTGACGGCGCAGCTCATTCAGTTGCGTCATCACTTTCGAGCGTTCATCCATCTCCTTGACATTTTTGCATATAGAGCAGCAGCTTCCGGATAGTTTGTCATCACAGCCAGCACACGTTGGGTATACTCATCCCTGATGCTTGCGGGCACGCCAGCCGTTGCTCTGACATTGGTATGACCGCCGTCGTGGACAAGGTATTGCAGCGCCATCCTTCCCCAGGCAAAGTCCATGTTGTTGGTCGACTGCAGCAAACGCTTCACCGCAGGGCCATTCTCCACCACATCCAAGGTGGCATCGAAACCTTTCTCACCCATGCCGTTCTGTTCCATCGGCGAACGGCCGGGGTATCCGAACAGGTTGTCGAACACGAAGCATAGCTCCTGATAGCGGTACTTGGCCATATCGGCCGTGACCTCCGTCTGCTGATAGGGCTTGGCGGCATAGTCCGGATCGAGTGTGTTCATCATGTACGTATCGAGCGCGGTGCTCACCATCACCTTGTCGTCGTGACAGGCAGCATAGTGGAAATTGCAGTCCGAATAGATATCGGCCAGTGTGGCAAAGGGACAATAAACGTTGGTGCCGTCGTCGTGCAGGTCAATCTCGTACCGCTTGAAGTCCAGCTGCGTGACACTCGTAGGTTTGAATGCCGACGGATATTCCATCTTCATGAACTTCAGATACCGGCTGCCGTCGTGCATTGTGTTGGGGGCCAGACTGGCATCCACCATCCACATCAGGTTCACGAAGCTGGCATAGGTCGTCGAGCGGAGATTGTCGTTCAGGACGTCCACCGTCGCCGTGCCGTCACGGGTGGTCAGCTCATAGAGGTTGCCCTGACGCTGCACCTTCATCGTCTGACCGCCCGTCATCAACCTGTGGAAGTCGGCCATCGAGATGTAGGGCACGTTAGGCATGTCTGCATAGAAGCGTAGCGTCACCTGTCCGAAGGCCTTGCCGTCGCGATTCACGTCGACAGCCTTTTCAGTAAACGCCGGACCAGCGTCGACGACTGCCGACGGACTACTGCCGCCTTCATTATCGTCGTCCGTACATGCTGTCGACAATACCATTGCCAACAGCATGGGGACTATCATTCGCCAAGAATATGCTTTTCGCATGAATGGAGTTATTTAATCAGTACTTCGCGTTTTGTCGCTTTGCTTATTCAAAATCTTCGTCCTCGCTCCAATTGACAGGTGGGGCCATTTGTTCATGAGATGCGCCTTGGAGAAGTGAGTAATGCGGCAACTTAACCACCTGCATTTGGGGTTTCTGATATTTCTTTTTATCCATATATCTTATTCGTTACTTAATTACTATCTTTTTACCATTTTGTATATAGATACCCTTATTGGGCTGGGCCACACGCTGACCAGCAAGGTTGTAGAAGTCACCTCTTACCTCTTCCTTCTGACCTCTTACTTCGTTCACGCCAGTTTCGTCATACATTTCTCCATCGCTGTCGAACTCGTCAGCGGGGAAGTCAGTAACTTCACTCGTTTCTACACCATTCTCGGTTTGGATATACTTTACAGAAAAGTCCAAAACAGGCAAATCCTCCAAAGCAGAGAAATAAGCACGGAAAGGAAGTAGGGTAATACTGCTATATTTTTTTACTACACGTTTGAACATGCCATCCCTTTGAAGAATATACGCCTTTTCTTCTATTGCCTGATCATTACTATGTGTTTTGAATGATGCAACCCACCAACCCATTTCCTTGCTGGCATCGGCATTCTTCACAACTAGCGGTTCCATGGGCGTAGCGGCAACTAACACGTTCTTTCCAGTAAAGGTCAATGAACCTTTCTCCACTACTAACACGTAAGGCTCGCCGGCTTTTAGAATGGGGAATTCGTTAGTAAATTGGAGAACCTTGTTGTCGATGTCAACTTCATGGAGTTTGTAAACCTTGGTGTTATCAGCATTTTCCAACTTAGCGAGGTCCATGTCGAATGGCAGGCAGGCGGTAAATGCAACACTCTTCCAAGAACCATCAGTCTGTTGCTTAGCGGTCAAAGTGCGGCCGTTCATGGTCAGGTCGTAGTAGATCTGCTCATTTGTCAGTCCTGCTTCCAGCAAATACTCGTCGCGGGTATGGAGTTGATGAAGGAAGTTCTCATTGTCATCTTTCTCCATCGGCATCAACTTGGCAAGAGCGTCGCTGAGTGCAGGAGCTGTGAAGTAGCAGTTTTCTACCTTACCACTTTGGCGGGCGCCCAGCACGGCATTCGTTTGGGCATTGGCCGTGAGGCTGCTGCCTAGATAAATGTTGTTAGACACGGTACCATTGGTCAACATGCCCACGATGCCACCGACACCAGAGTAACCCTTCACGGAGGCATGGCTGGTGCAGGCGGAGACGGAAGATGCACCATTGTTCATCACCGCCACAATGCCGCCAGCCTCGGTCTCTGACTCGACGGTGACATCCTTCAGGACGTGACAGCTGTCGACACGCGCACCACCCAATACGGCAGCGGCTATCGGTGCAGCGCTATAGCCCTTGAAGGAACTGTTCTGCAGGACGACATGCTTCACTGTGGCGCCCTCGTCTAACGTGGCGAAGAGACCTGCACGCTGTGTGCCTGTCACATGGATGTTCAGTCCGCTGATGGTGTGGCCCGCACCGTCGTAATGGGCGGTGAAATTCCTGATGGGCGATATCACGTTGGAGACTGTCTTGTCGAACGAGAGATTGGCCGTCTGGCGGAAGTACTTACCCTTCAGTCGGGCAGCATCGGAGGCGGCAAAGGCCTCCTGCAACTCCTTCAGCTGTGGGGCGTTTCTAATGATGTATGGCGATGCCTGAGTGCCCTGACCGGCCCAGCTGTCGAAGAGTTTCTTGCCGAATTCCAGTCCGCTATTGCTGAATTCCAGGGTTATCGCATTAACTGCGCGCTCCCCGTCAGCATCGATATTAGGAACGATATAGAAGTAGCTGCCGAAGGCATTGACGGTTTCGGGCGCATGAATGATCTTGCTATCGTCGAACACGACGGTTTGGTTGCGCATTTCATCGTCGAAGGCCATGATTTCGTAAGTTCCCAGCAGGTCGAAGTCGGTCTCATATTTCCCGCTGCCATCACTGTCGCCAATGATGACTGGCGAGAATACGGGATGGCTGATGTCGTCGCCCCCGTTGGTGAACTGGTAGAAATAGGGTTTGCCGGCCTCGATGGTTGAGCTGCCAGTGAAACTGATGCGCAGATTGCTGCCCATGGTGAAGCCCATAAACCGGTATATCCAGGCACCCTCGAGCGGCGTGCCATTCAGATTGGTGATATCGAAGGGCAGGCAGATGGGATGTATCTTGCCGTCCTTCTTCAGCGTGAGGTTGTTGATGACGACCTCGGCTTCGAAACCATCGTATTGTTCAAGGAGTTCAGCATTCTTACCCTCGGTGTCGAATGCATCGAGAATGATGATACGAGGCTGACGGAGCGTCACTTTCTGATGGTCCTCGAAACGATATGTTACGCCGTCGGACTTTTTGTATGTGGCCGTTGCCGTATAGTACGCCTCGCCCAGTTTATCCTCGGTAGGCTCCACGCGTCGTTGCTCATCTTCGGTAATGGTGGCTGTCACCTTTACGGGGTCGCCTGCAAGCGAATTGGTCAGCGTCACCGATGCCTCGGTACAGTCGCTGTTCCACTCCCACTTCTCGGTGTAGTTATAGCGGTAACGGGCATAGTAAGCCGTGTTCTTCGTTGGCTCGACAGACGCTCCGGCAGCTATCAGCTGTTTGTCTTTCTGCTCGCTATCGGTCATCTCGATGCTGGCAGGGGCGGCACCCGACGGCTGCACATAGCCCATGAAGGTCAGTCCGTCGAACTTGGGAGCAATGGGCAGCGTGGTCTGCAGACCCTTGATGACCTGATACTCGTCACCCGTCGCATACGTCTTGCCGTCAGTGGTATAGTAGCAAGTGACAGTCCAATAATCGGTAACTTCTTCCGCGTTTCCGCAGATGCATTTACCGTTGCTGTAGGTATGAGCCTCCTCTGCCTTATCATTACAGAAGCCGCACTGGCGCATATGTTTCTCGTTGTCCTTCATGGTGTAAGTATACGACCCATGCGAACAGCCCTCGATGCGGACGAAGGTGGTTGCGTGGTCCTGGCAGACATCTTCGCGACGGGCAACATTGACTGCTTGCAAGTACTGTCCCTGGCGATACTGCGCATCCTTGATGGCATCCTGATGGGTGCTATACGACACTTTCATATTGTCGGCCAGACGAATCTCAGTGTTGCTATAATAGAGATGACCACCATCGTAGGAACCGGGACCAATGGGGGCAGGATGCAGCGAACTGCTCTGCCTGGTGACGGCCATGAGGACGCCACCGTTGACAGTCACCTTGACATCGTTTCCGCTCATGCCACCGCCTATAGCCGGTGCCAGCCATTGGTCTTTGTCGTTACTCGAGGCATAGACTACGCCGCCGGAAACCTCGAGCGTTCCACCATTGGCAGAATAAGAGCCGCCAATGCCCGAAGCCCCGTGGCCACCGTAAGCATAAACCTCGCCGCCATAGACGTGAACATCGCCGCCATTGGCAAGCATGCCGCCACCGATACCAGCACCAGCAACGGAATTAGAACCATTATAAACAGCGTTGGCACCACGAGCCGTGACCTTGCCGCCATAGACATTCACCCTGCCACCGTCGCCAGAACGTCCGCCACCGATGGCGGCACCATCCCTGCCGGCAACAGCTTCGACCGTGCCTCCATAGACAGTAACCGGACCGCCTTGGTTTTTGCGATATCCGCCACCAATAGCTGCTCCATAAGAGCCCGACTTGGCATATACCTTTCCGCCATAGACGACCACCTCGCTCTTCGGATCAATCTGCCCTGTATCGCCACCACCGATAGCGACAGCAGACTTATCCTGTATGACCCGGATGTCACCGCCATGGATATAGAGCGAACCTATGTTGCGGGACTCCCTGGCGCCCAAGCCGGCATTCAGGTCGAAGTAGTCGTTGCTGACTTCAAGTTTACCCTGCTGGTCGCCGTCGCTCTGGCTGTAGATGTGAAACTTCGATTTACTGTCGGCCTCAGTCACTATACCTTTGGCAGTCATCTTACAGCCGTCGGTGAGAATCAGGTGCACCTCGCCATTAAAGATGGCCTGGAAACGCGAGAATTTGCCCTTGACGACGTACCAGCCAGGCCCAAAGGTTTCTCGCGTCAACTCCTCACCGGTAAGTTCCTTATAGGTGGTGCAGGTCTTGGTCTGCGACACCACCTGTTTCTTCCCGGCATCCCACGAACGCACTATGTAGTTCACCTGAGCCTGCGCCGTCAGTGCCAGCAGGCAACAGAGAGAGACATCAATCCACCTTAACCACATAGGCATTTCTCAGTTTGATGTCGGGGGAGTCGCAACGCCAGTAGATGGTAAACTGCTTCACGCCACGGCCCTCGGCAATGCCTGGCAGCTGGTCCTTATGAGCATCGAGCACGCGCTTGGCATTCTTGATGATGGCCGTAGCCAGCAGCACACTCTTCTCTTCGCTCTCGCACACGGTAAACATATCGGTATAGATATCCGAGAAGCTGTTCTTGAAGTCTTCCTCCAACCGTTTCTGTACACCGGGGGAATAATGGGCTCCTTCTATCCATTCGTCGATAACGATGAACATGCGCCACGTCTGTAGATAGCGGTTGGGTTTCCTCAGCTCATGAGAATAGGTGTCCAGGGGGGGCTTGGTATGCTGAACGATTTTGTCGTTGCCGTTGTTTTGGACAAGCAGCATACTCACTTCGGGTTGTGACTGTACTTCAAGGGTATAGTTGCCGCTGGGGTTCTCGACCGACCAGCAGGCGTCGTTGGCGACGTTGGCATCATTCACTAGAATCGGCGCCACCGTTTCGTGCTGCCACTTATTGGGTTGTCCTGACACTTTCGGATCTTTGCCGGAATAGGTCCATGTAACCTTGGTGCCTGATGTGTTCTTGACGACATTCAGGTCCTTAATACTCTTTGAGTTACCCATAGCAAAGGAGGTGCCTGAAGTCTTGCCGCTGGTCCAGCTGCGACCACCATGAACTGTACCGGTAAAGCCTGCAAGAGAACCGCCGAGGGTTCCTCCTATGATTTTTTGACCACCAGAAGTTGAAGATGACGACGTGGTCAGATTGACCGTCTCGGTGATGGTTTGGTTCGCCGTCTCGGGTGTAGCAGCCTCGCCTTTGATGAAACCCTTTTTGCCTTTCAGGTTCATGGATGTCTCGTACTTCGATAGGTAATTGCCATACATCAGGTTGTATTTGCCGAACTGTTTAACCACCAGCCAGTAGTCAGCGGCCTTATCTCTGGCATAGAAGAGATCCACTCCACCAGCGGCACCCATACTCAGCACCACTTTCTGGCTGACGTAGTAATAGTCTCGCTGATTGGTTGTATTATGAACACCCCAGTAGCTCAGTGTGGTCTGACAGGCCTTGGGTATATAGCTGTTTTTGTTTTCACTGGTTTTGTAGTCGATGTTCTGATGGTGCGTAAATGTCTCGCAGGCACTCTCCAGGTCGTTGATGGCCTTTGTGCCGTTGGCACGTCGTGGAGCCCCGGTCTGCTGCTCTTCTTCCGCTTCTTTGGCTGCCTCGGTGTCGTTGAGCCATCCGGCGGCACCGTCGGCATACAGTCCGTAGCGGTAGGCCGTCATCTCGCCTGCATTGCAGGCTGTCTCGTAAGGATTGTCGATGATGTTGCCCTCGGTATCGGTAGCGTAGGTGATAACCATGTCATCACTGTTGTCGGCCTCCAGAAAGAAATAGCCTGTAGGTCCGAATATCAGCAGTTCAGCACAGGGCTGGTCAGCTGCGGCAGCACGGGTGTAGGCGGCCAGGTTAGCACGGCGCGTCTGCATGCGTCCAGCCATCGAGGCACTGATAGTTGCCTGCATCTGCTCGGGTGTCAGGTCGAATTCGTCGTTCACGTAGTTGGCCACGTAAGCGGCAATAGCCTTATCCATCCGGTCGAAGAAGGCATCGAGTTGCTTTTCCGTAGGTGTCTCGACAGCCAGATAGCCGTCGTAAGCCAACACCTCAACCATTTGGTCTATCACCGCATCCGACACGCTGCTGACGTCGCTGCCCTTCAGCAGAACCAGTCGGGTATCGGCAGCTATCGATGCCGTCACCTTGGGCAGTCGCCTGATGAGTGCCGCACCCGTCGAGGGCTCGGCAAACTGGCTGAGCGATGCTGCCGTCAGTGGGTACGTCACCGTGACGCCCAGCTGGTCGGTAGTGGGCTCGTCGATAACGACTTCTTTGCCACTGTCATTGCCGCCTGCATTATAGTTATCATCGTCGCTGCACGAGGTCAGCACTGTTGAGCCGCTGATGGTAAGGATGGCGGCCACCGTCCATTGCAAATATTTCTTTTTCATAATCACTCTACCGTTACTTCATAACCCTGTTTTGTCTCCAGATTCTTATCGCCACTCCAGGTAATCCGGAACTTCTTAATACCATAGCTCTTTGCCAATCCCTGCAGGATATCCTTATAGACGTCGAACACCTTTTTCGAATACATGATGTAGGCAGTGGCATTCTTCACACTTTCTTCATTCAGTTCTCCAACCTCGAACGAACTCTGGAACAAATCGGGGAACTTCCTCATCAGCGCCTGCTGCAACTCAGACAAGGCACCCTCCTTGAATCCGTTCTGCCATTCTACCACCCTGACAAACATGCGCCACTTCTGCAGCGAACGGCAGGGCTGTGCCAGCGTGACGTTCCACTCGTTATCCCAGGTGGTCTTCGTCTCCATGACCCGCGACTCACCCTTGCCGTTCAGCAAGAGCACACCCGTCACAGGCCATGAACCCACGTTGACAGCATATTGTCCGCTGGGATTCTGGACCGACCAACAGGCATCGTTCACCAGATTAGCATCGTTCACCAGGATGTCGGCAGGCTGCTCGTGAATCACGTTGCCCGATCCCGACGTCTTGGGGCGCTTGCCTTTGTAGGTCCAGGTAACCTTGGTGCCAAGGGTATTCTTCACGACGTCTAGGTCTTTAATGCTCTTCGAATTGGTCAAGGCAAACGAATTACCGTCAGTAACCGACGTACCCCACTTACAATCGTATTTAAACGTTGCGCCGAAAGACCCATTAGTCCAACCTACTTGCGCCGTTGCCGTATGCGTGGTTGTCGAGGTCGATGAATGCGAGTCGGTGGCATTGACCGACTGTGTAGTCACCTGGTTAGCCGTCTCTGGCGTAGCCGCCACGCAGACGATGACACCTGCGTTCTGCGTGTCCACAGGTTTCAAGTCCAACGACGTGTCGTACTGCGTCAGGAAATTGCCATACCAACGATTACCGGTTTTCTTTCCGTCCTTGTCGACTTCCTCAAACCAGTCCTGGGGAGAAAAGTTCCTGCAAAAGAAGGGATCCATTTTTTCATCGTTCAATCCCATGCTCAGCAGCACGTTCTGGTTGACGTAGTAGAAGTCGTAGTCGCCATTATGAACACCCCATGTGCGGATAGTCATCGTGACACGATCGCCCCAGAGGATGTAATTCTTATTGGGTTGTTTGCTGGCATCATAAGTCCTGAAATATATCTGCATGGACTTGGTAAATGTCTCGGTGGCATTCATGATGTCGTTGATGGCCGTCTGTCCGTTGGCCCTGTGCGAGACACGGCGCGAGGTGCCATCCACATCATACCAGGCATCATCTTCATCATACAGCGCATCGACGTCATTAATCCACTGGGCAGCACCATCGGCAACCAGTCCGTAGTGGTATGCCGTTGCCTCGAACTCGACAAAGGTCTCCGTGCCTTCTGCCTCGAGTCTGTTGCCGTCACTTTCGGCAGTCGCTTGATGAGTGCTGCACCTGTCGACGGGTCGGCAAACTGACTGAGCGACACCGCAGGCACGTCGACGGTTACCCGCACGCCCATCTGGTCGGTGGTGGGTTCCGTCCATGTCACATCCGGTGTTTTGCCACCTTCATTGGATCCGTTGTCGTCATCACTGCTGCACGATGTCAGTACGACGCTGGTGCCCCAAATGGTCAGGATGGCGGCCATCATCAATAAATTCTTTTTCATATTCATCGTTTATTCTTTATTAATATTATGTTAACCTGTTTACAAAAATGAAGAGCCGAGCTTATGGCTCAGACGGGTCTTACTGGCAATGAGTCGGGCCAGTGTGTGGGCGCTGCGGTCGAGCAGGCGCTCCTCATGACGGCGGCTCTGCGCCAGGTGTAAGACGGTGAAGACCAGCAGCACGGCAACGGCTGCCAACACAATAAGAAGAATAATATTTACCATATCCATTAATAAATTATGAATTATGAATTATGCATTATGCATTAAATTTCACCCCCTTGCGGCGGGCTTCTTCCGATAAATGGTTTACCTCTTGCTGTTCGTACTCGATAATCGCCTTGCGGCGACGAAGCAGATAGCGACGCCGGCTCGACTGCCACATCATGACAGCCACCACGAAGCCTATCGCCAACACGACGACAGACATCATCAGGAGCAGGATTTCACATGTTGTCATATTTTTGTGAATACTAAATTGGGGTGCAAAGATAACAATTTCCTCGCACATACGCAAGAGTTCAGACAGATTGGCCCCTCATTTCAGACAAGTTGGACCCTCGAAAAGACGATTTGTCCTATCAAAAACAACACACACCCGATACAAAAAAAAGTCGGACTAGCCTCACCGCCAGCCCGACTTTCTTGATTTTTTAGGCTCCCGTGCCGAAGTCATCGTCGTCGTTACCGCCGCCACCTTGGTTTTCACTCCCCTCGCCCGTTGGAGAGGGGTCGGGGGTGAGGCTGTCATCCTCCACGGTGCCAGGATCGGTGCTGGTCACGCGTTTCACCTCCTTGCCGTCACGGTCGTAGCACGTAATGACGATGGCGGTGTTCTTCAGCTCGTCCTTCAGTTCCACGGCTGGCGTGAACACGATGCGACGGGTCTTGATCAGACCGGTCTTCACGTCGTTCACATTCTCGACGGTCTTGGCCGACAAACCGAAGCGGGCGGTACCCAGACCGGGCAGCGGCACCGAGTGACCCTCGGGCAGCCACGCCTTAATCACTTCGCCTGCTGCGTCCCAACAGGCCTTCATCACTCCTTCGCTGACACCGCTGCGAAGAGCGGCTTCACGAATCACTTTTCCTTCAGCCAGCGACGAATACAGCTCGGGCTGCATCACGTAACGCCAGATTCCGGGGTCGTCTTTCGAGAACTTTAAGTTCCTTTCGACTGCTTTAACTTTTAATGCCATAATTGTATGTGTTTTTCATGGTATTAAACGTTGCTCAGACCAACTGCACCGGGTGGCCTGAAATCCCGCTTTCTTTAATGACACAAAGGTACGAAATATTTTTGAAATATCCAAATATTTACACAAGAAAATGTAATAATAAATGTTAATAAAAATCCGTTTTCACTCTATCTGCCTTTTTCCTGCATCCCGTTCAAAAAATATCTGCACCCCGTTCAAAAAAATTTTCTATCCCGTTCCAGTATTTTTTCCATCGCGGTGGCGGAAAAAGTCTGTCGTATTTCTCTGTGAATTTTTTGGGGGAATAGTTTGAAGGTCGAAAGGAGCGGTTATGTGCTTGATTTACAATGAA
>JAEEGH010011337.1_pt1 | contig 20247 bp, 13 predicted proteins | sample 9134181 | NCBI WGS metagenome assembly JAEEGH01 (sample SAMN16246544, study PRJNA631951) | gut metagenome | biome: gut microbiome; feature: rumen; material: DP-attached | host: Bos | place: Iran: Karaj | collected 2018-10 | reverse complement strand
GTTGTTCCAGATCGGGATCGTCGTGACGCTCGCCGCGGGCGGGGATCTCATGATTGTGTGGAAGGTGATGAGGTATAAGAAGCAGGAAGGGTCAGAGGAGATCCTCATTTATGATCATCCAACACAGGCCGGGTCGGTGATTTTTGAGAAGTAGTTTTCGTGTCCTTTCTTCTTGTCCTTTTTGCTTGACCAAAAAGGACCAAAAAGTCAAGGCCGACATAATCTATCTCCCCGCGGCCGTCTAAGGGCCTGACCCTCAAGTCGCGGGGTGGTTTCTTCGAAACCAAACGACAAGCGCCGCTCCGTGAGTGTCAAGCCCTTAGCCAGCCCTTGCGAGCGCCCCTCCGTATGTCGGCCAGTCCTACGCACCCGTCCCAGTCAGGCGCAGGCGTTCCCAGCCTCGAAGGACTACACTCATACTCCAAGGAGTCATCGCGGACGGTTGGTGAGCCTGTCGAACCACGATCCGCGATCTCCGGCACCGCAAGAGGACTACTCCCCATCGTCGCTTTGCGTCATCGCGAGCGAAGCGCGGCGATCCAGATAACAAGTTACCCGCCCCGCGTTTTGGCCGTGCCTTGTTTATGCCTTGTATGATCCTTCGGAGGGGTTTGGGGCAACACAATCGGTCGTATCACAATGGATCGAGAGGTTTGTGGGAAAATGTTTTGCTACCGTTTCTGCTACTAAGTCAGAGCATTTTTGATGCTACCCAGTATGAAAAGCGCCAAAAGAATTAAAGAACCCGCTAATCCGTTTCCGGTGAATAGATAGAAAGAGAAAACGGTCAGAAGTATGATTACGCCGTTGATTACTTTAGTTATTGTAATCATCGGCACAGCCTTAAATGCTATAACAGAAATCGGTAGACCTATAATACTAGGAAGTAATTCTTGTATGATATTCAATAGTGTTTGGTTTTGAACATTTGAGGATACTAAATTGGTCAAGTAATTGCCAAATAAAAGTGACAACACAATTACTATGGGGAGAAGTATTATAAGTAAAATGTTGTTTTTCAATAAAGCTACCCAATAATTTCTTTTTGAATATGTAAAAACGTTTTCCCCTTTGGAATTATGAAATACAATCGAAACCTTGTATTTTTTATCCAGAGCATTATAAAGGTTTTTAGTGTATTCCAAATAAGGATCGGGGACAAAACAGTAGTTTCTGCCGATAGTTATTTTATATCCGATATCTTCATTATATTTCAATAAATCAAAGGAAAGACTAGGGAAGGCAATATTGTAAAAAGAATCATTTGGATAATAAATTGATTCCTGAAATGCGATTTGAACCATGTCTTTTGCAACTTCACTGTCGACGTTGTTAGGGTTGTAATTAACAGAAATACTCCCGCATTTTTCTATAGCCATTGTTCAATCGGTTTAATTGTTGTCATTCTTTCGTGAACTTAAAATCATTGCCTTGAATAGATGTCGTAATAAAAGACCTTCCATCAAATTCTCTAATATCTATGCTAATGCTTTCTCCATTGTCATATAAAAACTCGATTCTACGTTTATCAGCAGACAATCTCCATGTTCCTCTTGCTTCATATAAAGCGCCCCCTTTCCCATACTCTCCAACCGTGAAAGTTCTATCTGCCTTAAAGTTAAAAATCTCATCATGATAATCATGGAAAGGTTGATCTGTATTAGTACCATCTTTGCTTGTTATACTAATACTACCCCAACTTGCAAGTATTGGATGCTTCCAAATCCCAATAAGATTCTCTTCGTTTAGTCTTTTCTTAAATAGCATGATTCTAAATATTATGTTTGTTTTTTTGATAATCTGTTTCCGATGCAAATATAGAAAAATATTTATCAATTTCGTTTTCTTTTGAAAAACATCAGTAGCTAACACCGCCTCCCTATGAGCCGAAAGGCTTGTGGGGAGGTTCTTTTTATGTGATTAAAACAAAAAAAAGCATAGCTATTTAAACAATCATCAAAAAAGACTATTTTTGCAGAGTAATAATCGCATATTATGCCTGTGAAAAGCTTTAAGATAGGACTAGTAGACGCCGACCTACTCTGCAATGGGACTAGGCACCCTAATCTTGTCTTAATGAAATTGGCAGGATTCCTTAATGACAATGGCATTGACTTCAAGCTAATTATTGATCAAGATGAAAATATAGATCCTTATAAATACATCTATATCTCGCGTGTTTTCACATTCACTCAAATGCCGGCTTTCTATGAGAAAGCTACAACAGCGCAGAAATGCAAGTTTCGCAGAGGTGGTACCGGGTTTTATGCCAATGAGTTGAATGTGAACATATACCGCCAGAAGCGTGATAATGACATGGCTCAATTGGAACACGATGATTTCTTGAATAAATATCCCAACCATCGTGGTGGTACACGCACTCACGGTATAGATCTAGCTAGGCAGATGCCATATTACCATCTTTACGACGAGTTCGTTGAACGCAAGGTCGCAGAAGGCTTTAAACGAGACAAGTATAAAGACTATCAACAATATAGTATTGGCTTTTTGACTCGAGGCTGTATCCGTCACTGTCCTTTCTGTATTAACAAGTTGGAGGACACGATCTTCCCTTATTCCGAACTAGAATGGTTCCTTGATAAAGAGCGGGATAAACATGGTCATCTGGTCCGCCCATACATCTATCTTTGGGACGACAATTTCCTTGCTGCTGATCCAGAGGTTTGGCGTTCCAAATTGCAACAGTTGATTGACACAGGCCGTCCATTCCAGTTCCGTCAGGGCCTTGACGAGCGAATGCTTGCAGAAAGCCCTCATGGTGAAGAAATGGCAGAGATGCTTTCGAAGGCAAAGTATCATGGCGATTTCATTTTTGCTTTTGATAATTGGAAAGATCGTCCTCTTATAGAACGAGCCTTGAAGATTTGGAAGCATTATAACCCCAATAAAGGTACCAAGTTTTACCTTTTCTGCGGATTTAAGCAAAGTGAGAAAAACCAGGACAAGTTTTATAAAGACATCTGGGAGGTTTTCCAACGTATAAAGGTGCTGATGTCTTATGGCTGCGTGGGATATTTGATGCGTCACGAAGACTACCATAACGCTCCTATTCCTAATCTATATATTCAAATAGCTCGTTGGTGTAACCAACAACAATTCTATAAAAAAATGTCATTCTGGGAGTTTTGCTATAGAAACCAGTCTTATTGGGAGGAGCACCAAAAAAATCACGATTTTGACCGTCCACAGTTGATGCCCTTTGAGAACTTTATGCGAGACGTTGAAGCCGGAGTGTATGGCGTCAGGGAAGGACAAATCAAAATGTGTCAGCCGCTAAGAACGATATTAAACGTACTTAAAATGTTTCCTGATCACAGGCAGGAACTAGTTGAAATGTTCAACTATAAAATGGACAACATAATCAATCCACAGTTGTGGGAGGCAAAAGAATAACATGGAAGAATCAAAACTTGTAAAGACATTTAAGCGTCTTAGCCAAGGGTCTAAGCAATCAGTGCAAAACGGACAAGACTTGGATGCGTTCGACAAGTATCTGCACGTAGAGCGGCCTATCGAGAAGGCCGTGCGCAAGGCTATGGATGAAATATGTAAACAAGATGGCGGACTTCTCCTATTAGTCGGTAGTGCTGGTGATGGCAAGTCACACATGATCGCCTCTTTAAAAAAGGACTATCCTGACTTTAAGTATCGCAACGATGCCTCTGAAAGTCCTGACCCAAAAATGGAGGCACGTGAGTATTTAAAGCTGTGCTTGGAGGATTTTAACAACAATTCAATCCATACGACTAAGACCAAATTGTTAGTTGCCATCAATTTGGGTAAGTTGAGCGAGTTCATTGACGATGATGATGTCAAAGAGAGATTCCATGAGATAGTAGAATGTGCTCAAACGCTGTTTGATGAAGACAACCTGCACCACAAACAGACCCATCGCGTGCGCATTGTCTCTTTCGGCAATCACCAGATATTTGAATTATATCCGGAAAAGACAGATGAGGAGTATCCTGTAGATTCCGAATTCATCCGTACAGTATTGAAAAAAATAACACAAGATTCCGCCGATAATGTGTTCTACCAAGCATACAAGGACTCCAAACCAATCGGTGAGGATTATGATCCCGCTTATGTGAACTATGAACTCTTGCGACTTCCTGCGGTACAAGATTCCATTGTCAAAATTCTTATCGAAGCCATCATCCGATATAAGTTATTGCTCACTCCTCGTGAACTGTTTGACTTCGTTTACCGCATTGTGGTTCCTGATACAATTAAGGACTTTAAAAAAGCAGAGCACTTTTTCTCGTCTCTGCTTCCGTCTCTTATTTTTGGTGGAGGAGAAAGCAGAATCCTCAAAACGATTGCGCTATTAGACCCGCTAAAGCAGGGATGTATTGACCACAACAACCGCCTCTCCGACTTATTTACCTCTATTGATATTCCGGAAGACATTGCTGCCAAACTGAAAGGCAAGATACATGAGAATTTCTTTGACATCTTGACCCAGTTCTACCACAATAACCGCAGAGATGTCGATAACACATCCAAACTCATCTTCCGACTAGAACACTTGCTCAATTATCATTCGGAATCTGCTGAATATAGAGAATTCTTAGCCGTTCTTTGTGGCTACTATGCCAAGGACACTGATCGCTTCGACCAACTCTATGAAAAAATCATTCAGTGTATTCCACATTACTATGGATCATACACCAATGAAGACCATATCGTTCCGCTTAACATACAAGGTCGCGATTATAAGTTATTCGTCAACTGCAAAGACCTTCAACCAGTATGGAACGATACGGATGTGGACTTTGATACCATCAACCGCAACCAGTTCGTCATTGAAATACTGACGAGATGGGAAATGCAGAAAGAGCTAACGCTCAAAGTGGAATACCAATTGTATGAAGACCTTTGCAAGATTTGCAATGGCAAACTGACTCTGGCTACGGAAAGAGATCACAACTTGCTTTTTGGTAAATTCATCAGCGAACTCGTCTTGCAAACAGACTACCGAAATAGCGTCAAAATTCTCTCTCCGGATAATAAGCAATTTACCCTCAAACGCGGTTTAGGCCAAAAACTCACGTTAAGATGAAAGGATTAACTGATAGCGAATTCAAGCAACTCTACTTTAAAACTGACGAGAAGGAGCAAGAGAAGTTGGTCGACCACTTCCAAACGCGCGCCGTTAAATTGTTGCCGTTTACTTTGAACCCTCTTAGTGGTAACCTGTACGATAATACGTGCGGCTTGCTTGGTGTAGCAAGTGAGTTCTATAGGTTATACACTCAATCATCCGTAAAACCGATTGAGTCCGTGGACGACACGATAGCCGTATTGCATACCGAGCTAAAGGGGCAATTCAAAATGGCAGATGAGGATATAGAGCGCTTTATCAAAGTGTTCACCGACATCCTTTTCGAGAATAATAAACTTAATGTCATCGATCCGGAGTTTTTTGCCTTTGCACCGATGAGTTTCTTCGACAAAGATTCGAAGGATATAAAGCGATATGCCAAGTATCGCTCTGGCCAACCAAAGATAGCCAACTACTACCTTTCTATGACTGACCCTGGCGAGAACGTGTTTGGTAATGCTCCGCGTGACTTATTCAGCCAAACAGTCATAGATTGTTTGAGAAAAGAAGATGGAATTAACGCCCCAACTCCGGATGATAAGTATCTTATCCTCCCATTCATAAAAGCAAGTTTTGCCAAGGATATCAAATGGCTCGTAAATCAGAACAGTAGTGTGGTGGTAAAATACCTCCCCTTATTCCTGCATTTTTATGCTTGTTATTCTTTGATTCAAACACTCGCGTTTATGAATAAGAATAACTGGAATACGCCTATCGACAAACCGTTGCCAATATACTACATGCTGACTTCCGAAAAGGTTACAGCTTCAGCAGACGGTGTGCGCAAAGGATGGTCTGCCTCTAACTTACTTGCAGATACCTTCTTGGACAAGATGTCTTCTTATGCACAGGCATTAGACATTCTGAATTTGTTGTTTGAAGACAATGAGGGCTTGATGACCTATCAAGAGATCAAAGACAGATTTGCTACAATGGAGTGGGACGATGAAGCGAAGGCCTTCTGCGAATGTGTTTTGAACGAGTATCAAACTCGCAAGAGAACCCTTCTTGAAGATCGCGGAACCGAAACAAACGCACTCCCAGCGGCACTTGATATAGATGTAAATAGCTATGAGGAGTTTATGGATACACTGTTAGAACTCTGTATCAAGTTGCAGTCGAAAGACTATCCGCGTATGAAACATGCGATATACTCTATGGCTGACATCCGACTGCTAATGCGCCGCAGAGAACACAAAGTGCTTGCTTTTGACGAAGAACTGCTGCTGTTCTTGATTGCAATGGTGACCAAAGGTGAGCGTGTTCGTCTGGATGAACTATACAAGAGATTTGAAACCTATGGTATTCTCTTCTCATTCCAAACGAAAAACGCAATTAGTGAATATTTGTTAAATCTTAATTTGTTGGAGCGCAAGAGCGACTCCGGAGAGGCTCAATATGTACGAATTGTTTTATAGTTTCTTGATTGACGAACTATTAGTTCGTTATTTCAAACAGACGCCAATTGAGGCGGGTGATAAATACTATATTATGATTGAGGACGAAGATTTACGCGAGCAATTCTATGCCGCTCTTGGTCAATCTGAGTATATCCAATCGGAAAAGTTCTGCTTTAGCGACACTGAAGGATTCGCTACGAACACGAATGGGTTCGAATGTCCGGTTATTACCGCCAACCCCACGGTAAAAATACTGATCAGTGGATGCGACCAAAATACGGATGGCTTTCAAACTAAGATTCGTAACTCGGTCGGTATGGTTGGAAATCCGCTTTCGGACATGGCTGCGCTCTTCATCCTTCCGGGAAACAATGCAATCGAAACATTGTTGTCCGCCGGAAAGAACCTGCAAGAAGGATCATATCCTCTGAGTCTTAGCAAAATCACAGAAGCGATCTTAGAACGAGTTAATGATACGATTAACAATACAGAAAAAGAATATCTGACTCAATATGTCGATAAATTAACAAAAAGCGAAGATTATAGTGCACTATTTGATTTTGCCCCGCTTCTATCCATTTTAAAGAAGAAAACACTCAAGGGTAGCTTCAAAGAAATAAGTTCATTTGAAGATAAAGAGATATACGATGAATTATTCCCTGTTGCCTCTCCAAAAGAACGAGTAAAACAAAACATGGATACGTATGCACGAGTGGCAGATATAATGGGCGAGGCATACGAGGAGGATCAACTGAAACGACTAATCGACCTATTGGATTCCAAGTTGGCAAATAAGATTGTAAACAAGACTGTTGATTGGACGAAGCTTCCTTGGAAAGAGGTGTGGAAGAGTATGGAAGACCACAACGCGAAAGCGGTTCTTAGACGCCCCAACATCAAGACGATATCAGACCCTATCCTCATCCAAACAGGAAAAGAAAAAAGCAAAGTCACCAAGACCTATGCAATTATTTGTGATCCGACTGGTTCCGAAGAACAGATAAAAGCAGTTTTTAATAAGGAACTGAGAGAATACACACACAACGGCAATGGTCATGTTACCAATACTAGCATTCTATATCCGAGCACCTTTGGATATAACTATGATTGGATTGGCAACGAAAAGAATCATCACGAGATTTTCGTGTTACATCTTCAAACACATGACATCTTCCAGCAGATAAAGCCGTATTTTATCATAAATAAAAAGGGAAATATCGTTGTTAATGTTCCGGACTGCATGGATCATGTCATTCTTGGTAATGGTGAAAACGAAGTCGTGTATGATAAGTTAGAGCCAGTCGTACTGGATGAGAATTCGTATATCAACATTCAGTTTGATCCCAACTCAGAAGACGAACCGTATATCCCTATCAAGTTTGGAGAAAACATAGTCGAAATCCATTTTCGCTACAAAGGAGATAAGATACCGACACTTTCTCCTTCTCAGTTAGCGGATTACGTATGGGGGGAGCACGAAGTAATATCCCATAATGGTGAAGAAAGAGGTACGCTTAGTTGCATTAATAAAGGAGACATTTACCTCCAAGACAAATTGCGTCAGTTGGTCAACATTGAGAAATTTATGGTGGACGAAAACGCTGCGCATGTGTGCCTTGAATTTAGCGAATTTGGTAACGAGGAATCGTTGATCGATAGTCCTATCCAAATACCGTCAGCAATTAGAACTTGCTACGATAATCTGTTTGTCTATTTCCGTAATAAACAAACAACACCTACGCTTTGCTATCCCGATGAAGAACTGATCGGCTTGTATAAAGAATATCTCAATGCTGTTCATAGCTTTGTGGACAACATTCCATCGGGTAGTCTTTCCAAAGAAACCAGAGATATGGCTCAGTTGGGCGTTGTAGAATGGGCAAATGGTTCCATCATGCTATCTCCATTCCATCCATTAATGGTAGCATACATCCTACAATTGGCGGATTCCATTGAGCGAAAAGAATATAACAAGAAAGTCACAGAACAACTATCTCCTTTATATCTTTTGCCATACATCTACTATGGCGAGAAGACCATGCAAGCCATCTATTCAGCATTCACGGAAGACATGCTGACCTGGGTGATGTTCGATGATGTAAATAATAACACACAAATATCCGGTTCTAAATCGGCATCCCAATTAGTTTCGGATAAGATATCGGAATTTATTGCGCATTTCAAGTATTATTATCCGGATGCAGAATGCCCGATACGTATAAGTGCAATCGGAATGAGTCAGTCTATTGACTTGGTACGTGGCGTAGTAGATTTCATCGCAAAGAACCGTACAAAATCGGAAGGCGTGCAAAGAATAGAAATCCACGAGTATGTGGACGACCTCCTGCAAGAGACGTTCTTCGAGAAACTAAATCGACACTCATCCCGTGATAGTTTGTTTGAACTATTCAACCGGTATAATTTCAATGTAACCGATGAGACCATCAATGAAGTAATCCGTCTGTTGTTCTCACGTGTAAGCTACTTCAAACACACCTTCAGAGAAACCAAGAAAATGGCAGAGTTTAGCCATATCGTCTTCTATAAGATTGACTCTGGCTCGAATTATTCTGCAATGCCGACAAATCAACTCCGTACAGAGACATCTCTCAACGGCTTGGTATCTATTCCTTCCACGTATGTTGATTCCGACAGACGCTACTTGATGGGATTCGGTACGAAAGGACTAAAAGACACGGAGAGCCCAATCTACAAAATGGCTATCGACATGAATAGCCTCTATGCTGGTTTGCAAAATGGCGGCCTGGCTACTTACAGCAAAGGACAATGTACGGCTAAAGTGTATTCGTTCAACGATTCGGAGTTTTTGAACTCGGTTTATGAGAATGCCACATGGGTAACCTTCATTAATCCAGAAGTGGATATTGATTTCTTCTACAAGCAAGATAATCTTTACGTGGTACACTACGTCGAACAACATTCTATCTCTGCGATGTTGGAGAGCATCACCGTTACAAAACATATTGTCCAATACAACAATCTGTTGTTCAACTCATTGCAGACCTTCAAATCGGCAATTGGTACAAGTGAGGCATTCAGCCGCAAGATGATCAGTTACTTCAACTGCTTGAACGGAAAATGGCTGTTGGACATCATCCGCAAACCCGAATTAGTCGTTCGTGAGAAAACAAGCCTCGTTGCTACCTGTTTTGTTATGAACCACTTCCTCAAACGAATGAACAGAATAGTTTGGGTTCCAATCGCACTTGATGAGATTATGAAAGTTACAGGCGCTGTCGGTGGTTCAATGGATGGTTTGTTCACCAAGAAGGATCTAGGCATTGAAGGTGCATTGTCCGATGACATTTTGATGATGGGTCTCAAAGAAGAGAACGATGAAGTCAAGATTTACGTCTATCCGGTTGAGGTGAAAGTGCTTGCAGACGACTCTGTTGAACATGGAGAAGACCAAGTAGCCAACCTTTACAATAAGGTGCTCAAAGAGTACATCTTTCAAGGCGATACCTTCACACGCAAGGTCTATCGTGCTTTACTGGCTTCGCAGTTCTTGTCTAACGCAGAAAAACTGAGAGCTAACGACCTTATTAGCGATGCGGACTACTTAACCATCAACAATTGCCGATATGAGCTACTCAATGTGAAGTTTACCATAGAACAAGAATTACCAGAAGAATTAGGCAATGCAGCATTAGCTGTATATTCCAGTGGTACTGCACGAACACTGCAAACCTCATGGCATAACGACGTGGCAATCTGTCATATTCGTATGATGGAATCCGATTGCTATCGTATCGTGACCAATCCGGATGCCGATTTACTGGACTTTGTTGAGAAAGCTCCCATAGAGGTATTGGATCCGACCGAAGAACCCGCAGAGGAGTTTTTATATACTACTGAACAGCAACCTATTAGGGATGCAGGCACCGACAATGATGAAACGGAAATAGAAGCTAAGGCTATAATAGAGGAAGTGACACCAGCTCCCGTTCTGGAGCCGGAACCCACGCCAGAACCTGAACCGGTAATCCAAGAAACCTTCACCGAAGATATCGACGAACCATGTATAGTCATCAAAGTTGGCATAACAAAGAGTGGCAGGGAGATTGTCTTTGAGCCAAACAACACCGACAAGGTAACCCATCCGAACATGGGTATAATCGGCACGATGGGCACAGGTAAAACGCAATTCGCACGTTCAATCATCGCGCAGTTTGCCAAAGAAGAACATCATAACGTCGGCAACAAACCCATTGGTATGCTTGTCTTCGACTACAAGGGCGATTACTATCAAGACGATTTCCTGCAAACAGTCGGCGGTGAGATGTTCACGGCTGGATTCCCGTTCAACCCGCTCAAACTCATCGTTACAGAGAAGACCAAATACATGAACTTGCCGTCTGTAACAGCCGATCGTATTAGCGATTCGTTTACCAAAGCATATGGCTTAGGAACGGTACAAGCGAGCCGTATTAAGCAAGTCATCGTTGATACATACGAGCAATTTGGCATCACACGTGACTCCAAAACTTGGGATCGACCGTTGCCGACAATGAACGATGTCGTACAAAACTATCTAGAGCAGAACGATGCTCATGATTCGGTATTCGCGCTCTTCAGCAAACTGAGCGATTATTCCATCTTCACACCAGATAACACCCAATGTGTTTCTCTGTTTGAATGGCTGGATGGCGTTAAGGTAATCGATCTTACTATCTATCCGGAGGACACCAAAAAGGTAATTGTATCCCTTATCTTGGATCTCTTCTATGAGGAAATGCGTTTGCTTGGAGAGAGTAAGACATCAGGTCGCTTCCGCGAACTCCGTGCTATGATATTAGTGGACGAGGCTCATCAGTTCCTTAATAAAGACTTCAAAGCCTTCCGTAATATCATCAGCGAGGGACGTATGTTTGGTGTGGGCATGATACTTTCGACACAAAATTTATCTGACTTTAAGTCCTCAAAGATGGACTATTCATCATTCATTGGAAGTTGGGTCATCCATCATGTAAACAACATCTCTCGTGGTGAGATAGCAAACATCTTTGGCGCGGCGGATAACAATTATCAAAGCTACATGGACTACATTACCAATGCCAAGAAGTTCGAAAGTATCTGTAAACTTGGCAACACCATCGTTGGCATCCGAGATCTCCCATATTTTGAACTTATTCAAACCGATGAGAGGTTTTTCGAATAACAAAACAGTTTTTTTGGAATAGATGTCGGATCCCTGTCCGCGATGACGGCAAGTGGCGTGAGTGTTGTATTAAAAATGTCTCAAATGAATAGACTCCTCCTACTCTATCTCCTCCTCATCAACCTCTTGGGCTTCGTCCTCTATGGCTTGGACAAGGCGAAGTCGAAGGGCAGGGGTCGCCGCATCCCTGAGCGGGTGCTGCTGTGGGTGGCGCGCCTGGGCGGGGGCGTGGGCTGCTGGATGGGCATGATGCTCTTCCGGCACAAGACCAAGCACGACCGTTTCATGGCCCTCGTGCCGCTCTGGACGGTCCTCTGGGCCGCCGCCTTGGCCCTGCTGGCAAGGGCATGGTAAGGTACCTGACGTTTTAGGGGGATCATCCTAGGCATATACAAGGCACATACTACCCACATACTACCCACATACTAGGCATAAACAAGGCATAAGCAAGGCATAAACAAGGTATAAACAAGGCATAAACAACGCACGGCCAAGCCGCAGGCATAGATTGACTACGTCGAATCGTAGATTTCCATGCCAACACACGTGCCCACGTAGGGATGACATGCCTGCTCGCATTGCATACCAACGGATGCCGTGAGCGGGAACGATAACGGTTTGGGTCGCGGTTCATCTGGATCGCTTCGTTCCTCGCGATGACGCGAAGCGACGACGAGGGTTTAGTTCTCTGGCGGTGTAGGAGATTGACTCGCTCCGCATCGTCGAATCTTCGATTTGCGGATCAAGTCCGCAATGACTCCCAAGGGGCGTGAATGTGTCGTTAAGAATGGAAGCAATAACAACGGACACCGTGTACGGGTTCGCCAAACCTTGACCGGGGTGGGCGGGGAGGCCCGGCCGCCGGGCGGGGAAGCGCCCGCAAGGGATGGCTAAACGGTTGACCCTCACGGAGCGGCGCTTGTCGTTTACCTTCGCAGAAGGTACTCCGCGACCTGAGGGTCAGGCGTTTAGACAGCCGCGGGGAGGTCCGATGGAGGCGGCCTTGAACTTTTCGCTTACTTTTCTTTCAAGAGAAAAGGAAGGTAAAAGCGAGCCGCAGGCATAGATACACTCCCTCGTTCCTCGGTCGGTATGACATGGCTGCTTGAGCCTCGGCAAAAAGAGAAAAAATGCCCATCCCCTTGCGGGTCTGTGGAAAAGTTGTATTTTTGCAGGCAGAAATCAATAGGGGAACAGTCCGTTGACGTCCACAATTTGGCGATGACCTTTCGAGCGAGTCAACCTATCGGTTTCTTTTTTTTATGCCTCTATGGCAGTAATGCAATACTGAATCTTCTCTCCAGTGCGCTTCACACCAACCATCATTTTCACAAGACCAATGCCTACCAATTCATAGCGCATTTCCAGCATGTATGAGAATATTTTTTGATTGGCAATCCCTTTTTTCGGAGGTTTGGGCTTTCCGTAAACTACAGAATACCGTAGGATGGTGTCCAATTGCAGAAGCGCCAAGGTTGAAGAATATTTTTTTGAGGCATGACGCATGGTCTCGGTTATTGAAAGATAGCGTATGTTGATGTAATCTTTCAACGAGCGGTTGTATACTCTTTTGTCAGGGTTTTCCTCCGTCCATCTGCGATACACTTGCGAAATGATTTCTTGGCGTTGTTTCAGGGCTTCTTTTCCGTCCTCCATTGGAATCTGGATGGTCTTGTCGTCTTGTGCTTCCATATAACAGTGTTTTTTGTTTTCGCTGCAAAGATGCAACCCTTGTCAAGACTAAGCCGTTGAACAAACGTTTGTAGTCGATAGTAGTCGTTTGCTGTCGGGTAAGTAACTGGGAATGAATGTAACTCAATAAGCATGTGTCGCATCCATGTTTCCCGTATCAAAGCACCTTGAGGATTGTCCGTCATTGCGAGGAACGAAGCAATCTAGATAAAGAGCTCACCATCTGGATTGCTTCGTCGTGCCTCCTCGCAATGACGCGAAGCGACGACGAGGGTTTAGTCCTCTGGCGGTGTAAGGGATGGCGGATCCTTGTCCGCCATGAGGGTTTGGGGTGGGAGTGTGTCGTTTAGAACGAAGGTGAGAACAACGGACACCGTGTGTGGGAACGCCCAAACCCGACCGGGGTGGGTGCGCGGGCCCGGCCAAAACGCGGAGGGGCGGTCGCCCAAGGGACGACTAAACGCTTGACTTTCAGGGAGGGGCGCTTGCGTTTGACTTTGCAAAAGTCACTACCCGACTTGAAAGTCAGGCGTTTAGGCGGACGTGCGCTGGGCCGATGGTTTTGGCCTTGATTCTTCGCTTACTTCTCATCAAGGAGAAGGAACATAAAAAGCGAGCCGCAGGCATAGATCCCATGCCCCCGCACAGGCCAGCGTGGGGATGACATGCCTGCTGGAGCATCGGTAAAAAGAGAAAAAATGCCCATCCCCTTGCGGGTTTACGGAAAAGTTGTAATTTTGCAGGCAGTTGGTCGCGGAAACGGATAGAAAAACAGCGGATTATCAAGACGTAAGGGACGGGCCATAACGCACGACACCCTCCAGCGATAACAAATAAAGCCTCCTACTCGGAGGCTTTTCTTTTTCTTAGGGACTGAAAAGCAAGACTTTTATTCCTGCCTTTTCTTATTTCCTCCACATAGACGTAATGGTCTCCAATCTTTTTCTCATAAATAAAGACTTTATTTTTGTGTATTCGGGTCAAAGACGGTGAAATGATGACGGCGTCACGGTTTTTGATAATGTATGGAATTAGGAAATAGTCCTCCATGGTCAAAGGCATCCTATCATTGCTGTTTCCACCGTGCCTGTTTTGCGAATGACCAGTTCCGCTTGTTTCTATAACATGTTTATATCCGGTTATATCTAGTCCGGCTTTTTTTGCAATTTCTTTCAACTCATCATCTACCTCATAGTCAATGATGGCAAACTTGTAGTCGCACTTTTGGTCAATCAGACTGATTAATTCCTCAAAAGGAATTATAGTCGGGTTTTCTTTGTTGAATGGTTTTTTGTTTGACATGATTTGAACGGTTTTGTTTTACGCCACAAAGATGCAACCCTTGTCAAGACTAAGCCGTTGATTAAACGTTTGTAGTCGACTGTAGTCGTTTGCTGTCGGGTAAGTGATTGGAAATGAAATGGATGTTGTTTTGGAAACAAATCTTCCGCAAATCTATCATAAATGGATCGCTTCGTGCCTCGCGATGACGCAAAGCGACGACAAGAGGCGTAGTCCTCTGGCGGTTTAGGAGATCGCGGGTCTGGGCCCGCGATGAGGGTTTGGGGCATGAATGTAGGGTAAAGAGGTTCCCCTTCGGGGAATGGAGTTAAAGTTATTAGGTATCATGCGGCGGCCTGGACCGTTACCAGTCGGAAGCCGATAGAAGCCGCCGCAGGTTACGTTTATTATGGCACTCCATTCCCGAAGGGAATCTCATTTGCCGCGAGCGGGAACGCCAAACCTCGACCGGGTTGGGCGGGGAGGCCTGGCCGCCGGGCGGGGAAGCCTGGCCGCCGGGCGGGGAAGCGCCCGCAAGGGATGGCTAAACGGTTGACCCTCACGGAGCGGCGCTTGTCGTTTGCCTTCTCCGAAGGCACTCCGCGACCTGAGGGTCAGGCGTTTAGACAGCCGCGGGGAGGTCCGATGGAGGCGGTCTTGAACTTTTCGCTTACTTTTCTTTCAAGAGAAAAGGAAGGAAAAGCAAGCCGCAGGCATAGATACGCTCCCTCGTCCCTCAGTCGGTATGACATGCCTGCTGGAGCCTCGGTAAAAAGAGAAAAACCGCTCATCCCCTTGCGGGTTTGTGGAAAAGTTGTAATTTTGCAGGCAGAAAACCAATCGTATGTGTTCCCTTCAAGTAGGGTAATCGCTGGATACGATTGGTTTTTTGTTTTGTGTCTCTATCTTGTTCACGCAGTATTGTACATGTTTCCCGTCGCTTTTGATCCCAATGGTCAGTTTTACCATAAAGTTCAAATACGCTATCTCGGGGTGGACAAATTCATGGTATAGAATGGCTATATTTTTGTAACCGTTTTTCTTTTGCGTTCCTGTCTTGGCTTCCACAAAAATAGGTGCGTCTTCTTTTCCGTGAGCGAAGGTGATAACTTGCTTTAGGTGTTTTACTGCATATGTCGATTTCCAGTCGGCAGAAGCACGATTGATTGTCTTTTTGTCGCTTTCTCCCTTTTTAATAATGACTGTAACGCCCAAAAACGGGTTGAAAATGCCATTTGTTCCATTTTCCCGTTGCAACTCTTTCCACAGCAAATCATAATAATGTTCGATCAAACTTCGTCTTTCCGGACTTTTCTTCTTTTCTGTTGGGATGCCTTCAATGTATTTTGGTGTTTCCATAATTGTTGGTTTTTAATGTTTATCGCTGCAAAGATGCGTCCCTTGTCAAGACTAAGCCGTTGATTAAACGTTTGTAGTCGACTGTAGTCGTTTGTTGTCGGGTAAGTAACTGGGAATGAAATGGATGTTATTTTGGAAACAAATCTTACATAAATCTGTCATAAATGGATCGCTTCGTTCCTCTTAATCCCCCGCCCTTCGGGCACCCCCTTAAAAGGGGGAGACGCGAAGCGACGACGAGAAGTGTAGTTCTCTGGCGGTGTAGGAGATTGACTCGCTCCGCATCGTCGAATCTTCGATTTGCGGATCAAGTCCGCAATGACGGCTCGGGGGCAAGAGTATAGGATAATGAGGTTCCCGCTGCGCGGGAATGGAGTTAGTATTAACAGGTACCACGCGGCGGCTTAAAACGTTTTCGGGTCGTAAGCGTTACCATCCGACGCTGGTCACTCTTCATACTCCTCCATTCCCGCCGTTAGGCGGGAACCTAACATACCGTGTGCGGGAACGCCAAAGCCCGACCGGGGTGGGCGGGGAGGCGGGGCCGCCGGGCGGGGAAGCGCCCGCAAGGGATGGCTAAGCGCTTGACCCTCACGGAGCGGCGCTTGTCGTTTACCTTCGCAGAAGGTACTCCGCGACCTGAGGGTCAGGCGTTTAGACAGCCGCGGGGAGGTCCGATGGAGGCGGCCTTGATTCTTCGCTTACTTCTCATCAAGGAGAAGGAAGGTAAAAGCAAGCCGCAGCCATAGATCCCATGCTTCCGCACAGGCCAGCGCAGGGATGACATGGCCTAAGAAATTTGATGGCCTCGCGATGACGGGCTGGGGCGGGAGAGTGGTACAAATGCAGAAGTGTCTCAATTAAAAAAAACACCCATATCTAAACCTCGGGAAACCCTACCCTTCAACTGGTTCAAACCCATATCTCAACCAGTTCAGACCCTACCCTTCAGGAAGAAATAAGGTACACCGTTTTGCATGATTTCGTATTTGTGGAGTTTTTTTGCCGAAAATACCTGAAAAAACGTGAGAAAACACTGGCTTATATCAAAAAAAAGTCGTATCTTTACCGGCTTTTTTTTGTTTTTTCCCAACCATCACCCCAAAAACCACCTTTTCATAGTTACAACCCCATTGTTAATTATCAACTATCAATTCTCAATTTTCAATTATCAATTAAAAAAACGGCCATGAACACAAACGAATCCTACACCCTGCAAGAACGGGTCGAGACCCTGGTGCTCAACCTCTCCATGGGCCGCTCCCTTTACACCACCCCCAAGGGCCGCAAAGCCTATGCCCATAGTCTCCTGGTAGAAATCCAAAGCGTGATCCTCTACGTCAACGCCGCCATCGATGTCATCCAATCCAACACGGAACTGTTTCCCGTCGCCCCTATCTTCTATATGAATTTCAGCACCCTCAAGAATGAAGTCAAAAATGCCTTGAAAGAACAGCGCAACAACCCCTGCCTGAACGAACAACACTTCAAGGCGCTCAAGGAGCTGAGTGCCCGCCTCGAAGAGGCCCGCTCCAAACTCAACGGACCCGACCTGTGCCAGATGGTGAGCTGCTACAAAAAGGTCTGGGGTCATTTCTTCACCATGAAGTGGCCCAGCATGCTCCACGAGGTGGAGGTGCAGACCCTCGCTGGCATGCCACCCAACCCCGCCTCGCGCCGCCGCATCCTCAACCACGCCACCAATGAGACCCTCACCCGACTCAAGAACCACCCCTTCACCCTCGCCCTTTATGACGATGACATCCTCCTCGAGGACATCAGCACCGACGGCTGTTTCATCCCTGAGGTCATCGCGCCCTCGCTTTACAAGCACCGCTCCGAACTCCGCGAGAACGCCTGCGTCTACGAGTTTTTCCGCCTCTTCATGACCTACCAACTTTTCCGCGACGAACTCAATAAACTTTCGGTACAAAAGACCGACGACACCAAGGAACAATTCGAAAAGTGGTGGCTCGCCCTCGCCGACAAGGTACGCGACGACGTGCGCCCCGAATACCACGACCGCTTCCATGACCTCGCGCTCAGCCTCTGCCGCCAGCCCGACCTGAACGCCGCCTTCATGAAGCCTACCCTCCAGGAACCCTTCAACATCAAGCTGGCTTACAACCTCTTCGGCATCATGAACGACAACGGCGTCTTCACCACCCGCGCCGTGGCACCCCTCCGCAAGTGCCTCACGGAGAAGCGTGCCGACGAGTACTTCAAGGACTATCTCTACACGGAATACGGCAGTTACACGTCGGAGTTGAACGAGACGCTGCTCGCAGCAGCCCGAAACACCATCATGGCTTGGAAGCAGTAGCCGTACCGCCACGTGCAGCGGCATGAGAACCCGTGAGAATGGATGATGGAATGTGATGCTGTTTCATCATCCATTTTTTATTTTATTGTGAAACAAGGTTTTATATAGCCTCCAAAAATGATGTGCCAATGATGCTGTCTTGGTATTGACACGTATTACCCATTGACTATTTTTGCCTCGCTTTTCTCGAGAATTAGCGTACTGGGAACAAATGATTAAATCTTTATTCTAATGAAAAAAGTAATGTTTGGCACCATCAAGGATGCCACCCAAGTGCAACAGTTCAACAAGAAGAACGGCGAAGCCAACGTGAAGTGCGTCCTCCATCTCGTAGCCCCGGGCGACGAGCCTTATCCCGAAGAGCTGGCGGTGACGGTGTGCGGAGGCCTCACCCTCTATGCCGCCGCCGTGGGCAGCACTGTCGAAGTGGAATATGTCGTGCGCGTGTTCTCTTTTGAGAAGAACGGCAAGACCATGTACGGCAACGACGTCTATGCCACCACCATCAAACCTTGTTAGCCATGAGGCCTGTGTCGCACGTTCCCACGCTCATGCTCACCCACGTGCAGTTCTATGAGGACTGCACGGTGGGCGTGCTGAGCGACAAGGAAGGCAAGACGCTATGTATGACCCTGGAACCGCGTTGGCACAAGGGGAGTGGCCACGACCATGTTTTGTCGGCCTGCCTCAGCGAAGGCGACTATCCACTGTCGTTCCATTACGACGCCACGCTGCACTACTCCTGCTGGCACCTGAAGCCACTCAAGGCGAAGCACAAGGTCCGCCTCTGCTTCCATACCAAAGACGGCTCTGTGGCGGTCCACACCAAGGGCGACCTCCTGTTGGGCTACCTCAGCCCCGAGGGTGACGAGGAGTGTCCCTTCGAGGGTAGGCTCTACCGCCCTGTGGAGGCCTTCGAACGACTGCTCGATTACTACTACAGCCTGCGCGCCAACCACGCCGACTTCCGCCTACAGGTGGAGCCCACACAGGAGTCGGTGACGATTCTGCCCGCCGTGGAGGCCCCGCAGCTCCGCCCTGAGCAGTTCCATTTTGAGGATTACATCCTGCAGACACTGTAGGTACTGGACTTACGCCCTTGCCCTCATCGCGGATGTTCCTCCGCGAGGAGGCTAAAGGGGGAGGGACACAGAGCAGTGGGCCGCAGCCATAGATCCCAAGCCGTCGCACTGGCCAACGCAGGGATGACATGGCTGCTAAGTCCCCCGAGAGTGGGAACGCCTACGTTCGACTGGGTCGGGTGCGTGGGCCCGGCCGACATCCGGGCTGCGCTTGCAAGGGGCGGACTAAGGGCTTGAGCCTCACAGAGCGGCGCTTGTCGTTTGACTACGTCGAATGCAGAGCATTTGCCTTCGCAGAAGGCACTCCGCGACCTGAGGCTCAGATCCTTAGGCTGACCGCGGGCGGGCATTGATGTCGGCCTTGACCCTTTGGTCCTTTGACTTCGTCGAATCCTTGATTTCCTGTCAAGAGGAAAGGACGGATAAGAAGAATGAATGTCCTGGGAATTAAACCATTAAATTCATTACAACTATGTCAAAAATTTTGGTTAAGGCTCAACAGCAGCCTGTCTACAATCTGAATGGTTCTGGTACTACCGGCTTGGCCTACGTGTTGCGCCCGGTGCGCTACACCACCATGGGGTCGGAAGACATCGTCAACTACTGTGTGGCCAACTCTGTTGTGCCCAAGGCTTACATGAGCGCATCGATGGTCGCCCTGTCGCAGTGCATCAAGAACTTCCTGCTCAACGGCCACTCGGTGGAGTTCCCCAACCTGGGCATCTTCTCCCTCACCTCGAGCGGCATCTCGGAGGCCGACATCAACAAGGTGGGCATGGAGCAGCTCCACAAGCTGAACGTGC
>JAEEGH010011335.1_pt1 | contig 20249 bp, 14 predicted proteins | sample 9134181 | NCBI WGS metagenome assembly JAEEGH01 (sample SAMN16246544, study PRJNA631951) | gut metagenome | biome: gut microbiome; feature: rumen; material: DP-attached | host: Bos | place: Iran: Karaj | collected 2018-10 | reverse complement strand
GTTTGTGCTCAGATAGGCGAGGCTATGACGGCGGTAACTTATAAGACTAACATTGCGGATGAAGAAGCAGCAGCGGTAAAAGAGATTCTGGAGGCTGCCGGTAGGGTGGAGCAGGTTCCGGAAAAGCTTATGGATTGTGTTACTGGAGTCAGCGGTTCGGGACCGGCTTTTGTGTTTATGTTTATAGAAGCAATGGCAGATGCGGCTGTTCGCTGTGGAATGCCTAGGGCTCAGGCTTATACTTATGCTGCACAAACAGTTTACGGTTCGGCTGGAATGGTTTTGCAGACTGGGGCACATCCGGCGGCTTTGAAAGATATGGTTTGTTCTCCGGCTGGCACTACTATAGAAGGAGTTGCGGCTTTGGAAAAAGAAGGCTTCCGTAATGCTGTAATTGAAGCTGTAACTGCGGCTTACGAAAAATCAGCTGCTTTGGGAAAATAAATTGTCTGTAGGTTGAGGAAAAAATTATGCTTTCGTTTTTATTTTTAGTTTTGCCATTATCACTTGTTATATATTATCTCTGGAATGTAAAAAGCTCAGATTCAGAAAATAACAGCGTAAACAAGAGATTTTTTGTTCCAATGCTTATTGGCGTGCTTTTAGCAGTTTTATTGTGTGCAATTAAAGTATTTTTTACCTATTCTCACAGAGTTGTTCCATCAACCTTTACCGAAAACTTTGCCTATTTCTTTTTAAACCAGAGTTGTGTTCCGTTATGTGCAGTTTTTGTTATTTACTGTCTGATAATGAGAGACCCTTTTGTAGACAAAGTAACCGATTTTTTCCCGCTCACAGCCTCTTTTTATGCAGTATACCTTCCATACCTGGTAATTAGCGGTACAGTTTTTGTTTATTCAGGCTATGCAATTTTTGTAAAACCGCTTGTTTACCTTGCAATGCTTCTTCAGTGTGCACTTTCAATCCGTTGTTTTTTAGGAGGCTTTTGTCTTAAGAAAGTAGTTTTTGTTGTAATCAATATCACTATTATGGTTGCGTATGTTACAGTGCCGGCCATTTTAGAAGCTTTTTACGCAATAAACACGAACTTTACGGCAATTATAATAATTAGTGCAATCTATATACTGTTTCCAGTAGGTCACGCGCTGTTTTTGTTCATCAAAAATCTTTTCTCCAAATAAAACATCAAAATAAAAAACAAAAAACTTGACAATTCTTCCATAGTGAACTTAAAATTATTGTATATCACTAAAAATTTCTTATCGAATTTTTGTATATAAATAAGCATACATGTCAAAAAGGAGACGCGTTACATGGATTTTTCTACTTCAAAATTAAGAAACATTGCAATTGCAGGTCATGGTCAGACTGGTAAGACCTCTCTCTTGGAACATTTGCTTTTATTGAGCGGAGTAATTTCTAAAGCAGAAACAACAGAGTCCGGAAAAACAGTAAGTGATTATTCACCAGAAGAAATAGAGCGAAAGATTTCTATCTACGCTTCACTTGCACATATTACCTGGAAAGATTGCAATCTTAATTTTTGGGATACTCCGGGAGCTTCTGACTTTATTGGCGAAGTTATTTCCGCATTCCGTTCAAGCGAAATGTGTCTTATGATGATTGACGGACGCTCTGGTGCCCAGATTGAAACAATCAAACTTTGGCGAGATTTGGACCGACGCAATAAACCACGCTTTATCTTTATCAACAAGTGCGAAGATGAACGTACAAACGTTGCAGACGTAAACAAAGATATTCACGATAAATTTAATGTTGAAGTTTGTCCTATCACAATTCCAATGGGAAACGGTGCAGACTTTAAAGGTGTAATCGACGTTCTTAAAGGAAAGGCATATTTTATACCAGCAGCCGGCGAAAAAGAAAAAGAAGCTGATATTCCTGCTGAATACATGGATGAATATAAACGAGCTGTAGAAGTTCTTGCTGGTTCAGCTGCCGAAGGTGATGATGACTTACTGGTTAAATTTATTGATGAAGGTGAACTTACTCCAGAAGAAATCGCACGCGGACTTTCAATCGCTTTTGCAAACAACAGAATTGTGCCAAGCTTTGCAGGTTCAGCTCTCTTGAATTCAGGTCTTACTGCCATGCTTGATTTCATCGTATCAACAGCACCTAATCCAGAAGGATTTATTGATACAGTAAAAACTCCTGATGGCGAAACTTCTACAATCAAAGTTGACCCTACACTTCCAATGTCAGCCGTTGTTGTAAAAACATCAAGCGACCAGTTCTCAGGCCGTCTTTCTTACATAAAAATCGTTACTGGTAAAATCAACGCCGAAACAGAATATTGGAACATTCGCGAAGGCCGCAAAGAAAAACTCGGTAAACTTTATCGTGCTGTCGGCAAAAAACTCGAAGAAATCAAAACTGCAAATGCCGGTGATATTATCATCGCTACTAAGCTTACACTTGCACAGACAAGTGACACCCTTTCTGAAGTTCAGACAGCTCCATCCTTTGTTAAACTCCGCCATCCTGAACCTGTATTCTCTATGGCAGTTTCTGCCGGCGATAAAAAAGAAGAAGACAAGCTCAGTGCAATGCTGGCAAAAGCAACCGAAGAAGACAAGACTCTTTCTTACAAGTTCAATATCGAAACCAAGCAGAATGTACTTTCGGGCATGGGTGAACTCCATATCAACATGATTCTTGACAAAATCAAGGCTCAGACAAAAATTAACATCACAACAACCGTTCCTCGTGTTGCTTACCGCGAAACAATTCTCCGCAAGGCTCAGGCTGAATATACTCACAAAAAACAGTCTGGTGGTCACGGACAGTATGCTCGCGTTGTTCTTTCAATTGAACCTCTTGAACGTGGTGAAGAATACAAGTTTACAAATGCAATCTTTGGTGGTGCAATTTCCAAAGGTTACATTCCTGGCGTAGAAAAAGGTATCAAAGAAGCTATGCTCAACGGTGTTCTTGCCGGCTATCCTGTAACAGATGTTGCATCTACAGTTGTTGATGGTAAAGAGCATCCTGTAGACTCTTCTGAACTTGCATTCAAAATTGCTGCACGAAACTCATTCCGCGAAGCAATGCGACAGGCAGGTCCTATTCTTCTTGAACCAATTATGAACATAACAGTTTGGGTTGAATCTAAATATCTTGGTGATATCATGTCTGATTTGTCAGGAAAACGCGGCCGAATCCTTGGTCAAAGCGAAATTGGTGGTGGTATTGAAGAAATCCGAGCACAGGCTCCTCAGGCTGAATTACTCCGCTATGCTATCGACTTGCGTTCTCTCACCAGTGGTACCGGAAGCTTTGAAACTTCATTCGACCATTATGACCCAATCTCTGGTAAAGTTGCCGATGACGTAATTGCAGCAGCAAAAGAGTTCATCACAATCCAGAATCTTGATTCATAATGTAATAAACACATAATTCACAGGCTCACAAGCCTAAAAAAAACCACTGTAAGTAAATTCCTACAGTGGTTTTTTTATTTTTTTTTTCGTAATTCAAATCGAAGCTAAATCTATTTTAACTCTGCTCAAAATCTATCTAATCTTCTCTGGTTTTCCTGTAAGCAAAATCCTTAGATTCAGTTTAATGTAGGAACAGATTTCGCGGACATAAGCATGTGGAATCTTCAAAACTGGTGTTTTGGAAGCAACTCCTTTTATATCCGTAAAACCCATTCTATCTGCAAGACGTTCTGCACGGCGCAGGTGGAATCTGCTTGTAACAACTGCAACAGGACTTTCCAAAATCTTAGACTGAGGAAGGCCCGCATATTCAGAAAGCATTTTGCAACTGTATTCAAAGTTCTGAATTGTATCCAAAGCCTGATCTTCCACAAGAACTTTTGATTGCTCAATACCATTTTCTACAAGATATTTCTTTAAGGAAGGAGCCTCTGCAACCGGCAGAAAATCCAAAGTTCCTCCGCTTACAACACAAACTGCATTCGGATGCTTTTTAAGATATTCAACAGTTCTTTCCACGCGGCGTAAAACTGAATCAGGTAAAATACCATCCTTAGAAACACCACCACCAAGCAGAATCACATAATCGACCTGCTCAGAATCCTCTGCAATACGCGGAGTAAGAATATAATAAAGACTAATTGCGCTTATAATTCCACCGGCAATAAGCAAAAACACAAAAACCACTTTAATCCAGCGCTTCCACACACTCCAGAAACTACGATTTTTTGCAAGTCTATATATTCCCGTAAAAATCAAATAAAGTCCTGCAGCCGACCAGATATGCGTAAAACTAATTACATTATCCCAAAACGTCCCCGGACAGGAAGTAATTAAATATACATCATAGGCAATTCCAATCAATCCGAGCACGATAATCAAAACAGAACAAAGGACAAATCGTCTGTTCATTTTTTTAGCTTTTTCTAGTAAACCGCTCATTTTCATCCTCATATTTCATATTTTATTCACATGTAATTCTTTTTATATAATCCTTTTTTTATTGTTAAAAATCAATATTTAGCCTAATATAAAATACGTGAGCAAAAGATTATTCAGCACAATTTTTAGTTTTTTTATCATCGCTTCAACATTTACACTTTTTGCAAGCCCGTCAATTTCCGTGCAGCCAGAACCAAAGGAACTTAATCTTTTTAGAAGAGCCTACCCTGACATCACCTTTAAATCAACTTATGATGCAAAAGTCAAAGATTTTTTGATCACAATCACCTGTGAAGACAGAACTGCTGACTTTTACTGGCAAAACGGAAGTCTTCTTCCCCCTCAGGAAGTCCAGAACGCAGAAAATTACTGGACACTTCTCTATTCTTATGTAGACAAAATCCCAGACCCAAAAGATTTTACGCCAGAAGATATAGAAAGAATCCGCAATTTTTCTTCAAAGGAAAACCGCACAAACGGGGCAAAAACTCCGCCATTTTTTTATGATTTGATTTATGACTGCAAAACCCGTGCCGCACTTGAAAACCATATTATTAAACACACTTTTTTAGGAAAAAACACCATAATCCACGAAAGAATAAAAGAGCCTCTGCTGAGGGTTGAAAAAAAGATTCTTGATGAAGCAAAAGTCACCCCGGAAGTTCAAACTTTTATTGACAATCTTTTAAGTGCAGACTGTTACAATTGGCGCGAGATTCAGGATTCGGGTAACCGCTCTTTTCATAGTCTTGGAATCGCCCTTGATATTCTTCCAAAAGGCTGGGGACAAAAAAACGTCTACTGGGCCTGGCGACGCGATTTTGACAAGGACTGGATGCTTCTTCCCTTGAACCGCCGCTGGACACCACCCGAAAAAGTTATTGAGATTTTTGAATCAGAAGGTTTTATTTACGGTGGAAAATGGATTATCTGGGATAACATGCATTTTGAATATCACCCGGAAATTATTTTATACAATTCTAGAGGTATATTATGGAAATAAGTAGCACCACAAACACTAAAGATTCTGAAAACCTGATTTCTATAAATAACTGCCGCATCGAAAACTCACGCAGCATTCTTTTGCCACAAATAAACTGGAATATGAAAAAAGGTCAGGCCTGGCTGATTATTGGTCCTAACGGAGGAGGAAAGGCAGATTTTATAAACGCGCTTGCGGGACTTCAAAAAATTATTCCTAATAACACAGCCATATCCGGCGATTCATCCACAGATACAAAAGAATCTTCATATATCAATCAATTTGCAGACTCAGTTGAACTGGTGTCTCTGGAAAGAGCCGCCCGCCTTATTCAGGAAGAACGCGAAAATGACGAAAGCGATTATATTGAAGGTGGCGTAGATATCGGACGCACAGGACGAGTTTTTATTGCCCAAGCCCTGTCAGAAACAATAAAAAAAGGTGCTGAACTTCCCGATTTTGCAAAAAAACTTGAAGCATATCCTCAGATAAAGCTTTGCGGGGTCGAAAAGATTCTCGACCGCGGATTAAAGTACATGTCCACCGGAGAAATCAGGCGTACACTTTTAGCACGCGCTCTTATTTCCGGCAAAAAACTGCTGATTCTCTCTGATCCTTTTGCAGGGCTGGATGTACAGAGCCGAACAATTCTGCTGGACTTTTTTAATACAATCGCTTCCCGTTCAAGTCCATCAATCATTCTTGGCATGGAGCGTTATCACGAAATACCAGATGCAATCACCCACGTGCTTGAGTTTAAGGATAAAAAAATCTCCTTCTGCGGTATCAGGTCTGATTACGAAAAGTATCTCCAAGCAATGCAGAATCCCGATTTGCAGCAGACAACAAACGAGCAACAAAAGATTCAGTTTGTGGAACAATTGCAGCAATCAACACAATTGAATCAATCCAATCAACCGGAGCAATCAAATCAGCAACAATCAAACAAAACAGAACAGGAAATCCCCCTTGTAAAAATGAAAAATGTAAACGTAGGCTGGGGCGACAATCATGTTTTAAGAGACCTCAACTGGACGCTTAATAAGGGCGAGCACTGGCTGATTCAGGGGCCCAACGGTTCAGGGAAAACAACCTTTTTGGAACTGATTACCGGTGATAATATGCAGGTTTTCTGTAATGACATTGAACTTTTTGGAAAGCGACGTGGCAGCGGAGAAACTATCTGGGATATAAAAAAACAGCTTGGAATTGTTTCCTACCGACTTCATGTTGAATACCGCATGTTAGGCGGAACAAATCTTTTAAGCGTAATTGTCTCTGGTTTTAAAGATTCAATCGGATTGTATGAAGCGGCCACCGATACCGAAATTGATTACGCAAAAAAATGGCTCAAGCTGGGAGGTTTTGAAGGCCGTGAAAAAGAAACTTTTGGAAATCTTAGTTATGGCGAACAAAGGGCTATCCTTATTCTGCGTTCAGTCGTAAAATCACCAAAAATCCTTATTCTTGATGAACCTTGTCACGGCCTGGATGAACAATACAGAAATAAAATCCTCAATCTTATGGAAACAATCGGTGAAGAGGGAAGCACAACAATGCTTCATGTTACCCACGATTCTTCCGAAATTTTAAAGTGTGAAAAACATATTCTTCAGCTTTTGCCGGGTGAAAATCCAATGTACAAGATAGAAGTTAAATAAATGGAGATATTCATGAGAAAAACAAAAAGAAATCTACCCAAAAATCTATCTGAAAGCTCACCCAAGAATAATTTTTTTGTTGAAATATCCGTTTTATTGCTGATATTCCTCAGTTTTAATTTTTCTTCCTGTACAAATCAAAAAATAAAAGCAGAAGCAGGATACACCCTCAGAGCTCCTGCACAAGAATCTCTTGAGTTCAAAGAAACCTGGAGCTTTGTTTTGCAAGGCCGTGAAGATGAATACAGGCCAGAAATGCCAGTTACAGATCTTTGCTACTATTATACTGATATAAACTGCTACGGCGAGCTGATTGATATTCCAAATCGTACAAAACTCACTGTAAATGAAGGCACCCGGGTTCATTTTGGAATGTGCTGCCAGAGTACCTCGCTTACACATTTTGTTATTAGCCCGGAATACGGATTGCGCGACAGAATCATAAAAGAAATTGTAGATGCAGCCAAAGCTTTTGATGGCATCCAGCTTGATTTTGAATATGTTCCCCGCCGTGATAAAAAGAAATATCTTGATTTTATTCAGAAAATGCGTGAAGAAATCAATGCTCAAAATAAAGAGGGTGATAAAAATCAAATGCTTTCTGTATGTCTTCCTGGACGTTATAAAGATGCCGAAAGCGACTTTTTTACCTACAAAGAAATTGCCAGACTTTGTGACAGAGTTTTTATAATGGCTTATGATGAACATTGGGCTACAAGCCAGCCTGGTCCAGTAGCTTCTACCGAATGGAGCAAAAAAGTTGTTGAGTTTGCCCTTACACAAATCCCTCAGGAAAAGCTGATAATAGGAATGCCTTTTTACGGCCGCACCTGGAATGACAAAAACACAGCAAAGGCCTGGTACTTTACAAGCTTACAGCAAAACATGATAGAAAACGGCGTTAAGGATGTTTATTACGAAAACGACATCCCTATGTTCAAATACAAAACAGAAGTTGAAGTTACTGGTTATTTTAATGATAACTATTCTGTTTTGAACTTATGCGATATTTACCAAAAGGCAGGCATAGACAAGGTTGGCTTCTGGAGAATCGGTTTTGAATCCGAAGATTTCTGGAATTACATAAAAATCCGCAAAGAAGATTAACAGACTGTAACATTTTTTGTTATTGCTACCGGCCCTTCTTTTCATTAAAATAATCTCATAATTTAATACGATGGCTTTATTTTAAATATTACCCTTATCAAAACCATCATGGGAGTAATTATGATTTTTTCACCTATAGAGATTCAGGAAACAGTAAACATGTTCATGCGCCAGAAGCTGGATATCCGCTGCATTACAATGGGTATTTCACTTTTAGACTGCGCAGATTCAGACAGCAAACGTGCCTGCGATAAAATCTACGATAAAATTATGAAAAAAGCCGGAAACCTTGTAAAAACCGGCCAGAATATAGAAAAAGAGTTTGGAGTTCCTATCATCAACAAGCGTATTTCGGTAACTCCAATTTCTCTGGTAGCAGGTGCAAGCCAAGCAAAAAATTATGTTCCATATATCAAAACTCTTGACCGCTGTGCTCACGAACTTGGCGTAAACTTTATCGGCGGTTTTTCTGCCCTGGTTCAAAAGGGAATCACTCCTGCTGACCGCATTTTGATTGAATCAATTCCAGAAGCTCTTGCAACTACAGATTTTGTTTGCTCTTCGGTAAATGTTGGAAGTACAAAATCGGGAATCAATATGGATGCCGTAAAACTCATGGGCGAAATTATTGCAAAAACAGCCGAAGTTTCTAAAAACTGCGAAGTAAACGGTTGTGCTAAGCTGGTTGTGTTCTGCAATGCCCCGGAAGATAATCCTTTTATGGCAGGTGCTTTCCACGGACCTGGAGAAGCAGATTGTGTAATCAATGTTGGCGTAAGTGGTCCTGGAGTTATTCTTGCCGCCGCCAGAGAGTATAAAGGTCAGCCTATTAACGTACTTGCGGACGGTATAAAAAAGATGGCATTCAAAATCACAAGAATGGGACAGCTGGTTGGAAGTGAAGCAGCAAAACGTCTCGGTGTTGATTTTGGTATTCTTGATTTGTCTCTGGCCCCAACCCCTGCTGTTGGAGATTCAGTTGCCCGTATTCTTGAAGAAATTGGTCTTGAAGGCTGCGGTGCTCCTGGTACAACTGCCGCCCTTGCAATGCTCACTGACATGGTAAAAAAAGGCGGTGTTATGGCTTCAACTAACGTTGGTGGTTTAAGTGGTGCCTTTATTCCGGTTTCCGAAGATGAAGGAATGATTAATGCTGTTGAAAAAGGCTCCATCACTCTCGAAAAACTCGAAGCAATGACTACAGTTTGTTCCGTTGGTCTTGATATGATAGCAATTCCTGGTGATACTCCTGCAACTACAATTTCTGGTATTCTTGCAGATGAGTTTGCAATTGGTATGGTAAACAACAAAACCACTGCCTGCCGCTTAATTCCTGCTCCTGGCAAAAAAGCCGGTGAATGGGTTGAGTTCGGCGGTCTTTTGGGCGGTTGTCCTGTTATGCCTGTAAACAAGTTCAGTTGTGCAGACTTTATTAACAGAGGCGGACGCATTCCAGCACCAATTCATTCGTTCAGAAATTAATATTTTCTAAAAAAATCAGGTCAAATTTTCTCGAATTTTAGCAATTTTTCTTAGATTTTTATGAGAAAAATTGCTATTTATTTATGATTTTTTTTGTCTTTTTGTTTGTTGTTTTAATGGACAAACTAATTTTTATGTTGTATCATATAATTATGAAGACAATTATATCTATAATCCCTGAACCACAGGAAACTAGGGTAAAAAACGGCCTGTTACTTACAAATAACAATTTCTCAATTGCAGCAGACGATTTTTTTAATGATTACGCAGACTTTTTATGTAAGGAACTTCAGAAGTGCAATGTAAAATGTAAGATAAACGACGATTCCAAATCTAAGACAAGTACACCTGTTCAAATTAAACTTACAAAAACTGATTCAAACACACAGACAAAAGAAATTATTCCGGAATCTTATACCCTCGACATCAATGATAACGAAATCCTTATTCAGGCAGCAGACAAAGCCGGAGCTTTATTTGCAATCCAAACTTTAAAACAATTGATTCTTTCTAACGAGGGATTTTTACCTTGCCTTTCAATAAAAGATTTCCCTCAGTACAAATGGCGCGGTTTTATGCTGGACACCAGCCGCAACTATTTTTCAATCGATTTTATAAAGAAAGTTCTTGATTTGGCTTCTTTCCACAAGATGAACCGCTTCCACTGGCATTTGACAGACGACCAGGGCTGGAGAATCCATGTACCTGAATATCCTTTATTAACAGAAATCGGTTCAATCCGTGACGCTCACACTATGCCTTTAATGAAAGACTATTACTGTGACTTCAAGAAGAAGCTGCCATATTACTACACCGATGAAGAAATAACCGAAATTGTAAAATATGCAGAAAAACTTAATATAACAATCATTCCTGAGCTTGAACTTACAGGCCATGTTTCTGCCCTTCTTGCCTCATATCCTGAGTTTGGTTGTACAGGTGGTCCATACAAAGTAGAAAACCGCTGGGGCATTTTTAATGACGTTCTTTGTATCGGAAATGAAAATCTTCCTAAAATCTACCAGGCTTGTTTAAGAACCGTTGTACGTCTTTTCCCTGGTCAGTGGATTCATATTGGTGGTGATGAATGTCCTTCTGTTCGCTGGAGAACCTGTCCTAAATGTCAGGCATTAAAAGCAAAACTTAATCTTACTACAGAAAGACAACTTCAATCCTGGCTCACAAAAGAAATATCTGAATACGTAGTATCTCTTGGCAAAACCCCAATCGGTTGGGACGAAGTTCTCGATAATACAGAAATTATTCCACTTCCAAAAGACACTGTTGTTCAATCCTGGAGAAAAAAAGGTGGCGGAAAAAAAGCAGTTTCTCTAAAACATTTTGCAATTATGTCTCCTGTAAACAAATGCTACCTCAACTTCAAAAACTATGATTCTTTTGAAGAACCTGGACGATTAAGCTTTACCACAACAAAAACAGCTTATGGATTTACACCGGCAGGAAAAGATTTCAGTCAGGAAGACAAAAAATACATGCTGGGTGCAGAATGTAACTTGTGGACAGAAGATTTGAACGCATCAAAAGTTGCAGAATACATGATGTTCCCAAGATTCTGTGCACTTTCAGAATCTATGTGGCTTGATGCAGATAAAAAAGATTTCGCGAGATTTAAACAATCTCTTGAAGCTCATAAACTTAGACTTGATTTTATGGATGTAAATTATTATAAGGGCAAACTCGGAGGGGACTAATAACAGGAGGTAAACATGGCAATTTGTATTCACAACGGAAAGCTGCTTAACGGCATTTCTGATGAAGGTCTTTGTGCAGTACTCATCAATAATTCAGGAAAAATTGATGACGTATTCAGTGAGCAAAGATTCAAAAAAAAGACTTTTTCCTCTGATGTCAAGATAATCGATGCCCATAAAAACTTTATAGCACCAGGATTGATTGACACCCACATTCACGGCTTTAACGGTCACGGAACCGATGTATGCACTAGAGATGGAATCCTTCAGATGTCTAAAGATTTGGCATCTTATGGTATCACCTCATTTAATCCAACCCTTTATCCAGGTCCTATTGATGAAATGATTCACAATATTGAAGAAATTGTTTCGGCAATGGGATACGAAGAAGGAGCAAAAATTAAAGGAATCCATCTTGAAGGTCCATTCATTTCACCTTTTAAACCTGGAGTTCAAAAACCAGATTATATAAGACTCCCGGATATATCTTTAATGCAGCGTTTTTGGGATGCTTCCAAAGGCCACATCGTAAATATGACAGTTGCCCCGGAACTTAAAGGAATGCGTGAACTTGCGCTTTTCTGTACCGAAAAAGGAATTGTTCTGCAGGCCGGTCACACTAATGCGATGTATGAAAATATGGTAGAAGGTATTCAGGTTGGAATCCTTCACGTTACACATTTGTACAACGCAATGAGTTCACTGCATCACAGAAACCCTGGAGCAACAGGCGCAGTTTTAATCCATCCGGAAATGTCCTGCGAAATTATTGCCGATGGAGTTCATGTACATAAAGATTTGTTCAAACTTCTTCAGAGAGATAAATCAGTTGAGCAGATAGTTTTAATAACCGACGCCCTTACACCAACAGAGCAAAAAACAAAACCACTTTATGCAAACGGCGAAGAAGTTGTTTTCAAAGGTGGATGTTTCCGCAGAAAATCTGATGGCGTAATTGCAGGTTCAGCATTAACACTTATGAAAGCTGTAAAAAATGTTAACTCTTACGGCTTCTCTCTATGTGATACTATCCGCTTTGCAACTGCAAATCCGGCAAGAATAATGAAATACACAGATATTGGTATGCTGGCTCCTGGATACAGCGCTGACCTCATTATTTTTGACAAGAAGTTTAACGTAAAAACCGTAGTAATTAACGGAAAAATTATCAAAGAAGAATAAAAATTAAAAGCCATGAAGGTCTTAACTTTCACGAAACCATAAAAAAAAGAAAAGGAGATTAAATTATGAGACTTATTATTAAAGACAATTATGATTCATGTGCAAAATGGGCAGCTGATTATATAGCTAAATCTATTAATGATTTTGCACCTACAAAAGACAAACCTTATGTACTTGGTTTACCTACAGGCAGTACTCCACTTGGAATCTACAAACGCCTTATAGAATTGAACAAAAAAAAGGTAGTTTCTTTTGAAAATGTAATCACATTTAATATGGATGAATATGCCGGTTTGGATGCTAATCACGACCAGAGCTACCATTATTTTATGCACACAAACTTTTTTGACCATATCGACATCAAAAAAGAAAACATTAATATTCTTGATGGAACTGCAGCAGATTTACAGGCAGAATGTGATAAATATGAAGAAAAAATCAAGGCAGTTGGTGGAATTAGACTCTTTTTAGGTGGAACAGGCGTTGATGGTCATATTGCCTTCAATGAACCAGGCTCATCTTTAAGTTCACGTACAAGAGTTAAAACTCTTACAGAAGATACCCGTATTGTTAATTCACGCTTCTTTGGTGGAGATATGTCTAAAGTTCCGCAAACTGCATTGACCGTTGGTATTGGAACAATTACCGATTCCCAGGAAGTTGTAATTATGATGAACGGACACAACAAAGCAAAAGCACTTCTTCATGCAATTGAAGAACCAATTTCTCACATGTGGCCGGTAAGCATTCTTCAGCTTCACAAAAAGGCAATTATTGTTTGTGATGAAGAAAGCACAGATGAACTTAGAGTTGGAACAGTAAAATACTTTAAGGGTATTGAGTCAAAGAATAAAGACGAATACGAAAACCTTTAAACAGCAGGACATTAGTTTACAGGAGGTCATTATGATTGATCAGCTTCAAGTTTTTTTTAATAAAAATCATTTTGTAAGATTCACAACCGAAAATCTGGCAGGTCTGATTTACGATGATATGATTCGTGGATTGGAAAAAGAAACTGAAGCTTTTCAACCGATGATTCCTGTATATGGATTTTTAGAAGAAAGAAAACAGGAAAATCAAAACATTCTTGTTATTGATGCAGGCGGAACTAATTTCCGTTCCTGTCTTGTTTCTTTTGATTCTAAAGGCAATGCTTCTATTTCTGAGCTTAAAAAATCCAAAATGCCGGGAATAGAAAGAGAATTGTCAAAAGAAGAGTTTTATAATTCCATTGCAGACAGAATTGATTATTTGAAAAACAAGGCTGACAAAATTGCTTTTTGTTTTTCTTATGCAATGGAAATGAATCAGGAAAGTGACGGCAAAGTAATGGTCTTTTCTAAAGAAATTAAAGCTCCTGAAGTTATTGGAACTTATGTTGGAAAAGAACTTATGAAAGTGCTTAAAGAACGCGGCTGGAATAGTCTTAAAAAAATTGTCTTATTAAATGATACAGTTGCGGCTCTTCTTTCCGGCTTTTATAATCCTTCTTCAAAAACAAAATACAGTTCTTATATAGGATTTGTATTTGGAACTGGAATAAACAATGCTTATATAGAAAAAAATCCAATTCCAAAACTTGTAGAAGCAGATTCACTAAGCAATACTTCAAAAGCACAAAAACATATTGTCGTTTGCGAATGCGGTATGTTTAATAATCCTATTCTTTCCAGTGAGTTTGATATAAAACTAGACCAAATGTCTACAGCGCCTGGAGAATCTATTCTGGAAAAAATGTGTTCTGGTGCCTATATGGGAAAACTTGCCTGGATTATTATAAAAGAAGCCTGTGATGAATATCTTTTCTCATCTGCTTTTGCAAAAGGATTTTCTAAAATAAAAACACTCGAGTCTGTTGATTTGGATATTTTCCTGAATGATCCAGATAATTCAAAAGAACTATTGTCAAGTTTGACAGGTGGAAACGAATCAGACAAACAAATCCTAAAAGAAATTATAAACAGAATTATTGAACGAAGTTCTTCCATTGTTGCTGCAATTTTAATTGCGACAATTAGAAAAGCCAATAACGAAAAAGTTCACTCTAATCCTATTTGTCTTGTTTGTAACGGCTCAACCTTCTGGAAATGCCACAACCTTAAAGATAACGTTGAAAATATCTTAAAAGAAAATAAAATGCACTTCCAGATTGTTCAAATCGAAAACGACATCACAATTGGAAGTGCTATAGCTGCTATCAGAGCTTAGATAGCAAAAAAAAGTATAATTATTTCTGTGCTTTTAAGGCATTTGAAACGGCTTTCTGCAAGGTACAGGCTGCATCATCATCACTGGCAACCCATTCCATTACTCCACCAAAACCTTCGCTGCATGACCAGTTAGCTTTATTTGTAAGTGTTGTTTCATTATCAAAAACAAACAAATCATGACCTTTAACACTGATAGCAACACCGTCATCATCATCATAAGCCATAGGATTTTTAGCGCCTTCTACACCAAGAGCAGCTGTTGTTGCAGTATAATTTGAACCGCTGCTGAATGAATGAACAGGTTCGTTTTCAAAATGAATCTCTGTATCCTTAATCTTAAACTTTGAACCGTAGAAAGGAAGACCAGTATTCAATTTTGATTTGTCGCCGTCTAAAGCTTTTGCATAATCATTCATGATAAGTTTTGTTTCTGTAAAGCTGCCGTTATAACCAACAGTTCTGTTCATTTTGTTATCGTAATCAAAATCGTAAGTCATAACGTTTGTAAAATCGAGAACGTCTTTCATCATTTTTACAATTGTTTCATCTCTGTAGAACTGTGGAGCTTTCTGTCCGGCCATAGAAAGAACTGCATTTTTAGGAAGCTTTTTTCTAAGCTGTTGTGCAAAATCAAGATAAGCGGCATTGCTTTCCGGATAATCTTCGTAATATTCCCAGTCCAAATCAATTCCATCAAGGTGATGAGAAACAACAAAAGCACAAAGCTGTTTTGCAAGTCTTGTACGATATTCTTCATCAAGCATAACCGGAGTTAAGAACTCACTGTAACTTCCACCACCAATTGCACCTAAAACTTTTACGTTTGGATGCTCTTTTTTGAAAGTTTTTACAGTTTCCGGAGTATGAGGGAAACTCTTTTCAAAAAGATTACCAACGTTATCAGCCTTAAAGAATGAAATGATAACATGAGTATACATTTCAGGATATGTAACATCACCTAATGTATATGTATAAATTACATTCCTATATTTGCTTCCTGAATTATTCTTTGCACTGTTTTTAGGTGTGCAGGAAATCATAGAACCACAAATCAAAGCAATTCCTAAAAGTCCGGCAGCCAAAGCAACTGCCCTATTTTTTAATTGTTTTTTCATATTTACCTCCAAAATGCAATCAATATTTAACTGCCTTCTTCCATTATTTTTATAATATCCTGACCGGTCTCAAAACTTTCCCTGCAAATATTATCCTGCCTCAAAGGAAAACGTTCATCTGCACCAGCACCAAAGGCTATTACAGGAACTGGCTGTGAAGAATGACCAGAATCCATGCTTTTTATTCTAACATAATCAGATTCCCAGTTTGAGCGGAATCTTAAATCTCCGTTTTCGTGATCCGCCGTTATAACCAAGAGTGTATCAGGATTTTCCAACACAAACTTAGCGGCAACAGCAACACCTTCATCAAAGCACTGAACTTCGTTCATTATCGGCTGAACAAGCTGGGCGTGCCCCCAACCGTCGCAGCAGGTATTTTCTATCATACAGAAAAAACCGCAGTCACCGTTGGCTTTTGCCTTATAATCCAGATGGGAAAGCGTGAACCAAACCATTTCTACAAAAGAAGGACAGTCTTTTACAGGCTCCATGTTAAAGCCTGCTTTAGTGCCTTCTTCGTATTCACAAAAATTACCGCCCCACAAGCTGGCACATTTATCTTTATGCCCCTTCTGATTCTGCTCCTCTACTAAATCATAAAAACGTTCATAACATTTCATTTTATTGGTGCCTTCAAAAACCTCTTTGCAGGCGTTTTCACCAAAAAGCAAATCAGGAGCAAAGTCAAGCTCTTTCTGGTAGATTTCCCTTTCTTTTTCGCGGCAAACTTCGTGAACGATAGCACAGGCCGGAGTTGAATCTCCCATGTGGTCATTTGTTACACAGCCAACCAGCATACCTTTTTCGCGTGCTCGTTCGCCAAGATTTTTTATCTCTTTTCCATCTTTATCAAGACCGATGTAACCATAGCGAGTTCTTTGTCCACATAAGATTGCTGTACCGCCTGCACTGCTGTCTGTAGTTACAAGCCTGTCATCATTTACTTCCGGCAAAAAACAATCCGTAAGAGCTGAACAATAATGCTTGAACGTATCCATTACTAGAGGACCGTAAAACTGCCTTGAAGCCTTGAGGTGACTTTCTCCCATTCCGTCACCAATAATTACAATTACATTTTTTGCCCTGCGGCCATTAAAGAAGCCGGCTTCTTCGCTTTTTTTAATGGCCTGCTTTAATTGTTCTGTACGATTGGTAGATTTACCGTCGCTCAAATCACTTATTACCGGCGGTAAATCTTCAAAGCCATTTTCTTTTGAATAAGAACCTTTTTCTTTTGACCAGGGTTCAATTTCTGCTCCAGAGCCCGCAGGTAGCTTCATGTCTGGCAGTATTTCTTTATGCTGACGTACTGGAATCATAATTTTTTATTTTTTATCAGTCCCCTTATTCCTTGACTTTGAGTGCCCAACCTTCAGCATTATCACCAGAGATAGTTATGTAACCCCTTGTGGAACCATACTGAACTGTAAAATCTTCGAACGAAACATGAACAAGATCAACAGCATCACCAGATTTAGAAAGGCTTACATTAAGTAAATCAGTATCTGCAGCAGCTTTTACAGAAATCTGATACCAGTTTTCCATTTTTTCGCTTGTATTATCAAAGGCAAACTTATAAGCCTGGCTCACTGGTGTGATAACATTACCTTTAGTATCTGTTTCAATTTTTGCATCCTTAAAATCTGCAAGTTTTTTATTATCAAGGAGCTTGTTTCCTTTGCTGTCGGTGATTGTAATAGTTTCAAATACATCAGCATCAATCTTAAACTGAATAAGTTCATCTTTATAGATTGGAAGAGTTTTTTCATTTATTGTAAAATTAAAATCTTTTGATGCCAGAGAATGATCTTTTTTCCAAACACCGAAAGAATCTGAATCAATTTTTTTCTGCCAGCGCTGAATATTATCTTTTATATCAGCATCTATATCACCACCAAATGAATCTGGTTTATCATTCATGAGACTTCCGATAATCTGTCCGCAGATTGTATTATCATGAACTTTCTGGCCATTTGTACCGTCCAAAAGTTTGCAGTCATCTACTGTATACGGCTCACCTTTCTTTGTATCGATGCTTTCCAGACCATAACCAATTGCAAAAATAGGAACATTCTGAGTGGAATGGTCTCCTGAATCGGCAGTTATTCTTTTGTCTTTTAATTCTCTATTTTCCCAGTTTGATTTGAATACCATATTTCCGGTTTCGTGATCAGCAGTAATAAGAAGAACCGTATCAGGATTTTCAAGAACAAACTTTAGGGCAATTGCAACAGTTTCATCAAAGTTTTTAACTTCATTTACAATACCAACAACATTATTACTTACTTTTGTAGTCCTCATAAAATCACTGTTTGCATGACCGTAAATATCTGTGTAAGTATTTTCGAACATCAGGAAGAAACCTTCGTCACCGCTAGTTTTCTGCAAACGTGCCAAAGAAAGAGCCAGTGCCTGCTGCAAGCTTGGATATTTTTTAGATTTTGAATCCCAGCGAGCATAGGTTGTATCGCCATTAGGGAAGAGATTCCACATTAAGTTTGAAGAATCTATAGCTGCTATACTTTCAGCAAATGTATTATAAGTTTTGATTGTTTCACCTGACAGAGGTTTAAGGCTTCCTTTTGCATCTATAAGACTTGTATCTGAACCACCCATAAACAAATCAGCACCAAAAAGAACCTGCATCTGACAGATTTTGTCCCAGCCCTGGCTTCTGTTCTTTGAATGAACGGTAAAATCAGCTGGTGTAGCATCTGCTAATTCAGCATTTGTTACAATACCAATCTTTTTTCCTTTTGAACGGGCAAGCTCGCTTAAAGACATAAGCTCATCGCCTTCTGCGGTCATAGAAACAAAAAGTTTATTGGTTCTATAACCTGTTGCAATTTTTGTTCCGCCTGCACCACTGTCTGTAACTTTACCACTCATGCTATTTAATCCGCGCAACCAGGAATTGGCAACAGCTCTGTAAGGAAGCTCATTCATCAAAAGATCACCACGGTATTTACTTGCAGCAACTATCTGAGAAACTCCCATACCATCACCAATCATTACGATAAAGTTTTTTGGCTTTTTGAAAAAGTTTCCTTTTGCAACTGCATCTGCCAATGCGGCTTTCAATTCTAGAGTGATGTTTGAAGCTTCTCCATGCAGACTTAAATCAGGAATGGAATAAGTTGTATCTGTCTTTGTCCAGGCAGGAATGTCTCCATCTGCACCACTTGGTAGAGCATAAGAATCATAATCAACATTTGCAGGAGGTGGCGATGGAGGATTTTCATTGCCAGTATTATTATTTGGCTCCTGACAACCAGTAAGAATACACAGTGATGATAATAAAAGGGAAAAAGTTATTCCTAAAAATATTTTTCTTTTAATCATATATTACTCCGCTTGAATTACAGTCTTTACAAAATCCAAGAGTGTTGCAGCATCTTTGCCTTTTTCAACACTATTGCCAAGCATAAAGGCTGGGATTTTGCTTCCGTCCAAAGCAGCAGAAGTAACGATAAGAATTGTATCAGGATTTTCGAGAACATATTTTGCTGCTACAGCAACGCTTTCATCAAAGTTTTTAAGGGCTGCTTCTTTATCGTCTCGTTTTGCAGAATCATAGAAAACAAATGCAAATCCGTCTTCTGGGTCTGCTTTTGATTCTGTCAAGGCAAGACCAAGCTTTAAACTTTGAACTGCAGAAGGATATACAGTAACGGAACTGTCAAAAACATTAAAAACTCCCCTTACCGATACTTTTTTGTCAGGGTGTCCACTGAATCCCTGGAATAAAACTTCTTCATTATTATAGCAGTCAACAGCTTCCTTGAAGTCTGATGTATATTTGTATTCACTTTTGTAGATTTCATTTACATAACTTGAACTTGAAACTGAACATACGCTTTTTGTATTTTCGTTTGCTGTATCTCTTGCAAGCATAAATATAGGTCGCGGAAGTTCTATAATCATATGATTTACTAAATCTAAATCTGAAGAATCAGAACCATAAGTTCCCTTGAACTGTCTGAATACAGAATTAGAAATTAAATCTGTTGTTGCATAGCCAATTTTTTTATAGCAGGAATCGGTAAGATAAAAACCGATTACATTATCTTCATTCTTGTTTTCGTCAAGTTTTTGTGCAGTAAAAGTCAGCTTTTGAGGCAAATCATTTGTAATAAGTTCGCCGTATTTTTCTTCTGTTGACTCAATTAAATCATCATTAAGATTTTCATAAAACATGAAGATTACATTTTTAACTGATATATCGTTTGCAGGAAGTTTTTTTATTCCTGTCATTATGTTCGCATTTACGTTTGAAGCCGAACCATTTTCGATTACAGCAGGCAAAGACTGGTTTCCTTTTGGATTTTTTGTCCAGTCAGGAGTTTTGCAAGATACTCCAGCATCTAAGGCAAGAGTAAACTTTCCTATTTTTAATTCCATTGTGTTACCGTTTTCACCTTCAGG
>JAEEGH010011329.1_pt1 | contig 20257 bp, 18 predicted proteins | sample 9134181 | NCBI WGS metagenome assembly JAEEGH01 (sample SAMN16246544, study PRJNA631951) | gut metagenome | biome: gut microbiome; feature: rumen; material: DP-attached | host: Bos | place: Iran: Karaj | collected 2018-10 | reverse complement strand
GTCAATCAGTTAAGGAATACCAAAGGTGTCGAGGTGGCTACACTTGCCTACGAACTGGAAGCACTTAAGTGGAAGGTCAGTCTGCGCTCCAACGGACTGGTGGACGTTGCCAAAGTATGTGAATTCTTCGGCGGCGGAGGTCATGTGAGAGCTGCGGGATGTAACATAAGCGGTGACTACCATGACGTATTAAACAATCTGGCGGATCGTATAGTGCTCCAGCTGGATTAATAACGGACAATTATGATCAACGGTATAATCAACGTATATAAGGAAGCAGGATACACATCCTTCGACGTGGTTGCAAAGATGAGAGGGATAGCAGGTCAGCGTAAGATCGGACATACGGGAACGCTTGACCCCGAGGCCATCGGCGTGCTTCCCCTTGTGTTGGGCAGTGCCACAAAACTTGTGGACATGCTCACAGACAAGAAAAAAGAATACATAGCAACTTTTGAACTGGGAAAAGAGACCGACACTCAGGATATATGGGGCAATCTCATATGCGAGAAAGAGGTTGACATAACAGAAGAACAGTTCAGAGAAGCCATTCTATCTTTTATAGGTGATATCGAACAGATTCCGCCCATGTATTCTGCCCTTAAAGTGGATGGAAAGAAACTTTACGAGCTTGCAAGGGAAGGCAAAGAGGTGGAGAGAAAGGCTCGCCCCGTCACAATCCACGACATCGAGATAATCGATATGGATAACAAGACGGCAAAGATAAGGGTCGAATGCTCCAAGGGAACCTATATAAGAACCCTTTGTCATGACATAGGCAAAAAGCTTGGCTGCGGTGCCGTGATGACATCACTTTTAAGAACGAAGTCCGGCAGTTTCTGCATTGAAGATGCCTACCGACTTGATGAACTTCAGGATCTTAAGGAAAAGGGAGAACTGGATAAAGCTGTTATTCCCGTGGATTCAATGTTTGAAGAATATGCCAAGGCCGTAGTCGACGGTGAGATTTTGAAAAAAGTCAAAAACGGCAACATGATATATATCAATCAGATGAAAAAGACCTTGTCTGATGTGGGAAAGCGAAATAGAATAAGAATATATGATATAGAAGGAAGATTTTTGGCCATATATGAGAAAGATGCCGAAAAAGGTGTCTACAGCGTGTGGCAGATGTTCCTGAACGAGTAGATCAGATGGAAGTGATCAGAAGCAGTGATTTTATAATTGAGAGACCAACAGCTGTGTGTATCGGCAAGTTTGACGGTGTACACATAGGCCATCAGAAACTGTTGGGCTATATAGTGGCACAAAAGGCCAGAGGCCTGTGCCCTGCGGTTTTCTCCTTTGACCCTACTCCCGAAGAACTCTTTTCGGGTAAAAAAGTGGGTTTGCTATGCAGCAATGAAGAGAAGGAGAGTTATCTCGAGGCTGCGGGAGTGGACATAGTAATCGAGTATCCACTCACTTTTGAGAGAGCAGCCATGGAGCCGGAAGATTTTGTTAAGAATGTGTTAATAGGGCAGATGAATATGCAATATATCGCTGCCGGTGAAGATATATCGTTTGGAAAAAAGGGATCCGGAGACAGACATCTTATGGAAAAAATGGCTGCGGAATACGGTTTTGACTGTGAGATTATAGAAAAGGTTCGGGTAGACGGAGAGGTGGTCTCCGCTTCAAGAGTCAGAGAGGCTGTCCGAGCAGGCAGAATGGAAGAGACTTTTAGATTACTTGGAAGGAAGCATGTATGATTGCGACAATTTTGTTGTCCCTTGCGGGAGGACTCGGTTTGTTCCTTTTCGGAATGAATCTTATGAGCGAAGGTATTGAGAAGGCGGCAGGTGCCAAATTAAGACATATACTGGAGCTGTTTACCAAGAATAAATTCATGGGTATGCTGGTCGGTGTGATCTTCACCGGTATCATTCAGTCATCAAGTGCCTGTACGGTCATGGTAGTCAGTTTCGTTAACTCGGGACTGATGGACCTCTATCAGGCAGCAGGCATAATATTCGGTGCCAATATAGGTACCACAGTCACTTCTCAGCTGGTATCTTTCAATCTTTCAAAAATAGCCCCGGTATTCGTACTGGTGGGTGTAATAGTAGTGATGTTCGTCAAGAATGCCACAGTTAAAAAACTGGCGGACATAGTCCTCGGTTTCGGTATTCTCTTTATGGGACTGTCAGGCATGTCATCTGCAATGGGAAGCATGAAGGAATCTTCCAATGTGGTGAATATACTGGCGGGTCTGGATAATCCTCTTGTAGCGGTTCTTCTGGGAACGGTGGTCACAGCCATAATCCAGAGTTCATCCGTTACTGTCAGTATCATACTCCTTATGGCCAATCAGGGACTTCTGGGACTGGATATAGTCCTCTACATAGTCCTCGGATGTAATATAGGTGCCTGTGCATCGGCAATGATAGCATCTTTATCAGGTAAAAAAGATGCCAAGAGAGCGGCTCTTATACATCTTCTTTTCAATATAATCGGAACGATCATTCTCTTTGTTATACTGCAGTTTGCATCCGACTGGGTGATCGGATGGATTCAGAGCTTCTCTGCAGACAACGGAAGATTTGTTGCTAATGCCCATACCATTATAAAGGTATTCCAGGTTATAGTGCTCCTTCCTTTTTCAAGCCTCATCGTCAAGCTTACATACCTTCTGGTACCCGGCGAAGACAAGAAGGTCAGCTACAGAGAGAGTTATACACTTAAGTACATCGGTAACAAGGTTGTATTCAATCCCGCTACCGCAGTAGTGGATGTGATCAAAGAGATACAGAGAATGGCAGAGCTTGCGGGAGAAAATATCAACCGTGCCATGAACTCTTTTGTAACCCTTGATCAGGATACCATCAATGAAGTATATGAGGTTGAAAAGAACATAGACTTCCTTAATCATGCCATTACCGGATATATGGTCAAGATCAACCAGTCAACTCTTCCCATAGAAGATCAGAAGAGTATCGGTGCATATTTCCATGTGGTGAACGACATCGAGAGGATCGGTGACCACGCCGTCAATGTGGCGGACTGTGCCGTTAAACGTAAGGAAGAAGGCACGGAGATAAGCAGGGAGGCATTTGCCGAACTCGGTTCAATGATGGATATGGTCAATGACATAATAAGATATGCCATCGAACTTTTTGCGGAAGGCAAGGAAGAACATATCAAGGATATAATCGCATTGGAAGATGCGATCGATGATAAAGAACGTGAACTCCAAAAAGCTCATGTTGACAGACTTACCAGAAATGAATGCACACCTGAAGCGGGAATGCTGTTCAGCGATATCATCTCAGGACTTGAAAGAGTCGGTGATCATGCTGTGAACATTGCATTTGCTATCAAGGAGGGTGAATTTGATGAAGGGGACGGTGAAAAACTGGCTTAAAGAACAATATGTGTATCACCCCTGGATGTACATCCTGCTCTTTGTGGTAACGATAGCTTCTTTTGTTGTGCTCAGTCACAGGAATAACAATCTTGTGATCCTGGAAGAGACTGTTGATAGAATATATATCAGGGGCGATTACAGTATCGACGGTGGAGAGACTTTTATTCCTTATTCTTCATATCTTGAGATACCGGTGACAAAGGGGCTGAACTTTGACAGTCTTATCATAAGGGGCCGAGTTGATAAAGATATCCCGAAGGACAGGGACATATACATGTATATGGAAGGCATTGACGTTGTGGTAAGTGTCAATGACGACGTGGTGTATGAGAGCAATCCGGATGTGGCATTCTGCTGGGACGCATTTGACAGCAATCTGATGCAAAAAGGCGATGATATAGAACTTAAACTGACAGCAAGATCTCATACTGCATACAAAGTTGCTTTCTACAAATTTCTTGACAAATTCTGGATAGGAACGAAGAATGCGGTACTGTCAAGAGAGATCTGGGATAACCTCTGGCTGCTCATCATCAACGGTCTTGTATTTATGATGGGCTTCAGTATGATCGTTCATATCGGTGAGATAGTGAAGCTGCAGGAAGGCTCGCTGTTCGGAGAATTCGCATGCGGTCTTACGCTGATATTCGGAGCGACTGCCAGTTTTCTAAATCCGGAATATATAACCCTGATACTCCCCAGATACAATTTTGTGGATTACGCAGATACAATGGCGCAGTTTTTTACGGTGCTCTGTCTCCTTATATATCTGCGGAGATATCTGTCCAGGGAAAAATACCAGAAATATGCGGGCATAGCTATTGTTGTGGCTTCAGCGATACTGCTTATATATATAACCTGGAGAATGGTGGGATATGATATATATATTCCGCCGCTTGTGCTTGCAATAATGCCGGGCCTGGTTATTATAACCATGTATCTCGTTATGTTAACCAAGAGTTATATTGATTCCAGGGACAGCGAGAATGCCAATCTCGTCATGGTAACGGTACTGATCCTTGTGACAGCTACTCTTGTGGAGATGCTGTTCTATCTCCATACCAAGGTATATCTTATAAAATTCTTCCTTCTGGGGCTCTTCCTTTTCGGTGTGGGACAGTACATAATTATAACCAAGGAGAACACCAGAAAACGTAAAGAGGCTGACAGGGCTAAGGAACTTGAGAATGAGCTGATGCACAGCAGGATCAGCATGATGATAAGTCAGATCCAGCCTCATTTCCTGTATAATGCACTGGGAACCATAAGAGCTCTGTGTACAAAGGATCCTGAGGAAGCAAGAAATGCGATGGATTATTTTGCAAAATATCTCAGAGCAAATATGGAATCCATAGACAGGAAAGAGTGCATTCCTTTCAGCAAGGAACTTGAGCATGTCAAGAGCTACGTATATATTGAACAGCTCAGATTCGGAGACCTGCTTAAAGTTAATTACGAGATAGAGACGACGGATTTTGAGATTCCTGCCATGACGGTACAGACTCTTACCGAGAATGCCATAAAACACGGACTTTCGTCCAAGCAGGAAGGCGGAACTGTTACAATAAGAACAAAAGAGACGGCTAACTGCTATGAGATCCAGATAGAAGACGACGGAGTAGGGTTTGATGCAACAAAGAAACTGGATGATTCCAGAACTCATGTGGGAATAGAGAACTCCAGGGAGAGACTTGCCAAGATTTGCGGCGGTGTTCTGGCTATAGGAAGCAAAGTAGGGGTGGGAACAGTGATTACGATCACCATTCCCAAAAACAAGACGGAATAAAAGGCGGAGGGTTTGATGAAGGTTATAGCTGTTGATGATGAACAGATAATCCTTGAAGACTTTGTGAATATGCTTTCGGGCATGGAGGAAGTATCGGATGTAAAGGGCTTTACCAATTGCGACGAGGCTCTTAATTACATATATGAGAGCGATGTGGATGTTGCCTTCTTCGATATAAGAATGCGTGGTATGGACGGCATAACTCTTGCAAAAAAAGCCAAGGTTATCAAGCCTTCCTTAAACATAATCTTCCTTACGGCTTATCCCGAGTATTCTCTCGAGGCCATGAAGATTCACGCTTCGGGCTACATTGTTAAGCCGGCTCTTATAGAGGATGTCAGAAAAGAACTGAAAGACTTAAGGACACCTGTGGCGGAAAGTACGGATGTCAGAATCAAGGTACAGTGCTTCGGTAATTTTGAGGTGTATATCGACGGCTTGCCCTGTCCTTTCAAGTATATTAAGACCAAGGAACTTCTGGCCTATCTGGTGGACAGAAGAGGTGCATATTGTACCAACGGTGAGATATTGGGAGCTCTCTGGGAAGACAAGGAAGTAACTCTGTCTTTGGAGAATTACCTGAGGAACCTTATAAGCGACTTAAGATCTGCCCTCAAGTCTTACAAGTTGGACAATGTAATCATGAAGAAAAAGGGCATGATATGTATCGTTCCTTCTGCGATCAACTGTGATTATTACAACTGGATCGAGGGAGACCCCCTTGCCATCAATGCTTTCAACGGAGAATATATGAGCCAGTATCCATGGGCTGAATATACTCTGGCGGGAATCGAAAGCAAGATGATGAATTAGTTGTTTACAGATTTTGGACGCTGTGATATACTCTAACAGTATGTGTGCTCATACTCGGGTTACGGATACTCCAACCTGACCTTAGTATGCAGTGAATGTTTTAAGAAAGAAGGAGAAAAACATGATTTCAAAGGAAAAGAAAACAGCAATTATTAACGAGTACGGTAGAAAGCCCGGTGACACAGGTTCACCTGAAGTACAGATCGCAGTTCTTTCAGCAAGAATCGCTGAGCTTACTGAGCATCTTAAGGCTAATCCCAAGGATCATCATTCAAGACGTGGTATGTACAAGATGATCGGTCAGAGACGTGGTCTTCTTGACTATCTTATGAAGACAGATCTTGAAGGATACAGAGCTATCATCGACAAGCTTGGTATCAGAAGATAATTGTTAATAAAGAGGGGCGGAGTCTATCTGCCCCTCTATAATATTATATATAGGTGGAAGATGCCCCCGAGACCACTGATGAGGGCATGAAGGTCTTCGTGCGATCATCAGTAGTTTCGGTTCTTCTGCCTATGAGCACAAAAAAAGAAGGAGAACTGGAAAATGAAGAAGACATTTAGTATGGAACTTGCCGGTCGTACACTCAGTGTAGACGTAGGCAGAGTAGGCGCACAGGCTAACGGTTGTGCATTCATGCATTACGGAGAGACAACTGTTCTCTCTACTGCAACAGCAAGTGAGAAGCCACGTGACGGTATCGATTTCTTCCCTCTTTCAGTAGAGTACGAAGAGAAGATGTATGCCGTAGGTAAGATCCCCGGAGGATTCAACAAGCGTGAAGGTAAGGCAAGCGAGAACGCTATCCTTACAAGCCGTGTTATCGACAGACCTATGCGTCCTTTATTCCCCAAGGATTATCGTAACGATGTAACACTTAACAACATGGTTATGTCAGTAGATCCCGAGTGCAGACCTGAGCTTGTAGCAATGCTCGGTGCATCTATCGCAACATGTATCTCTGACATTCCTTTTGATGGCCCCTGTGCAACAACACAGGTAGGTATGATCGACGGTGAGCTTATCATCAATCCCAATCAGGAACAGTGGAAGGTTGGCGATCTTAACCTTACAGTAGCTTCAACAAGCGAGAAGGTTATCATGATCGAGGCCGGTGCCAATGAGATTCCTGAAGCTAAGATGATTGAGGCTATTTACAAGGCTCATGAAGTTAACCAGGAGATCATCGCATTTATCAACAAGATCGTTGCAGAAGTCGGCAAGAAGAAGCATGAGTATGTAAGCTGTGCTATTCCTGATGAACTGATGGAAGCAATGAAGCAGATCGTTACACCTGCTCAGATGGAAGAAGCAGTATTCACAGATGAGAAGCAGGTTCGTGAAGAGAACATCCGTCAGATCAAGGAAAAACTTGCTGAGGCATGGGCTGACAACGAGGAGTGGCTTGCACTTCTTGATGACGCCGTATATCTCTACCAGAAGAAGACAGTACGTAAGATGATCCTCAAGGATCACAAGCGTCCCGATGGTCGTGAGATCACACAGATTCGTCCTCTTGCAGCTGAAGTTGATATTATTCCTCGTGTTCATGGTTCTGCTATGTTCACAAGAGGACAGACACAGATCTGTAACGTAACAACACTTGCACCTCTTTCAGAGATGCAGAAGATAGACGGTCTTGATCCTAATGAGACAGCAAAGAGATATATGCATCACTATAACTTCCCTGCATACTCAGTAGGTGAGACAAAGGTAAGCCGTGGTCCCGGACGTCGTGAGATCGGTCACGGAGCACTGGCAGAGAGAGCCCTTATTGCGGTTCTTCCTTCAGAAGAAGAATTCCCTTATGCAATCCGTACAGTATCAGAGACATTTGAGTCAAACGGATCTACATCAATGGGTTCAACATGTGCATCATGTATGTCACTTATGGCAGCAGGTGTACCTATCAAGAAGATGGTAGCAGGTATCTCATGTGGTCTTGTTACAGGAGATACAGATGATGACTTTGTACTTCTTACAGATATCCAGGGTCTTGAAGATTTCTTCGGCGACATGGACTTCAAGGTAACAGGTACAACAGACGGTATCACAGCTATCCAGATGGATATCAAGATCCACGGTCTTACAAGACCTATAGTTGAAGGCGCCATCGCAAGATGTCGTGAAGCAAGACTCTTCATCATGGATACATGTATGAAGCCTGCAATTGCCGAGCCTCGTAAGGAAGTTGGCAAGTATGCTCCCAAGATCATCAGCCTTCAGATCGATCCTGAGAAGATCGGTGATGTTGTAGGTCAGCGTGGTAAGACAATCAACGAGATCATTGCACGTACAGGTGTTAAGATTGATATTACAGATGACGGTAAGGTATCTGTATGCGGAACCGAAAGTGAGAAGATGGATCAGGCAGTTGAGATGATCAAGATCATCACAACAGAATTCGAGCAGGGCCAGATCTTCACAGGTAAGGTTGTAAGTATCAAGGAATTCGGTGCATTCGTTGAATTCGCACCCGGTAAGGAAGGTATGGTTCACATCTCTAAGATCAGTAAAGAGAGAATCAACCATGTTGAAGATGTCCTGACATTGGGCGATACAGTTAAGGTTGTATGTCTGGGTAAGGACAAGATGGGCAGAATAAGCTTCTCTATGAAGGATGTTGCTCAGAACTAAGACTTATTTAAAGAGCCCGGAAGTATTTCCGGGCTTTTTTTATCATGTAAGTGTGACATAGATATTTGGAGGGAATAATGTCCAATATAAAAGAAGAAATCAATAAAAGAAGAACTTTTGCCATCATATCCCATCCCGATGCAGGTAAGACAACTTTGACGGAAAAATTCCTTCTCTACGGAGGAGCCATCAACCTTGCGGGAAGTGTTAAGGGCAAGGCGACCGCCAGACATGCGGTATCCGACTGGATGCAGATAGAGAAGGAGAGAGGTATCTCCGTTACTTCATCTGTTCTTCAGTTCGAATATGACGGATTCTGCATCAACATACTTGATACCCCGGGACATCAGGACTTCTCGGAGGATACATACCGTACACTTATGGCAGCGGATTCTGCCGTGATGGTTATAGATGCTTCAAAAGGTGTTGAGGCCCAGACCAGAAAACTTTTCAAGGTCTGCGGAATGAGAGGAATCCCCATTTTCACCTTTATCAACAAGCTGGACAGGGATGCCAACGATACATTCGAACTGCTTGATGATATTGAAAAAGAACTGGGTATCGCAACCTGTCCGATAAACTGGCCTATAGGTTGTGGTAAAAATTTTAAAGGAGTATATGACAGACAAAAACGTAATGTCGTTACTTATTCCGATACACAGAAGGGTACAAAGGAAGGTGAGACTTCCGTTATCTCCATAGATGACGACAGCGCAGTGCTTGCTGCCATCGGTGAGGAGAGGAAGCAGGTATTGGATGATGAGATTGAACTCCTTGACGGTGCCAGTGCGGAATTCGACCTTGAAGAAGTAAGAAAAGGTAAGCTGACTCCGGTATTCTTCGGATCGGCTCTTACCAACTTCGGTGTGGAGATATTCTTACAGTATTTTCTGCAGATGACCACAACACCTCTTCCCAGGAAGAGCGGAGAGAGCCTTATTGATCCTGTGGACAATGAATTCAGTGCCTTTGTATTCAAGATCCAGGCCAATATGAACAAGGCTCACAGGGACAGGATTGCCTTCATGCGTATCTGTTCCGGAAAATACGATGCCAACATGGAAGTCAAGCATGTTCAGGGCGGCAAGGTTATGAGACTTTCTCAGCCTCAGCAGATTATGGCTGATGAGAGAAAGATACTTACCGAAGCCTATGCAGGTGATATAATAGGTGTATTCGATCCGGGTATTTTCTCCATCGGAGATACCCTGTGTATGCCCAAGGATGATATCAAGTACGAAGGTATTCCTACCTTTGCTCCGGAGCACTTTGCAAGAGTAAGACAGGTGGATACCATGAAGCGTAAGCAGTTCGTCAAAGGTATCACACAGATAGCACAGGAAGGTGCCATTCAGATATTCCAGGAGTATAACACGGGTCTTGAAGAGATCATCGTGGGAGTGGTAGGCGTTCTTCAGTTCGACGTCCTCAAGTACAGACTTGAGAGTGAATACAATGTGGAGATCAGACTTGAACCCCTTCCCTATGAGCATATCAGATGGATTCTTAACGATGACGTGGATCTGGACAAGCTGTCCGGAACAAGCGACATGAAGAAGATAAAAGACCTTAAGGACAATCCGCTCTTACTCTTTGTCAACGCATGGAGTGTGGGCATGACTCTTGACAGGAATCCGGGACTTGAACTTTCTGAATTCGGAACAAGTAATATGAACTAGTCATAAGAGACTGTCCGGAGAACGATATGAAGAAATTACTGGCTGTTTTGGGAATTTCATTAGCGATTCTTATAGCGCTTGTGGGCTATGCCTACTTCGCGGGATCGGGGTTCGGAGGCGATAAGATCAGCTCCGGCACCTTATCTTTGGGAAGTGAAGCCGACAGGGAACTTGTTCTGCCCACAAGAGAGGCAATAGAACCTGCGGTTTCACCGGCGGGTATTCCAACACCGGTGGTCGTATCCGAGGAAGTCGAGCTTAAGGCTGATGAGCCTGAGACCCTTGAACCCCAGAAAGTGTCGGTCACTCATTCGGGCTATGAATATGCCTATGAGAGACTGGACGACAGCGACAGGGAACTCTATGACGCCATCTATCAGGCTATAGTCTCTTACGATGAGAATGCCATATTGCCGACTCTGGATACGGGGGCAATCGACAGGGTATTCAATGCGGTTCTCAACGATCATCCCGAGATATTCTATGTCACGGGCTATAAATACACTCAGTATTCAAGAGGTAATGTTCTTAAGAGAATAGGCTTCGGAGCAAGTTACAGTTATTCAAAAGAGGAGAGGAACTCCATATGGAGAGACCTTGACGCGGCAGCTTCATCCATTGTGGCTTCCGTGCCCGGAGGGGATGACTACAGCAGAGTTAAGTACGTATATGACACCATCGTGAACAATACGGAATACAATCTGTCTTCACCCGACAATCAGAACATTATATCCGTACTCCTGAACCATTCTTCCGTATGTCAGGGCTACGCCAAGACCATGCAGCTGATCCTTAACAGACTGGGTATTCCCACAACCCTTGTTACGGGTAAGGTAATATCCGGCGAAGGACATGCCTGGAATCTGGTAAAAGCCGACGGAGACTGGTACTACGTGGATGCCACATGGGGCGACGCCTCATATGTATTTATGGAAGAGGACGGCAGCAACTTAAGCGTATCGGGAACCAACTACGACTATCTTCTGGTCAACGGAAAAGATCTCTTTATAACACATTATCCCGATATGGATTACAGCCTTCCGGAATGTGAATCATTAACGGACAATTATTTCGTAAGAGAAGGCCTGTATTTTGACGGATACAACACGGACCAGTTAAGGAACGTGTTCAACAATACCATCAACAGCGGAGCCTCATATGTGAAGATAAAGGCATCGGATGACAATGTCTACTCGGACCTCAGGCGTGAGTTGCTTGACAATCAGCATCTTTTTGATTATTTAAACGGCACAAAACAGGTAAGATACAGCGAGAACGCCTACACCCGTACACTGACATTTTGGCTTTGATATACCTTAATATTATGTTATAATTAAAGGCAGTGAATTTACGTTTTTATGCGTACTCAGGGAGGACTTATGGAAGAGAATAAAGTACATACACTTGATAATAATGCAAGCCTCGGTTCTGTACAGATCGCTGACGATGTAGTTGCAATCATAGCAGGACTTGCAGCAACAGAAGTTGACGGTGTATCTGCCATGGCAGGCAATATCACCAATGAACTTATGAGTATGGTTGGATATAAGAAGCTTACGAAGGGTGTTAAGGTTGACATCGAAGATCGTAAGGTTAATGTTGAGCTGGCACTTATGATGGATTACGGATACAACATCCCCGCAACAAGTGCAAAAGTTCAGGATAAAGTAAAGGCTACCATCGAGAGCATGACAGGCCTGGAAGTGGTAGGCGTCAATGTCCGTATAGCCGGCGTTGATATGCAGAAGGGTAAGTAATATATGACGCGAAGTGCTTTGCGTGAACAGGTTTTTAAGCTTTTGTTCCGCATTGAATTTAACAGTATAGAAGACATGAAAGAGCAGTGTGGTCTCTTCTTCGATGATTCGGATGTGAATATATCCGATAAGGACTCAGCTTATATTCGTGATAAATATGACAGAATAATGGAGCATAAGGAAGAGATAGATGCTGCCATAGATGAGAAGGCCAAGGGCTGGACCACGGAACGTATGAGCAAGGTGGATCTCACCATAATCAGACTCGGAGTATATGAGATCCTTTACGATGATGATGTACCTGCCGGTGTTGCTATCAATGAGGCCGTTGAACTGGCCAAGAGATTCGGACAGGATGAATCCTACAGCTTTGTTAATGCCGTTCTCGCCAAATTCGTATAAGTGGAAGCGGGCGGTATAAAGGGAATGCAAGATGGCAAGTATATATACCGTTGCACAGGTTAATTCGTACATAAAGAACATGTTTGCTCAGGATTACCTGCTTTCATCCGTTTCGGTTAAGGGTGAAGTAAGTAATCTTACATATCATGCAAAAGGACATATTTATTTTACTTTGAAGGATAAGCTGAGTGTGATCTCCTGCGTAATGTGGGCGTCAAATCGCAAAGGCTTATCTTTTTCCTTAACTGAAGGAATGCAGATCATAGTTACCGGCCAGATCGGCACCTATGAACCTGCGGGAAAATATCAGTTATATGCCACATCCGTAAAAGAAGACGGATTGGGAGAACTCTATATCAAGTTCGGTGAACTCAAACAGGAACTGGAAGACAGAGGAATGTTTGCGCCGGAATATAAGCTTCCCATACCGAAGACCTGCAGAACACTGGGAGTTGTTACGGCTCCCACGGGAGCGGCAATAAGGGATATAATCAGCATATCCAAGACCAGAGACCCTTACATACAGATCGTGCTCTATCCGGCACTGGTGCAGGGTGAGGGAGCGGCAGCAAGCATTGTAAAGGGAATCAAGGCACTGGAAGAATACGGTGTTGATACCATGATAGTGGGACGCGGCGGCGGCTCCATAGAAGACCTTTGGGCCTTCAACGAAGAGATTGTGGCTCAGGCCATATTCGACTGCAGTATTCCCATCATATCCGCGGTAGGTCACGAGACGGATACAACCATAGCCGATTATGTTGCGGATGCCAGAGCGGAGACTCCTTCGGCGGCAGCTCAGATGGCGGTAAGAGATATAGCCCATACGGAGGAAGTTATAGCCTCCTATGAAGAAGCTCTCAGATCCAGAATGTATGGAATCATTGAAAGAAAAAGACTCTACATTCAGAACAGGGAGGCTGTTTTATCGGGGCTCAGTCCCAAGAGCAAGATAAGAGAACAGCGCTTCTTCCTGATACAGAGTGAAGAAGGACTTAAGGCCGCAATGAAGAGACTTATTGAAGACAGGAGAACGAGACTTGCACTGGCTGCAAGATCGCTGCAGGGTGTATCACCACTTGAGAAACTGTCTCAGGGATTCTCTTTTACCGAGACTGAGGACGGCAGATGCGTATCCGATGTGGAGATGCTGAAGCCGGGAGACAGGATAAAGGTACACGTACTTAACGGACGGATCGATGCAAGTGTCGATTCTGCGGAAAAAGTCGCAAGGATATAGAAAAAGAGGTCACTATGGCAAAAGAAGACAAGCAGACATTGGAAGATATGCTTCAGTCACTGGATGAATGTGTGAAGAAGCTTGAATCCGCTGATATATCACTGGAAGACTCCTTCCATGAATATGAAAAAGGAATGAAACTCGTAAAAGCATGTAACGACACCATAGACAAGGTGGAGAAGGACGTGCTCAAATTAGAAGATAACGGAGAGACAACTGTCTTTGACAGTGCGGAGTAATTATGAATTTTGAAGAACAGGTAAAAGCAAAAGCAACTGAGATCAATGAGATAATAGAGAAGTACCTTCCTAAGGAGGAGGGCTATCAGAAGACGGTTATTGAGGCCATGAATTATTCTGTAAGAGTGGGAGGCAAAAGAATCCGTCCCATGCTTATGCAGGAGACCTTCAAGATGTTTGACGGCAAGTGCAAGGATCTTGAATTCTTTATGGCGGCCATCGAGATGATACATACATATTCTCTTGTTCATGACGATCTGGAATGTATGGACAATGACGAATACAGAAGAGGCAAGAAGACCACTCATGCATTATACGGCGAAGCTATAGCCGTGCTGGCGGGAGACGGACTTCTTAATCTTGCTGCGGAGACAGCATGTAAGCCTTTCTTCTCAACGGAAGAACCGGAACTTGTGGGTAAGGCTCTTGAAGTGCTCTTCAGAAAAAGCGGTGTTCACGGAATGATCGGCGGACAGACTGCGGACATGGAAGCGGAAGAGATGGATCAGTCTAAGGTTACCCCCGAGCATCTTCTTTTCATCCACGAGAACAAGACAGCAGCTCTTATTCAGGCTGCCATGATGATAGGCGGAATACTTGCGGGAATGGATTATGCAACTGTAAGCAAGCTGGAAAAAATAGCCTATAATGTAGGTCTGGCTTTCCAGATAGAAGATGACATATTGGATGTAACAAGTACCTTCGAGGAACTTGGTAAGCCCATAGGCAGTGATGAGAAGAATGGAAAAGTGACATATGTGTCATTACATGGAATAGAAAAATCCAAAGAAGATGTGGAGAAATTATCCAAAGAAGCGATAGAGATACTCCGCACACTTCCGGGAGAGAATGTATTCCTGGAGAAATTGCTTATGAGTCTTATTACAAGGACAAAATAAAGTCCGGGAGTTTTAAGCAATAAAGGGATAAAAGGAAGCTAAAACAATGTTTTTGGAACAGATAACAGGACCAAATGATATAAAGAAAATCAATAAAAAGGATTATAAGGCACTTGCCGAGGAGATCAGACAGTTCTTAATAGGCAAGATATCGGTATCCGGAGGTCATCTCGGATCCAATCTCGGAACCGTGGAACTGACCATGGCGCTCCATCTGTCTCTGGACCTGCCCAAGGATAAGATCATATGGGATGTGGGTCATCAGTCATACACTCATAAGATACTGACAGGCAGAAAAGAGGGCTTTGACAACTTAAGAAAATACGGCGGTATGAGCGGTTTCCCCAAGAGAGCGGAGAGCGACTGCGACTGTTTTGATACGGGACACAGTTCTACTTCCATATCAGCAGGTCTCGGTCTTGTAAAAGCAAGAGAGCTTAAGGGTGAAGACAATACCATAGTATCCGTTATAGGCGACGGATCCCTTACCGGAGGTATGGCTTATGAAGCCCTTAACAATGCATCTCGTATTGATTCCAATTTTATAATAATTCTCAACGACAACAATATGTCCATATCCGAGAACGTGGGTGGTATGAGCAAATACCTCAACACCATCAGAACAGCGGACGGATATATATCTCTCAGAGACAATATATACAATGCCATGCTGAACAAGAGATACGGCGATGCCGTTATCGGAGCCGTAAGAAGAACCAAAAACGTCTTCAAGCAGATGGTTATTCCCGGCATGTATTTTGAAGATATGGGCATTACATATCTTGGACCTGTGGACGGCCACGACATCAACGCTATGTTGCGGGTAATGAAAGAAGCCAAGCGTGTTAATAAGACTGTCATAGTCCACGTACTTACACAGAAGGGAAGAGGCTTTGAGCCTGCCATAAGACATCCTGCCAGATTCCATGGTACGGATCCCTTTGATATTGAGACGGGTCTGCCTGCCAAGAAAAAAGAAAAACCCAATTATACGGATATTTTTTCAACTGTCATGGTTAAGCTGGGTGCACGTAACGACAAGGTCGTAGCCATTACGGCTGCCATGCCTGACGGCACCGGTCTTAAGAGATTCCATAATGTGTATCCCGACAGATTCTTTGATGTGGGTATAGCGGAGCAGCATGCGGTTACATTTGCGGCCGGTCTTGCTGCGGGAGGTATGGTGCCCATTGTGGCAGTATATTCTTCTTTCCTGCAGAGGGCATACGATCAGATACTTCATGATGTATGTATACAGAATCTTCATGTGGTAGTTGCCATAGACAGAGCGGGACTTGTGGGAAGCGACGGAGAGACCCATCAGGGTATATTCGATCTGTCTTATCTCTCAAGCATACCCGGTATGACCATAATGGCTCCCAAGAACAAGTGGGAACTTTCGGATATGATGAAATATGCCGTAAAATACACCGGCCCCGTGGCGGTAAGATACCCCAGAGGTCAGGCATACGACGGACTTCAGGAACACAGAGATCCCATAGCTCTCGGTAAATCAGAGATCATATATGAGGAGTCGGATATAGCACTTTTCGCTGTAGGAAGTATGGTGGCCACAGCCGAGAAGGTACGTGACGCTCTTAAGGCTAAGGGCTTTAATGTGTCTCTTATCAATGCAAGATTCGTTAAGCCTATCGATGAAGACATGGTAGACAGACTGGCTTCCAACCACAGCCTTGTGGTTACGATGGAAGAGAATGTCTTAAGCGGCGGTTTCGGTGAGAAGGTCATCGATCATGTGGTGGAAAAAGAACTGGATCTGAATGTGCTTCCTATTGCAATTCCCGATGAATATGTGGAACACGGCAATGTGGACCTGCTTAAAAAAGAGATAGGTATAGATGCAGACAGCATAGTGGACAAGGTCACGGATGAGTGGAATAAGATGCAGAGTCGCTAGTTGTATTGCGGATATTACAGGTAAGCAATGAAAGAAAGACTTGACGTACTTCTGGTCAATAAGGGGCTTGCTCCTTCCAGAGAAAAAGCCAAAGCCATCATAATGTCCGGAGTGGTATTTGTTGATGGTGAGAGAGAAGATAAGGCCGGAAGTACTTTTGATGATGAAAAGGTTAAGATAGAAATACGAGGAAGCACCCTCCGCTATGTGAGCAGAGGCGGGCTGAAACTCGAAAAGGCACTTAAGGAATTCGACCTCAGTGTGGAGGGTTCCGTATGTATGGACATAGGTGCATCCACGGGAGGATTCACCGACTGCATGCTTCAGAACGGAGCCGTAAAAGTATATTCCGTAGACGTGGGCCACGGACAGCTTGATTGGAAGCTTAGAAACGATGAACGCGTGGTATGTATGGAGAAGACCAATTTCCGTTACATGAAGCGCGAAGATATAGAGGATGATATAGACTTTGCGTCCTGCGACGTGTCTTTTATCTCTCTTAGCAAGATCCTCATACCCGCCAGACATCTTCTTAAAGCGGGCGGGGAGATGGTCTGTCTGATAAAGCCCCAGTTCGAAGCCGGCAAAGACAAGGTAGGCAAAAAAGGAGTGGTAAGAGACCCCAAAGTCCACGAAGAAGTAGTGGAGAAGATCTGCGCCTATGTGGGAATCGTGGGATTCGACATACTTGACCTTGACTATTCCCCCATTAAGGGACCGGAAGGCAATATAGAATACCTTATTCACCTTAAGAAAAACGATGCGGTCATAGAACTTGAAGAGCATGATGCTGAGCAGATGCTCAAGACTATGACGGAAGAGAATAAACATATCGTTGATGATGTGAGACTTAAAGAGATTGAAGAGATTGTGGCAGCAGCCCATGGAAGTCTTGATAAGGAACAGGCTTAAAATTGTGTAAATATGGGAGAGAGATATGAAAAATATCCTGCTTGTATCCAATTTAATAAAAGATCCCGAGCAGAAGCTGACGGATGAGATAAAGGCTTATATTGATAGCAAGGGTGCCTCATGTAAGGTGGTTGTCAAGAATCCCGAAGCTAAGGATATAGCCTATGTAACCGCAGGCGACAAGGTGGATTGCATAATTGTCCTCGGCGGAGACGGAACCATCCTTCATGCGGCAAGAGATACAGCAGGTGTCAATGTACCCATACTCGGTATCAATCTGGGAACACTGGGCTTCCTGGCGGAAGTGGATCCCAGCCATGCTCACGAAGCCATAGACAGGGTGCTGTCCGGAGACTATGAGACTCAGGACAGAATGATGCTTCAGGCAAGAGTGGTAAGCGAGGGTAAAGAGACAGAACTTTCACCGGCTCTTAACGATGTAAGCATAATCAGATGCGGAAGTCTTCAGATAGTGAGATTCGGCATATATGTCAACGGAGAATTCCTCTGCAATATGGGAGCAGACGGAATTGTGGTGGCAACACCCACCGGTTCCACAGCCTACAACATGTCGGCAGGCGGACCCATAGTAAAGCCTGAAGCCGATATCATAGTGCTCACACCCATATGTGCCCACACCCTCAATGCAAGAAGCATAGTCTTAAGTGCCGATGATGTGATAGAGATCAGCATAGACAAGGCAAATGACGGAGGAACCATAAGTCTGGAAGTCAATTCGGACGGTAACGACAGACTCGGCGTATCAACCGGGGACAGGATCGTTATAGCCAGGTCAGAATACAGAAGCAGAATGGTAAGACTCAGTAAAGTCAGTTTTTTACAGACACTTCAGAAGAAGATGAGTGAGTGAAGATGAATAAGAGAGAGAGACAGAGCAGAATACTTGAACTTATTGAAAATGAAGATATAGAGACTCAGGAAGAACTGGCTGAGATCCTCAATAAAGAGGGCTACAGTGTAACACAGGCAACGGTATCGAGAGATATCAATGAGCTCAAAATAAGCAAGGTACCCACAGGAGGAGGCAGACAGAAATATGCTGCCATGCCGGGGGATGATTCGCATCTTGCCAGCAAATACATCAGGGTACTTAAGGATGCCTTTGTATCCATGGACAACGCACAGAACATACTGGTGGTAAGGACTGTGTCGGGAATGGCTATGGCAGTGGCAGCAGCCCTGGATGCCATGAGAATGAAAGAAGTAGTGGGAAGTATAGCCGGAGACGATACCATCATGATGGCTATAAGGACTACTGAAGAAACAAAGCTTGTAATGGACCGAATAAGGGACATTTTATAGAGACGTGGGAGTCTTAGGGAAAAAACGAGAAGTAGACAGGAGTAACTATGCTGATTGGCATAAATGTCAAAAATCTGGCTCTGATCAGGGAGAGTGAGATCTTCCTTGGCAGAGGACTTAACATTCTTACCGGTGAGACCGGTGCCGGAAAGTCAATAATATTGGGCTCTATCAGACTTGCACTGGGAGAAAGAGCAAGGGCTGATATGATTAGAACAGGGGAAGACTATGCCCTTGTTGAACTGATCTTTTCATCCGAGGACAAGGCTGTTCTGGATAAGATGAAAGAATTGGATATTCCCACTGAGGCAGACGGCAACATATATATACAGCGCCGTATCATGGATGGCAGAAGTACCTGCAAATGTAACGGCGAATCCATATCGGGCAAGGCTCTTAAAGAGCTGGCGTCCCTTCTTATCAACATTCATGGACAGAATGATACCCAGACACTTTTAGATGTAAAAAACTATATGGACATTCTTGATGACTATGGCGGAAATGATATCGCCACGCTCAAAGAGGATTACGCAGAGAAATATTCCGCTTACAGGGAACTTGCGGAGGAACTTGACGCTGAGCTGAAGGCGGGAGATACCGCAGGAAAAGATATAGCCCTTGCTCAGTTCGAATTGGAAGAGATCCGCAATGCAAGGCTTGAGATCGGTGAAGACGAAGAGCTCGAAGGAAGATACCGGATAATGACTCACGGCAAGAAGATTGCTGAGGCTTTGTCCAATGCCTATGCAGCCATAAACGGAGAGGGAGCTGCTTCCGATCAGGTTGGCTTCGCCATAAGAGAAGTGAACGGAGCATCACAGTTCACTGAAGAACTGACAGAGCTGTCAGATAATCTTTCTACAGTGGAAGACATGCTTAAAGATTCTGCAAGAGAGATGCAGAATTATATAGACAGGATGGATTTCTCAGAGCAGGAATTCAGAGATGTTGAGACCAGGTTGGATGAGATCAACAGACTGAAGAACAAATACGGCAATACCGTAGAGGATGTTCTTAAATATGCGGAGGACAGAGAGAATTATATCGAGAAGATGTCCGATCATGATGCATATGTTGAAAAACTCAGGATAAGACTTGATGAAGCGAAAAAGATCGCGCTGTCTGCTGCGGTGAAACTCAGTGACAGCAGATGCACTAAAGCAAAACAGCTTCAAGAGAGTATGATCACCAATCTTAAGGAACTGAATTTCCAGTCGGTGTCATACGAGATAGAAGTGGCTTCGGATAAGGATCTTATGACGGATACGGGTATAGATAATG
>JAEEGH010011327.1_pt1 | contig 20260 bp, 24 predicted proteins | sample 9134181 | NCBI WGS metagenome assembly JAEEGH01 (sample SAMN16246544, study PRJNA631951) | gut metagenome | biome: gut microbiome; feature: rumen; material: DP-attached | host: Bos | place: Iran: Karaj | collected 2018-10 | reverse complement strand
GTGACGCCGGCAAAAATACTATTTCATTCCGAAGGAAACTCATAGTCTTTATCCTTATCGATCATATACTCGTTGAGCATCTTTTCGATTGTTTGGTCTCTTGTGATAAATCTAAGTAAGTCGTATTCTTCTTCTGTGTAGGCTCCTGTATCTGGCAACAGATACTGCAATAAATATGAGTTTGCGTTTCCGACTAACTCAAAATCCAATTCTTTCTGTATAAAGCCTTCAGCCGTTATGACGGCGTGACATTTGCCTGACGGTAAACGATGAGTGCCGTTCGTGTAGCTTATGCCATTTATTTCAACGCTGGCGCTTGTGGGGATTAGCCTAACATTCAAGATTGCCGTATCTCCAATAACGGCATTTCCGTTCTTTGATCTAATTGCGGCTCTTGCTGCAAATACGAAGACGAATAACAGTATTATCGCTCCGGCAATTATCAGCTTCTTCTTTATTGGTTTCTTCTGCTTTTGTTGTTGTGTCTGCGTATAGTTGGCACTGTTATTTATGAAATTTTGAATAAACTCTTGATTTGGTCTTTTGCTATTGTTATCCATTTTTTCTCCTAAAAGTAGTTCGTCGTAGGATTAACGTGCCAAACTTCTGATTTAACCGGTCTTTGCATGCCATAGTTCTTTAGATTGTCGCAGAACCAATGTGATGTAATCGAATAGTGCCAGCGATTTGGAGATTGATTGTCCGTAACATTGCCCCAATCTTGGGTGGAGGCGCAGGTTGACTTTTTGCCATTGTTGGTATCGCCTTTCGGGATGCTAAAGTCTATTGCTAAGCCACCTTCGTGTGGTGATTCGCCTGGTTTTGCAGCGTATTGTCCGCCGTTGTTTTTATATTCGTTATAGAGTTCTTGTTGTTTTTCGTATGAACGGAACGATTGGCTGGCGCTAAGCTGTTGCCCATATTCTTTTTTGTAGGCCTCCGCAAGAGCGTAGTATGCTCCAGATACGCGCGAGTTTACGTATACGTCTCCATTTATGTTTGGTATGGAGCAAAGGTTTATTTTTACCAATTTGCCGTTAACATGTGCTTTGTCGTAAGTTTTGTAGAACTTTGTTCTGGGGTCGCATTGGATTTTATCGGAGTCCTTCGTAAGCGGCCCGATAGGCTTATCGGTCTGCGTTGCCTCGTTCCCTCCGCCAGTGTTTCCGCCTTGGTTGCCGCCCTGGCCGCCGCCGCTATTCCCCCAGGTTGAGCTGCCGCCATTCTGGTCGTCGCTGGGCTGGCTTAAGTCTATTGTGCCATCTCCGACTACCCGTGAGCCAGCTTCAGTACAGCCTTCTGTTGATTCTTGGGGGTTTAAAATTGCATTTAGATCTCCGCCCGGGATAAACATCGATATAGAAATTGCTAGCGTTGCATATAGTAGTATGCCGATTATTGTTTCGATGATGCGTTTTATGCCTTTAGATTTTCTATCTGATTGGTCTCTGGATGTCATGATTAAGATTGCGCCATGGATTAAGCCAATGGTCGCAAGTAGTCCAATTCCGATAGTGAACGTACTAATGACAAATGAGAGAATTTTAAAGATAGAGCTACCGTGACAATCGTCGCAGACTTGCCCAAAAAATAAAGTGTTAATGCAGTTTGATGGTAGGCCTGCTGCGAATTGTTTTAGTAACAATATAAAATAGTTCATACGCCCTTGTTTGGATTATTCTCCACTGTTCGAGTCGCAATAGTTTGGCATTATAAAGCTAAATTCTGACACGTTAAAATTATTCCTTTCCAGCCAAGCCTGGAAATGCTTCAGTGCGTTAGCCTTTATTTCTGCATCGCCGCAACTGTCTACTGCTATCTCTAGTTTCTTGTCATTCTTGCGTCGCATTACAGTGTAGCTGTTTCCGTCGTCTGTTTTGCCTACGTATGGCAAATAACTATCGATTGCTGTCGGTGATTGTTTTTTGAGCTCGTATTTACCGCTGGTATACTCGTAGATTTTTGAATTACCTTCTTTGATGATGAGGCTGATTTTCTGGTTCTCGTCTTCTTTAGTTTGAATCGTATAATCGTATGTATCTGCTATTTTTACTTTAAACATTTTTATTTCGTCGTTCGCCACCCAGCTATCTTTTTGATAGCTAATCTTTTTGCCCTTCGGATGAATGATTGAGAAGTAGTTTTGAATGACTTCCATCATTTCTACATAGGCATCTTGCTCATAATCGGCACTAATGTCTTCGAAGCCGATTAAAGACAGTTTCCAGTCGTTGACTGCGCCTAGGTTCTTTTCATTTATTTCTTTACCGGAAGCTATATCAATAACGATAGCGGTATTTTGGGTGAGACTATAGCCGTATACTAGTATAGATATTATAATTGCAATGATTACGACGCTGACTACGGCGTATGCAATTATGTTGATTAGCTCTTGGTTTTTATCTTTCCAGTCTTTATAGCTTCCCATTTTTACCTCGCTTTGATAGCCTTACAGTTGTTCATCCTAGGATACACGCTAGACGGGTCCCACTCGGTCTCCATACTATTGACGCGTCCTTTTTCTCCGTTAGAATCAGCTAGTAGCCATTTCCCATCGTTAGTAATTCCGCGAATACCGATACAGTGCCCACCTCCAGTGAATGGATTAGAACCATTGCCGCAGGTCCAGATCATGTATCCGCTACGCAACTTTGCGTTAATCTGATCAATGCTGGCGCCGTCTATATTTTCGGCTTCTAGCCCGTATTCCGGAGCGAGTACTAATGGAAGTGTCCAGCTACTACCAGCACCGCAAACATGCAAGCCTTTGCTGCCGGCTACCTTTGTTACTTCATCTGGAAGATGTTCTTTCCCGGTCAAGGCGGTAGCCATCATAGCGAAGGAGGTCACTCCGCATCCTGAAGAACAAGTTGTGCCACATCCGCCATAATCGGTGTTTGCCCATTTTTCATCACATTGATCCCACCATGGGAAATCATCGCCGCTCCATGCTTTCTCCTGTGCGCCACAAAAACCTGTGTTAGTAGATGCCTGTATGGAGTCGAGAGCCTCCTTTAGCATTGGCCAAATATTTCCAGTATCAGTATGATCGTTTGGTGCTGGTGTGTGCATATGGGCTAAAATGCCATTATAACTATCAAAATCTTCACCGGCTGCTAGGCGTTGCGGGTTTTCCCAGTCGACCGAAGTGTCCATTGGTATGCCGGTTTCTTGTCCGATTGCGACTAATAATTTAGCAAGGTATGCCCATTCTTCTTTCGTGAATTTGGTTTTGTCTAATATGTACCAATCGTCATTTTCATGTGCTTTTGTCGAATAACCGATTATCTCTATCTGTACGCCTGCTGAATAGTCGTACGATGCAATGCTATTGGCCGGTTTTGTGATAGGGTGATGTTGGAATACGGTTTTGCTTTTTAGGTTAATCGTAAAGTGGGCAGGAAAACCATTTTGGCCATATAGAGCTAAGCCGCTAGTGCCGCCACCGTCGCTACCTTCGGTGTTGTGTAATGTAATTTTGTTTGGGCCGAAGGTAGTACCGTCTTTCGGGTTTTTAGTTTTAAAATCTTTAAGGTGTTCGCTGTCGCCAGGCGTATAGTTGCCAATTACTTCTTCACGTTTGTATCCTTCAATTCCGCTTGTGACCCAGCCATTTGACCAAGTGGCGCTAACTGCCTGTTTGCCGGTTGTGCCGTTGACAGCTTGAGCGATAATTTTTGCAAATAGTTTGCACCCGATGTCGTCAGTTGGATGAAGCGGGTCCATCATGTACTTCTTTGGGTCTTTTGATGCAGGGCCAAGCCAGTCTGCGATGACAATGTTGCTGTAGCGCGCTGCGTATTTCTTAAGATGCTCGTTTTTTTCATTAAACTTGGCCGAGTTTTTGCCGCTGTCCGTTTTGTTGTAAAAATTCATAAGGACTACTTTTCTTTTTGTGCCAACGATTTCTATAAGATCTTTGAAATCTTGCTCAGTTACATCGTCGTCGTTTGTGCCCAATGCAAAGACGACTACGCTGCGTATTTTGTCGCCCTTGCCTTTTAGGCGACTTAAGCCATCTGGCTTATCTGCTCTCCATTTTCCTGACCACATTGAACCACTGATAGCGTCAATATCGATGCCTGGCATTGCCTCTTGCAGCTCCTTCTTCGCATGCACGGAGATGGAATCCCCTACCAAGGTAACTTTATTGCCGTCGGCAGTAACGCCGGTATCTTCGTTTACTCCGCCACTGCTAATGTTATTACTGGCGCATTCCATATTGAGCGAGTGAGGTTCGATGCCCGAAAACTCTGAAATCTCATGGATGTCTGATTTGACGTCTGGGTATTTGCCGCCGACTGGGATATTTTTTTGTTTTGCGAACTCTTCGGAATTTGGCCATCCTTTTTGTTTTGCAACCTCATCCGAGATGTCGATAGCCCATTTCATAGCATTCCAATAATTATCGTGATTACAGCCGTCTGACGATGGGCAGTAATGTGCAATTTCGGCATAAAAGAACTGTTTTAAGTCAAAGTTGCTTGCTGATGAATATTGAAAGGCGTCGGAGTAGAGTCTGTTGCGCAAGAAGTCAATGGCGTATCCGGCCATCATATTTTCGATTGACGAATAGATTGACCATTTTGTTTTCCCAGCGTCGTATGGTTCTGGTTTATTATAGAAACCGATACCTGTATAGGATAAACCGAGCCAGTTAAAACCTCCTAACTCTTCTACGTGTGAGGCTACGCAGTTTGTGCAGAGGCCCATGCTTGATTCGTGTACCATTTGCGCAAACACTAATTCCCACGGCACACCCGTTTCTTCTTGTAGTTTCATGGCAAGGATGCCGTATTTCTCGGTCACTTCGCGGAGGCGACCTTCTACATCCGTGCTCGTAATTTCGCCGCCACATTCACCAGTAATATCGCCAGTTCCACAATAATCGTCTGGCTTATAGAATCTGATTCTGTTTTGAGCGAATTGGTCGATATACTCGCTGGTATTTGCGTGGGCATTATTTCCGACCATTGACAGCGTTACTATAATGAATAGTGCTAATAATATCTTTTTATTCATAGATAATCCCGTAGTTATCGTACTTAAACCCTGCGTCTTCTACTAGTTTTCTAGCGATACTATCGTTGCCAGTATTGTCTTTTAGTTTGAGACAGAAAACTGCTCTACAGTTCTTATCTGATGTGCCGTTTGTAAGAACGGTTTCGTAGAATGGTTTCCCGTCAGGTGCGTTATTGCCATTTGTAAGCATTGTGACTTGGTGCAGTGGCAAAACTGAAATGATTTGTTTGGAGCTTTCGATTTCTTGGATGTAGTCTTTTGATTCATTCGTGCCGATAAGCTTTAGCGCTTCGTAGTCTTCTGGATGTTTTGTGTACCATTTGTAGTCGCCACTTTGGGACAGCGCGGCATATACGGTGGCGGTTTGCCCCGATTTTAGCTCTACTTCGTATTTTTGGGCATCAAAACCATCCTTGCTGATTTCTACTGTTACCTTGCCGGCGAAGAATTTATGATTGCCATTATGGTATTTTGCACCATTTATTTTGATAGTTGCATCTAGGGGAGTTGCTATTACTGCTAGCTTTGCGTTACGGAAAAACCTTAAGGCTACTACTCCTATGATTGATATTGCTAATAATATCCCTAAGAACATCGCAATAGTGCGGAGGTTCTTAATAAACCACTCTTTGACCCTCATATTAGCTATATTTTATTATATTTATGGTTATTTGTTCAAGTCTTTAGATACAAAAACCTCCCCATTGTCTGGGGAGATTCTTTGGTTTTGAGGCGCTTTAACGCTTGGAGAATTGTTCGCGTTTGCGAGCACTGCGGAGACCGTAATGCTTGCGTTCTTTTTCGCGTGGGTCGCGCTTCATGAGTCCAGCCTTCTTGAGCACTGGGCGGAATTCTGGGAATTCGATAACTAGTGCGCGTGAGATGGCTAATTTGATAGCGTCAACTTGGCCTGCGACGCCGCCGCCTTTAACCAAGATGGTAACGTCGTATTCTTTTTGCTTTTGCGTCATTGCAAGAGGATCAGTGATTTCGGCCATCAAGGTCTTGTTGCCGCTTAAAAATTCTAAAGCTGGCTTGCCATTGATAGTGATTTCACCTTTGCCCTTGTAAAGACGAGCGGTAGCAGTAGCAGCTTTGCGGCTACCGTTTCCGTAAGTATACTTTGCGTTCTTAGCTGGCATTATTTAATCTCCTTTGGCTGTTGTGCCGTGTGAGCATGCTCTGCGCCCTCAAAGACGCGGAGGCGAGCTAAGCGATCGGCTTGTAGTTTGTTCTTTGGAAGCATACCTTTTACTGCTTGCTCAATAGCAAGAGCTGGATTCTTCTCGATAACTTCAGCGAGAGTAAGATCCTTGAGCCCTCCAGGGAATCCGGAATGGCTATAGTAATGCTTATCGGTCATCTTTTCGCCGGTAACTTTGAGATTCTTTGCATTGATGACTACGACATAGTCACCGTTATCAGTATGTGGCGTATAGGTAACCTTTGACTTGCCCATCAATTTATCCGCAATAACGACGGCGAGTTTGCCAAGTGGCAAAGTGCTAGCGTCGATAATCCACCATTCGCGGCTAATTTCGGAGGTTTTTTGGCTATAAGTTTTCATAACTACTTATCCTCCTTTTTGGTGGCTGGTTTCTTCTCGGCTTTTGGAGCTTCTTCGGCTTTGTCTTTAATTTCGTCAACAAAGGAAATAGTTGCCATTTCGGAATTGTCGCCGCGGCGGAAACCGGTGCGTTCAATCTTGAGGTAACCACTATTGCGCTTGATTTGTGGTGCAATATTATCGAAAAGCTCATTGCCAATTAATTGATCATTCAAGCGAGCGATGACGAGACGGCGGGAAGCCAAGTCGCCCTTCTTCGCGAGAGTAATCAATTTCTCTGCAGGGCGACGAATTTCTTTTGCCTTTGCAAGAGTAGTATTGATTGCTTTGTACTTAAACAAGGAGCGCATCAAACCGCGTGTTAGTGCAGTGCGTTGGTCTGTTTCGCGACCAAACTTGCGCCCTTTATATCCATGGCGATGCATTTAAACTTTTAACTCCGTTAATTTCTCGCGAACTTCATCGAGCGCTTTAGCACCAAAGCCTTTAAGCTCTTTGAGGTCGCTTTCTGATAATACGACGAGATCGCGTACGGTGTGAATGTCGTTATTGAGAAGAGCATTCGCAGTGCGTGCGGATAGGCCGAGGTCTTCAATTGGAAGCATAAGGCCTGATTCGTCTTCGGTTTTGCTCGCAGTTGGAGCTGGGGCGGTTTCGACGGTAGTGCTACCGGCGAGCGCCTTATATTGGTTGACCAAGATGGCGGCAGCTTCTTCGAAAGCCTCACGTGGGGTAATAGTACCGTCAGTGTCAATCGTTAGTGTGAGCTGTTGTAGGTTGGTGTCTTGGCCAACGCGAGTGTTTTCTGCGTTGTAGCGAACGCGAAGTACTGGCGTAAATACAGCATCTAGCGCAATCATGTCGCTATGAACACGATCTTCGCTGGACTGCTCTATACTTAGATAGCCGCGTCCGGTATCGACGACCATATCCATCTTGAGGGTGAATTTTGGATCATCGATATTGCAGATAACCTGCTGTGGGTTGGCAATTTCAATCTCTGCTGGGAGTTTAATATCGCCAGCAAGAACGGTACCCGTACCTTTCTTTTCGAGATGGATTTCAACTGGGGCATCGGAATGTGATTTGACATGAATGTTTTTTAGATTAAGCATGATGTCTACTGTATCTTCGACGATGCCTGGGATTGCTGAAAATTCGTGCGTAGTGCCTTCAATGCGAAAAGCAGTGATGGCCGCACCTTTAATGCTGGATAGAAGAACACGACGGAGGGAGTTACCAAGTGTGTTACCGTAGCCGTAATATAGTGGCTTGATAACAAAGCTTGAACTGTTCTCACCAAGGTCCTTGATTTCTGCTAGTTCTGCTTCGTGAATAACTTTTGTCATAGTTCTCCTTTAACGTGAGTAATACTCGACGATTAATTGTTCGTTGATGCCCACCTCTGCTTCTTCACGCTTTGGTGTACCTGTGATTTCGATTTTCATTTTCTTTGCATCTGCCTTCATCCATGAAAGTGGGGTCTGGCTAGCTGCGCCGATAATGTTTTCAAGGTTGTTAAAGTAAGTATTTTTCTTTGATTTTGGACGAACTTCTAGTACGTCTCCGGCACCAAGGCGGATCGATGGAATATCGACGCGCTTACCATTGAGTGTGAAATGTCCATGTGAAACTAGCTGGCGTGCAGCGCGACGAGTAGTCGCAAAGCCAGCGCGGTAAACAACGTTATCTGCGCGGCGCTCGAGATATTCGAGTAGCTTTTCGCCCGTCATTCCTTCAGAGCGTTGTGCTTCGCGCATGAGTTTAGCGAATTGTTTCTCTAGTAGGCCGTAGATGCGGCGTACTTTTTGCTTTTCGCGGAGCTGAGTCAAGTATAGACTACCGCCACGAACGCGCATGTCGGCGTGCTGACCTGGAATTCCGGTCTTTTTTGCCATGATTTTTTGCGCTTTTGGAGCAAGTGCATAACCTTCACGGCGAGATTGTTTGCCAATTGGTGAAATATCGCGTGCCATTATGGTTTCCTTTCTCCCTTAGGACGGCAACCACCGTGTGGAATTGGGGTTTTGTCCGTGATGCTGTTGATAGAAATGCCCATAGTGCTAAAAGCGCGAATTGCGCTGTCGCGGCCGAGGCCAATACCCTTGACGTAGACGTCAACGCTATTCATGCCATGATCGCGCTTAGCGATTTCGGCAACTTTTTCTGCGGCGATTTGAGCTGCATATGCGGTGCCTTTTTTGGAACCGCGGAAGCCATTGGCGCCGGCGGAAGAAGCAGCGATAATTTCGCCTTTCTTATCCGTAACGCTTACGATGGTATTGTTGAAGGTGGCTTGAATATGAACTTCACCAGCTTGAACAATGCGTTTGCCTTTTTTGCCTTTAGCTTTTGGGGCTTTTTGCTCCACTTCAGGAGCTGTTTTGACTGTAGTATCTTCTGCCATATTAACTCCTTAAGTTTTACTTGCTGCTTTTGGTTGAGCGCCACCAACTGCGATAGCTTTACCTTTGCGAGTGCGCGCATTCGTGCGGGTGCGCTGACCGTTGACTGGTAAACCTGCCTTGTGGCGGAGCCCCTTGTAGGAATTGATATCCTTGATACGTTTGATATTGTTTGTCACGAGGCGCTTTAGGTCACCCTCAACGGAATATTTACTAGAAATAATATCGTTAAGTTTCTGTTCCTGAGCCTCGGTGAGATCTTTCACCCGAGTGGTCGGCTCGATTTTAGCCGCCGCAAGGATGGCTTTGCTAGTGGTGCGACCGATACCGTAAACGTAAGTCAAGCCAATCCAGACTTGCTTTTCGCTAGGAATGGTAACACCGGCGATTCTTGCCATGCTTAACCCTGCCTTTGCTTGTTCTTAGGTTTCTTCTTATTAATGATACGTAGGACACCTTTGCGGCGCACAATGATATCATCAGGGCTGATTTTCTTTACACTAGCACGAACTTTCATGTATTGAAAATTACCTTTCTGAAAGCATCGTACCAACTCGCAGATTCGAAATCCGCGAATGGATTCTCTCGCTTTCGATTAAAATTAATCTTTTTGGCGGTAGCTGATACGCCCCTTCGTGAGATCGTAAGGCGTTAATTCAACATCCACCTTGTCGCCCGGCACGAGACGGATATAATTCTTTCGCATTTTACCCGACATATGAGCAACAATAATATGGCCGTTCTCAAGCTCCACGCGGAATTTGGTCCCCGGGAGGGCTTCAACGACTTTTCCGGTAAGTTTAATAACTTCCTTCTTATTCTTGGCGCCTACGGAATTATCCGCGTCTCTCTTGGCGACCTTAGCGGTTTTCTTGTGACTAGCCATAAATTACCTTGGTAGTATATCAAAATTTTGGCAAATAGTAAATACTAAAAGCTAAATATATAAATTATTTTTTAATAGTGGCTCTTAGCATCACGAGAGACTCAAATTCGCGACTATTCTGCCTTGTTTTGACGGTAATTAGCGATAAGGTTTCCTTATCGTCTAGTTTAGTTTGCATTTTGATGAGATTCTCATCGCTGTCTTTTTGATCGGAGATAACGTTAATTTCTTTAACCTCGTACTTAAACTTGGCGCCATCGCCGTTTTCAATGGAGATCTCGTCGCCTTTTTCCATGCTGTCGAGATTAGCAAAGGTGCCAGTTTTTGTCTTTCCCGAGTGAATCCCGCTAATTATTATGTATCCGCCTTCGCCAGGTGCGCTCGACCCAGAATGCCAGTTTACATCATATATATTGTCCGGCGTTGCCAAGATACCATTGGTGTCAACTTCTGTTTTTATTACTCTGGAATGAATATTTAATCTTTCGATGTCCAGGTAGCGCGGTGTATTTTTTTCAACTTGGTATTTAGCAATGTCTTCTGTTGTTGGCTCAGTCTCTGAGGGATTTAGTGCGCTGACGATCTGTGCAATGGGCACATCTGCCATGGCGCGTTCTTCGCCAGTTTTGGTCTTGTAATAGTTGTTTTCCCATACCAGGATTTTGAGCATTATGGCGACTAGTATAATCAGTAGTGCTATGCCGATGCCCTTAATTACCCTTCGCGTAGTACGATTGATTTTTAGTGCCATATTATTGATAGTCGTCGTAAGTTACCATTAGTGCTCTAGAGTTGACTTGACGCATATTTTCGAGTGCGACCGTAACTACGATTAGGAGTCCCGTACCAGAAATTGATAATCCAAGCGGAGCATTTGTGGTCGCGATAAATATGTAGTCTACGATATATGGGAGCATTGCGATAATGCCTAGTGCTAATGCGCCAAATAGGTTGAGGCGGTTCACGACTTTGTTGAAATATTTTTCTGTCTGCTTGCCCGGGCGGACGCCTTCTATGAAGCCGCCTTGCTTTTGGAGGTTTTCCGCGATTTCTTGGGCATTAAATACAATACTCGTGTAGAAGTAGGTAAACATGACCACGAGTATGAAGTAGAGCGTAGGATAGACAAAATCTTTCGCTTGTAGGCCCGTGGCAGAATCGTAAGTGTTTGCGTTTGGCGCGGTGAACCAACTAACGATATTCTTGGCAATAACGCTTGAGGGGTCGGCACGTAGGACTAATTGGCCGATAAATGCTGGTACAGATAGAAATGCGACTGCAAAGATGACTGGTACAACACCGGCCGCAATGAGTTTAATTGGCATAATTGATTTGATGCCGCCATATGCGCTGTTGCCATGCACGCGCTTGGCATAATTAATTGTAATAATACGCTGCGCTTCGTTGATTTTGATTAGTATATAGAGTACTACTATTAAACCTGCGCCCAAACCTAGGATAGTCCAGAACATGTTTGGATTGACTGGAAGTTCTAGCCAACCGAATAAACTTAATGTGCCTGCGCTTGTATTGAATAGTGCTACGCCGAATTGGGTTAAGGTTTTTGGCAATGAGGAAATAATGCTACAGAGGATGATGGTAGATATGCCGTTGCCGATGCCTTGCTCGGTTACGAGCTCGCCTAGCCACATTAAGATAATTGACCCGGCCGTCATTGATGTAACAGCGAGTGCCCAGCTCTGGAAACTGACTTCTACGGAACCGCCAGTGTTGGCTGCGAGCAATTCTTGGAAAAGAATATAAATATAAGCGATGCTTTGGAGGACTGCGAGTGGAACAGCTAGCATACGGGTCCACTGGCTAATTTTGCGCCTGCCGGCCTCGCCGTCGTTATTTAGCTCTTCCATGCGCGGGATGGCTTTGGTAAGAAGCTGCATCACGATAGATGCGGTGATGTATGGCGAGAGGCCGACTAGAAGTATTGAGAAGTTAGTGAGGCCACCTCCTGAAATTAGGTTGATAAAGCCGCCAAAGTCTGTACCGTTAATAAAGTTGTCGATTGCTTGCTTGAATGTAGTCTGATCTCCAAGTGGGACAGGAATATGAGCTAAAAAGCGATAGACGACCAGAATACCGACGACCGCAAAAATACGCTTGCGCATATCCTTGTTCTTGAAAGACTTAAAAATGGTCTTAAAATTCATGTTACCTCTTATTTACTCTCTTTATATTATCATAAATGAGATAGTCTGTGAATGGTAGGTTATTAAGTATAATGTATGTTTGTGGTTATTTATATAAGAAAGAATAAAACCGGGCGTTGCCCGGTTATTCATAATCATCTTGCGGGATGTGACAGATATATCGCGTAGTAGAAACGACGTCGGCTGCATTAATAGTCCAGAATACCATTTCTGGTATATTTCCTTCGTCGACATCGAAGATTTGCTCGCGGTTAGCGTTTAACTCCTCTTCGGTTGCATGGTCGTATTTTTCGCATAAGCGTTCATACTCCTCATCGCTGATACCGGAAGGACAAACGAAGCCGCAGGCTATTATATCGAACCATTTGACCGGATCGATTGCTACGACTCGATTGTCGGGAATTTCGAGCTCGAGGAATACTCGCTCTTCGCCTTCTGTGCCCTGCTGGGTATAGTCGTAGTCTTCGCCCAATTTATGGAGCGCCCATACTGGATAGGAAACGTTCGCGGGCTTTTTGATCCTTTTCTCCAAGGCCCCAGCGAGCCAATCGTATGCTCTTCTGAAGTACTTGTCGTCATTCATATATGACTTTTCGATGTCGCAAACGTGATGCCCCGTGCGGGCGATATTTTCCGCGACTTTTGCCCCTTGGCTCGTATATAGTCTCATGTCCCACCTCCTAAAGAACCATAATGATTTAATTATAGCACAAGCGGCTTATTTTGTCAAGATGTGCAGGGTGTGAACAACAAAAATAGAGCCCCGAAGGACTCTACTTTTGATTACCAGATGTAATTATTTGTCGTCTTTTTCTTGCTTTTTACGAGCAGGAACAGCGACTTTCTTAAAGCTGCCGCCAGCTTTTTTGATTGCTTCGATGGCAGTTTTGCTTGCAAATTGAGTTTCGAGTTCGATCTTGCTGGTGATTTCGCCGCGGCTAATTACCTTAACCTTAGCAAATGGATCAGCGATAAGGTCTGCTTCAGCGAGCACGAAGTTGTCAACTTTGCCCTTAACGGCATTAAGTGCATCGGTATAGACAACTTGAGCCTTAGCGTGAATAGACTTGAAACCTTTCATCTTTGGAATAGCCTGCATGATGGCGCGTTGGCCGCCCATGAAGCCTGCTGGCAATTTGTGATGGCCAGTGCGGGACTTTTGACCTTTGGTGCCGCGACCGGCAGTTTTGCCTTGGCCACCAGAGATACCACGACCAACACGTTTGCGGTCATCGTTTCTATTAACAGAAAGTTCGTTGTATTTCATTACTTATCCTCCTTTTTGGCGGCTTTTTTAGCGCCATTCCATTCGGATCTTGGAACTTGCTGCTTTAGACCTTCAATTACGGCGTAAGCGATGTTTGCCTTGTTGGTGGAACCGAGTGACTTTGAAATCAAGTTCTTAATTCCAGTAAGGCCAATAATCGAACGAACGACGCCGCCAGCGATAATACCAGTGCCTGGTGCGGCTGGCTTCATTAGTACGTGTGCGCCAGTAATTTTCGTTTCAACTTCGTGGCAAATAGTGTCGCCATTCATGTTGATGGTGATCATGTTCTTCTTTGCACGACGCTCAGCCTTTTGGACGGCAGAAGTAACATCGTTACCTTTAGCCATGCCGACGCCGATTTTATTTTTGTGGTTACCCATAGCAACGAGAGCCTGGAAGCGCATGCGGCGACCACCGGCTACGGTGCGGGAAACGCGATTGATTGAAATATTAACGGTATCAAACTCTTTCTTGGTTTCTTCGGCGGCGCGGCGATTGCGACGATTGTCGCGGCGGCGACCGCGGAATTCGCGCTCTGCTTTTGCTTCGCGTGCAGCTACGGCTTCGTCCGTAAGCTTGGTGGTACCAGATTGGTTGATAACCTTCGGTTGTTTCTTGTTATCCATATTAGAACTCCAATCCTTCCTTGCGGGCGGCATCAGCGAGAGCTTTCATGCGACCTGCATAAAGGCGTGAGCCGCGATCAAAGACTACCTTTGAAATCTTGGCTTTCTTTGCTTTTTTGGCGATCTCGGTTCCAACGTAGGTGGCGAGTTCGGTCTTGCTACCTTTTTGCTTTGAACCGACGGTCGTTGCGTATGCGAGTGTTGCCCCTTTATCGTCATCGATAATCTGAGCAATTACGTGCATATTGCTGATATTTACGCTAAGGCGTGGGCGATCAGCAGTGCCATGAATCTTTGCGCGAGTACGATTCGCTCTAAATTCTGCTTTCATGATTATTTCTTCCCTGCCTTACCGGCTTTACGAATAATAACTTCGTCAGCATATTTGATACCTTTACCCTTGTATGGTTCCGGTTTCTTTAATGCGCGAATTTCGGCTGCGACCTGGCCGACTTTTTGCTTGTCGATGCCAGATACGGTGATGGTCATCTTGTCCGTCTTTAGTTCAATGCCCTCTGGGGCTGAATATTTGACTGGGTGAGAAAAACCAAGTGCCATTTCGATTTCTTTTGGTCCACCACTAAGGCGGAAGCCGACGCCATTAATTTCGAGTTTTTTCTCAAAACCTTTGGTGACGCCAGTAACGGCGTTGTTAAGTAGTGCGCGCTGCAAACCGTGCCAAGCACGAGACTTTGGCTCGTCGTCGCTACGCGTCACGATGATTTGATTACCCTCGACTTTCGTCGTGGTATTTTCCTGGACGGGAACCTGAAGCGTGCCTTTTGGCCCAGCGACGGTAATTTCTTTGTCGCCGACCGTAATTGTCACGCCCGCAGGAATGTCTACAGGTAGTTTTCCGATACGACTCATTGCGTTCCTCTTTGTTAATAATATCTCGTGTATTTTATCATATCTAGTTTACTTTTGCAAGAAATAAGTAGCTTATTCTTGAGTAATAATATGGGGCTAGAGTTGGTTCCATAGATATATTGACATATTGTCGATTATATGATTAAATTTCTTCTATTAGATGCCTTTGTAAAACAGGGGCATCTTTGTGCATTAACATGGTTTGTTTATGATAGAAAAGAGGTGATTTTTATTGATTCTTTGCGACCGCGATGGCGTACAGAAGTGCGTCGTTCCCGAAAACGCGCTGGTCTACAAGTCGGAAAGATATCGCTTATATCGCGCGCTAAGCTTGGATGAGAAGCAGTCTTATCTGCTACGAATCCCTAGCGATGCTGCGCTGAATGGCGAGGTTAACTCCGAGGCGGAGACACTCAAGCTTCTGAAGGCGAAATCCGATGATCTTGAGGAGAAGAAAGCATTAGTAACTGATGGCCCTGCCGAGCGTATTCACTACGATAGGCTGTTTCCACGGCTGGTTGATACGTTTATTCTCGGCGAAGACCAGGGGTATCGTCAGGCAAATTTGCTGTCCATCTTGGATGGCGATGTGGCCGATTTTTATCCTTTGCCTAAGCTGAAAAACTCGTATTTTGTGGATGCAAAATCGGCAGCTTGGATCTTGGGGAGATTCTTCAAGCTCCAAACTTTCCTGGATGACATTGGTGTCTATTACAAATTCGACCCCAATCAGGTGTTGATTGAGCCGAAGTATCACCGGGTTGTTTATATCGATTGGACTCATACGAGCGATATCGATTATTACAATAACGGCAAGCTGATGGCGAAAACGATGTTGGATTGGCTGAAGGATAATGATATTGATCATGAGGCAGATTTTCGTAAGCTCTTGACGAGTATTAAAGATATGCCAAATGATAATGCATTGGACGGCATCGGTCTGCATCGGTTATTGTATGGCGATATTTACGAGTGGTGGGGGTGCAAATATTACCCTTTCACATACTTCGATTGTACTTCCGGCGAGTGGAAGCATGTTTCTGACAACCCGTAAAGGAGGTGGCTAAATATGGGTAGGGATACTTTTACAAAACATGATTTCGCGAAAGCAACTGCTGAAAAAGGAATTGTTTTTACCGAACGCGGTGACGGTTCTCTGCGCGCAGAATGCGATGTCTCGCGTAACGCTAAAGAAGAGGCTTTTTCTTCTTGCAAACTTCATCCCTCGGTTGATCCGGCAGTAATGGTAATTCGCCGTTCTTTGCCGCGTTTTGAGCAGCTGGATGATGGCACTTACCGAATGGCCGTTGGTATGCCGATTGACGTCGAAGATTCCTGTGATACTACTGGTTCGATGGGTAACAACGTTCAGAGACGTATGGAAGGTTTAGTTAACACATATCAAGCGATTTCCGAAGTCCTGCCTGGTTGCGACCCGCAGTTAGCGTTGGGCATTTTTGGCGATCGCCACGATGTTGACGGTCATCCCGACCGTTTCCCTTTGCAGCGCCCACAGTTCGAAATGACGGCGGGCAAAATCGTTGATTACGTTGCGCACTTGGTGCCCGAAGGTGGCGGTGCTGATAGCCCCGAAGATCCGCAGTACGCAATTTTTGCCGCTGCTTATCTTACGGATACTTTTACGAACAGGTGCGGCCTGAAGGGTTACCATTTCCTGATTACGGACGCGGCTTTCCACGACATACTTGATCCTAGTGCGATTGAGGAGTTGTTTGGCAAGAACGTCTGGAATGAACTTGCTGAAAATGGCCATTCTGAAATCAAGCGGAACAGTCTTCCGACCTTCAATGAGCTCTTTGCGGCTCTTCATCGTCGGGCGCATGCTTTCTTGATTAGTGTTGGCAGAAGCTCCGATTCGCTGGGGGATTTCAATAACTACTATGACCTTGAGCATCGTATTCGAATTTCGGATACGACTTGCCTGCCTGCCGTTGAGGCGGCAGTGATCGGTCTGACTGAAGGCACTCTGCAACCCTTGGACGTGAAGAAATTCTTGGAGGACCATCAGGTCTCCAGTTTCAACATTTATGATGCGTTACCCGGCCTAATGAAGGTTCCTTTCTGTGCTCAGCGTCAGTTGGAGCGGAAGTCTAAGTTTTTGACCGGCCCATTGCCCAAGAAAGGTGATATTTTTGTCAATAAGACTGATGTTAACCCGATTCGACGCTCTGAAGATATGCCTGTCGACGTAGAAGTTTTGTCTATTGATGACGACCGGAACGAGGATTCTGGAGACTGGCTGTAGGGGGGGCTCATGACTTCAAAAGCTTATGTAATTACCGACCTTGGTCCCGGAGACGGCGGAAAAGGTGGCGTAGTTGAAGCGATTTCTGCAAAGGTTCGACCGCACACCATCATCAAAGAAGGTGGCGCGCAAGGTTCGCACGGTGTCGTTTTGGCTGATGGCCGTAAGTTCTGCTTTTCTCAGTGGGGCTGCGGGACGTTTCAAAATGTACCGACATATCTGTCGTCGCGTTTCGTAATGTTCCCTACTGGCCTACTGAATGAAGCGTATGCGCTTAGGGATGAGTTTGGTATTTCAAATGCTTTTGATTTGCTGAGTGTATCTCCCGACTGCATCTGCGCTTCTCCATATCATCAAATTTGGTCTAGGCTGTATGAGTTGAGTCTGCGCGATCATCCTCATGGAACGGTGGGAACTGGCGTTGGCAAAGCTTATCGGCAAAGTAGAAGTAATCCAGAGCTCTCTCTATTCGCACGTGATTTGACTGATAAGGGCAGGATTGCTCTGTTGTTACGTCGCCAAAGAGAATTTGTGAAGGATATTTTTGGAGAACTTTGTGACGATGATGTCTTGGAGGCGGATATTGCGCTTCTCCATCGGTGTCTTGCTGACTTGGATAATGAAGATGTTTTTGAGTTAATCGTAGAGACAACTCATGGCGTCGGACAATTGCTTACGCTTAAAGATTATCATTCAGTGCTCCGCGACAATGAGGGCTGTGTGGTTATTGAGCGTTCGCATGGTATCTTAACCGACTCAGAAGGCGGTTTCAGGCCGCACGTTAGCTCGTTACGCACTTTGCCACAATTTTCCCACGAGGCGCTACGTGTCGCTGGCTTTACCGGGAAGATCGTGAATTTGGGTGTTCATCGAGCTTATGAAATTCGTCACGGGGCCGGTCCTATGCCTACAGCGTCCGATTCGGCTTTAAGTATGCTTTTGCCCGATAGCCATAAGTCAACAAATCGCTGGCAAGGCGAAGTACGAGCCGGCGCGTTAGACGGCGTATTGCTAAAATATGCAATAGATCAATGCAATGAAGGGTCGACACGGCTGGATGGGTTATGTATCACCTGGTTTGACCAAATTATTCAGAACGGTATTTGGCCGGTATGCTCAGCTTATGCTGTTGATGGTAATCTTGTCCTGCCAGGAGGCGTTAAGCCTAATCTTTCGTTGCTTAATGCAGCGGTACCCGTTTTGAAGGGCTATGATTTGGCAACTAGCGTATCTGATATAAATAATCGCGACAAAGTTTTAGATTTTTGTCGTGAGATATTTATGACAATTACGGATGTGCCTATACGTCTTCTCTCATTTGGGGCGTGCAGAAAGGACAAATATTTTAAATAAGGAGGTATATATTATGTCCGAAGAAATCAAAAAAGTTACTAATATTACTACTGGAGCCATTGATGAGAAAGTGGCTGCTCCGGCAGTCGAGCCGGTGGAGATCGCATCTACTGCCGATTCTGAGCTGCGTTCCTTACTCAGTGCTTATGGCGATGTTGACACGATTCTTCCCGAACTCCGCAAGATAGGAGTTAAATCCGTCAGCGATTTATCCGTCCTGGATGTGTCTGATTTGACTGGTGTTGGTATGTTGCTGGTACAGGCCAAGCAGTTAGTTTTAAAAATGAAGAATACAGAGGCTGAAAAAGCTGCGGCCGCAGCTCCAGCGGCAATGTACTCTGCCGCCAATTTACTGGCCATTCTTCCCCCGGTTTCTTCTGATGAGTCTCTTCTGAAGGGGCTGCAAATTGGTGGAGTCCTGAAAATAGATGACTCTACTTTACAAGCCGCGCTGCGCGTGTTTTTCGCTGACCGATTTGGCCTCTTTGATGTACGTAAAAAAGTTCGCGATATGATGGTGGCTCAAGCTAACAAGATTCAGGAGCCCGTAGACCCTATGTACTGGAAGGTCCTGGACGATATTACTCGTCGCGACTATGGCGACCTGTTTAACGCGATCACAGGATTGAAAGGATCCTACTTTACCGAAAAGCACCGTTCTGTGTTTATCGACCGGATTAGGAAAGAGCTTTGCCCGGCAATTCGCGATGGCTACAACGCTGTAGCTGGTTGGATTGATGGCTATAATACTATGATGGCTAATCCGGCTTCCTGGGGTGCATTTATACACGGTAATGCTTTTGGAACACCTACATCTGCTTGCCCGCCTTTCGATTCTGTGGCGGATGCGTCTGCAACGGTCAAGGACGCCATCAATAAAGTGTTCCGTGGGACCTATTTACCCGTAGCCGCAGCTATGGCGAAAGATGCGATGGATGCTAGCGCGCTCCTGAACAATTCGAGCTTACCCGCTCTGCTTGGCTGTGAGACCAAAGAAATCATGCTGAAAGCGCTTGATCTGAATATTACCGCAAGCACTACTCGCGGCGAAAAGTACTTTATTCAGTTTGTGATCGGTCTTGTGAAGTATGATACCGAAGCTCCTGGTAATGAGCTGAACTATATTCAGGCGCTCTACAACGTTGGACGGGAGATCCCCTGGAGTTTGTTGATTGATGAAACGTCCGCTCCTGGGAATGCCCACGTCGCCCCCTCCAGTATCGGAGGCCGCCAGCTGTAATCGTCTTTGCTGAAGTAAACAAGCCATTCAAAAGGGGCCCCTTCGGGGGCCCCATTTTTATTCTCGCGGAGGGAGAAAGATATACTTAAGGAATAGTTGACTTGCAATTGTACGGTAGCGGTCGTCGTAGAACGCACTGTCACCGTCGATACTGTCGAGATGTTTAGTCTTTTCAGAGATATTTGCGTATGCACAGAACATTCCCTTATGCATTAGACGGTAATGTAGAGCCGCTTTTTCTTCGATAAGAAGAGAATTGACTCTGGATCTTTCGCTTAGCTTATAATAGCGGCTTGCGGCTTGCATTTGCGCTGCACGAGTTGATTCGCCATGCGGGCCAATCCAGGCGCCGAACATGATTAGATGTACTGCCATTTCTGGCATCTCTGACATTTCTGGAAATTCACGAAAAGTTCCACTGGTTGCATCGTAGTGATAAAAATCGTGATCGGAGTCTGGTCGACCATACCCCTTGAGGGTTGAATCGTGTAAAATCACGAATTCGTAATCTGTGTCGATTTTAATTTGCTGGACGCAGTCGTAGTCGACATTATCGATAAACGGGCCGGTCGGATTATGCAGCTTGAATT
>JAEEGH010011325.1_pt1 | contig 20261 bp, 28 predicted proteins | sample 9134181 | NCBI WGS metagenome assembly JAEEGH01 (sample SAMN16246544, study PRJNA631951) | gut metagenome | biome: gut microbiome; feature: rumen; material: DP-attached | host: Bos | place: Iran: Karaj | collected 2018-10 | reverse complement strand
CCCGCCAGACGCCTGCGTAAACCGGGATGCCGATATCCTTGAGCGCCGCGTTGACCTGCTTCATCCGCTCACCCCCTTGGCAATGGAAGCCTTCAGGCCCAGATAGGTGCGCTTGAAGCTGTACTCGCCCAGAGTTGAGATGTTCCATTTATCTCCCTGAAAGCGCACCCACATGCCGGGCTTGATGTCCTCCCGGTACCGGATGGTGAAGTTGATGACGGCCTCGGTGTTCATGACGTCGGCGCTGCGGTAGTGCTGGTTTCCGGCGTCCGTCACAGCGGCCCATACGCGGCATACCACCACATCCGTAGGTTCCGGATAGCCATTTTCATTGATCTGGTTCTCGGTGTATCCGATCTCGATCATGTGACGCAGGTCTCCGGGATGCGGATCGCTGTCGAAGTTTTTATAACCGCGCACAGGTCATCGCCTCCTCAGAACATCTTTTCCGGATCGCGGTACGGATACAGCAGACTGTCGAAGGCCATCCGGGTAGCCTTGTAGGTGGTCATGTCCGGGATGTCCCGATTTTCATAGTAGAAGCTGGTCATGAGGATGACCGCCAGACGGACGGGTTCCGGTGCTTCCGGCACATTTCCATCCTCGTCAGGTTCCTCAAAGGAAACCCGGCAGTAATCCTCGGCGGCGGTCTGCGCCTGTTTGATCAGGCTTTCGATGTAGTCGTCCTCCTCATCGTGCTGGATGCGCAGATGGGTTTTGACCTCATCGACCGTGACGATCATCAGGAACCACCGCCCTCAGTTCCCTCGGCAGGCGTTTCAGGGTCAGTGGTTTCAGGCTCCGTCGCGGCAGGCGCGGTCGCGGACAGCACTCCGGCGGTGCGCAGCGCAGCCAGCAGGGCGTTGAAGTCATTCTTCAGGTTGGCTACGGTGGTCGCCTCGCTGTCAGCCACATAAGGAGTGGTGCCGGAAGCGGCGGTTCCGTTCGTGCTGCCGGGAAAATTCTCGACCTCCGCGCCATCCAGAAAGGTCAGCTTGCCGCCGATCACCAGCTGCTCGCCGCCGTGAGCAAAGTAGTTCTTGGTGTTGTAAGTGTTCGCCATAAGTCATTCCTCCTTATCAAAGGGAGCCGCCTGGCATCAGACGGCTCCCTGGATCACGGCTTACGCCTGCTGGAGCACCTTCACGGCCTCCGGCAGGATCAGCTTACCGTCGACACGCTGGGAAGCAAGGAAGCCAACCTGGCCCGTGGGAGCATAGAGCTCGTTCAGGCGCTTGAAGGAGCGGCCTTCACGGTCAGCCACCCAGTAGTAGCCCAGGTCGCCGAACAGGATGGTCTTGTTCCCGGTCGCCAGGGTTGGCATGAAGGTGGAGGTGTACACCGGACGGTTCAGGATAGTATCCGGAGTCGCGGCGGTGACAGCGGGCTGCCACAGGTACTGGCCCTGGCCGTCCTTCAGCTTCCGCAGCGCCTTGACGGTGCTGTCGTTCATGATGAACACGGAGTTGCGGCGGTAAGGAGCACGCAGGCTGTAGAACAGATCCATCACCTCATCAAAGGTCACGGCATCCGCTTTCGCAGCGGTCACGCCAACCCCGGCACCACCCGTCGCGGCCAGGATGCCCAGAGGACGTCCAGTGCCGTTCCCGGTGAAGAAGGCTTCCTCCTCGGCAGCGCCGATCCGGCGGGCAAACTCCTTAGCGATATAGCTGGGCATGTCGAAGACGGAGTCGTTCAGAAGCTCCTCGCTGATCTTGATCATGGTGGCCAGCTTATACGCGCCGATGGAGACCTGACCGAAGGAGTCGTCGCTCTCCGGATAGGCGGCTTCTTCATCGATCCAGCTTGCGGTGCCCTTGGACGCGACCACGGGGATCTTCCGTTCGCCGGAAGAGGTGTGGATCACATGGGCCAGCTGACGGAAGATGTTCTGGTCTTCCAGGGCTTCGATCAGGGTGCGCTCATACTCGTCAGGAACGAGATAGCCGCCCTCGGTGTCAGTGCCGACCTGCAGGGCGTTCAGCACTTCATGGGACACGGACTTGGAGCGCATCACGTTCCAGAAGTTCTTGGTGTAGTCCTTGGTGCCGCGTCCGGTCTTGCTGACAGGTTCCTCGTCCAGCCGAGTGACAGGCGCGGACGCCAGCGGCTTGCTGGTGGCCTTGGACATCTCCACATCGAGGGCTTCCAGCTTCTCCAGCCGCATGACCTCCTTGCCGAGCTTGTCCACTTCATCCATCATCTTGTTGAAGATGGCGTCGTCCTCTGCGGACAGGGTGCCGTCCGTGCCGCGATGGCTTTCCAGAAAAGCCTTAGCGGCGTTCCAGGTCTGTACGCGCTTGTCGCGCAGGTTCATGAGTTCATTCATAATGATCATCCTCCTCAAAGGTACTTGGTGCGCTGCAGGCGGGCTTCCGCTTCCGCAGCAGGTACACGGTTTTCATCGACCGGAGCCTTTTCGGGCTCAGGCTTGGGAACGGAAGCCATCACACGGTTCATGAGACAGGCCGCTGCCGTCTTCCGGGCAAAAGAAAAGCCCGACACGTTTTGGGTGTCAGGCTGCGCATCGCCCTCGGCGAACATGACCTCGTCACAGAAACCGAGTTCCTTGGCTTTCCAGGCGTTCATCCACGTTTCGCTGTCCATGAGATGGCTCAGTTTGGTACGGGACTGACCAGTCTTGATCTGGTAGGCGTTGATGATGCTCTCTTTCACCTCGTCCAGCAGCTGGATGGCTTTCCGCATTTCATCGGAATCGCCCATGGCTGCGGTGAAGGGATTGTGGATCATCATCATGCTGGTGGGGCTCATGCGGACATGAGTGCCCGCCATGGCAATCACGCTGGCAGCGCTCGCTGCCATGCCGTCGATCTGCACGGTGACATCATGGGGATAATCCATGAGCATGGTGTAGATCTGACTGGCCGCGATGCAGTCGCCGCCGGGGCTGTTGATGTGGAGCGTGATCGGGCCGTCCCCGGAGAAAAGCTCCTCCTTGAACATGGCCGGGGTCACGTCGTCCGCAAACCAGCTTTCCTCAGCGATCACGCCTTCCAGATAAAGGGTGCGGGTCTCATCATCGTTTTTGACCCAGTTCCAGAAATGACGCATGGGGATCACTTCCTTTCACGGGAGCGCTGCTCGGCTGTCTGCGTCGGTTCAGCCGGGGGCTGCGCCTTCATGGCGGTTGTAATGGGGATCATGTTGCCGTTGACCAGGTAAGCGTCGCCGCCTTCATCATTCGGGATCGGGTTCTGGTTCTCCAGCGCCCGGATGTCGTTGGCGCTCATCCAGCCGTTCTGGCGGGCAATTGCATAGCCCTCCATTCGGGATTTGTAGTCGCCGCGCATCAGCCCGTCGATGTTGAACTGCACATAAAAGCGCCCCTTCTCCTGATCGGTGAAGAGAGCGCGGTTCATGGACTGTTCAATTCGGACGAGCCAGGGCCGGATGGTGTGCACGGCAAAGTCGATGCTCTGGTGCTCGATGTTCGAGAAAGTAGCGTGCTCAAGGTTGCCAACCAGATGAGGCGGCACCCGGAAGATACGGCAGATTTCATCCACCTGGAACTTCCGCGTTTCGAGGAACTGTGCCTCGTTGTTCGGAATGCTCAGGGGCGTGAATGTCATGCCCTCTTCAAGGATCGCCACACGGTTGGAATTGGAAGAACCGCCATAGGCTGAATTCCAACTTTCCCGGACGGCCTTCGGATTCTTCACCGTGTTCGGGTGCGTCAGGATGCCGGAAGGCCGGGCACCGTTGGAGAAAAACTTACTGCCATATTCCTCGGACGCGATACCAAGGCCGATGGCGTTTTTCTCCAGCGCAATGGGACTGTATCCGATGATGCCGTCGAAGCCCAGACCGGGGATGTGCAGGATGTCCTGCGGCTTGATCACCACGGTCTTGCCGTCGCTGGTGGTGTAGGTGTACGTCAGATTGCCCTTGCTGTCCCGATCCACATCCATGTGATCCGGGAGCAGCGGATACAGGCCGACCACCGTATTTTTTCCGCTGCGGATGATCTGGCTGTAGCTGTTTCCGTAGAGAAGCAGGTGCGCCAGCATGACCTCCCTGAAAACGAAAGAGGTCATTTCTGTATTCGGCTCATCATGGAGCAGATGGTACAGCGGATGGTCTCCGGCTTTCAGGTTGCCGTCATCCGTCGCCTCATACACACCCAGCGGCAGGCTGGCCACCGTTTCCGAGATTACCCGGACGCATGCGTACACCGTGGAAAGTTGAATGGCCGTCTGGGCGGTGACGGATTTGCCTGCGCCGCTGGTGCCGAAGTAGAACACCGGAGCGGCGCTGACACTGTCATGGGGCTTGTCCCGCGCACGGAACAGGGCGGTGAAGGGATTTTTCATGCGGGTTTCACTCCTTTTCAATGGCTTTTGGAAGCGTTTCATAGTATAATGGAATTGGGCTTTCAGCCCATTTAAATCGATGTTCATGGAGAAATGATGTATGATTAAGACAGATCGACTTTCAATCAGGCGAGTTCGCGCTGACGACTGGATTGCGATCCAAGCGATATGGGCAGACGCAGCAAAATCTATTTATGCGCAATACGACAAGCCAAGTGATTTGGATGATCGGTCTGTTTCTCGCAGAATTGCAAAGTGGGCTTCCTCCGCAGACAGCGATGAGCACATGTTCTTTGCTGTTTGCTTGCAGGAAATGGTAATCGGATATGTAGCTCTCAATACAAGGGAAACTGGCTACGAGATTGGATACTGCTTCCATTCGGATTATCACGGAAAAGGATATGCAAGGGAGAGCATTTCCGCAATTCTCGATATGATGAAAGACAGAGGTACAATCAGTATTACGGCGGGAACCGCCTTGAATAACACGCCATCCGTCAGGTTGTTGTCATCTCTCGGCTTTAGGCAGATTGGAACAGAGAAAGTTTCATTCTATAAGGACGATGATGGCAATGACATCATATTCGAGGGCGGTATCTATGAGCTCCTTTTGCAAAAATAAACAAATTCAAGCTTCTCCGTCTGATCACAGCCCGCATCCGGTCTTCTTATCATGGCATCCTTTGCAGAGCGGCTCCCAGTTCGTCTGATCCCAGAACAGCCGCTGATCACCCCGGTGCGGAATGATGTGATCCACCACTGTTGCGGGCACAACTTTGCCCTCCGCCTGACAGAAGGCGCACAGCGGATGCTGCTTCAGGAAAAGAGCGCGGGCTTTACGCCAGCGGCTGTCGTACCCACGGGCATCGGCACCGCCGCGCAGCCTTTCGCTGCTCCATTCCATATGATCCTTACAGAACACCTGACCCTGCTCGCAGAAGCCCGGACATCCGGGATAGCGGCAGGGCCTTCTTGGTTTTTGGGGCATTTTGCACCTCCGTCAGATAATCAAAAGTCCACGGGTATCGTAGACGGATTCACCGCCCTGATTCTTCATGGCCCTGTCCAGCGCCATGACCAGCGCGACCGCTCCGTCCACCTTCTCCGTGGATTTTTCCTTGTCGATTTTCAGGTTCCCGGCAGGATCGGTGCGCACGAAAGCATTGTCCATGTTCCAACGGAGCACCGGATGCCCACCGTGATTCAGCTTCCGCTCCAGAACGATGCGCATCAGTTCCTTGGTGGGCGGACTCATGTCCCGGAAGCCCTGTCCGAAGGGCACCATGTTGAAGCCGTCGTCTTCCAGAGTCTGCACCATCATGGTGGCGTTCCATCGGTCGTAGGCGATTTCCCGGATGTTGAACCGTTCGCCCAGCTTCGTGATGAACTGCTCGATGAAACCGTAATGCACCACGTTTCCCTCAGTCGTATGGATGAAGCCCTGGCGCTCCCATTTGTCGTACATAACATGATCGCGCCGGACGCGCAGCTGCATGGTGTCCTCGGGGAGCCAGAAGTACGGAAGCACGATGTACTGCTCTTCGTCATCCCTTGGCGGGAATACCAGCACCATGGCTGTCAGGTCGCTGGTACTGGAAAGGTCAAGCCCGGCATAGCAGGCCCGGCCTTCAAGTTCATACTCGTTGACAGCGCCGCCGCACTCATCCCATTTGTCCATGGGCATCCAGCGGATACTCTGCTTGACCCATTGATTCAGGCGCAGCTGACGGAACATGTTCTCATCAGCAGGCGTTTCCTGGGCCTTTCTGAAAGCGTCCCGCACCTTGTCGATGGAGATCGTCTGATCGAGGGATGGATTGGCCTTGTACCAGTTGCGCTCATCCGTCCAGTCGGCGTCATCCGGCAGGCCGTAGAGCACCGGGTAGAAGCGAGGATCATCCTTCCTGCCTTCGATGATATCCAGGGCTTTTTGATGAACCTCCCAGCAGATGCTGTTCCGGTCGGTGCCAGCCGTTGTCAGCAGGAACCAAAGCGGCTGCTTCCGGGCGTCGCCGCTGCCCTGGGTCATGACATCATACAGAGCGCGGGTGGGCTGGGTGTGAAGCTCGTCGAAGATGCAGGCGCTGACGTTCAGGCCGTGCTTGGTGGCCACTTCACTGGACAGCACCTGATAAATGCTTCCGGTCGGCTGGTAGACCATTCTTTTTGTAGAAGGAATGATCTTGATCCGCTTGCTGAGCGCCGGGGACTGCTTCACCATGTCAACAGCAACATCGAACACGATAGCCGCCTGCTGGCGGTCGCTGGCGCAGGAATAAACCTCCGCCCGCCACTCATCGTCGTTGCAGAGCATGTTCAGGGCGATGGCAGCACCAAGCTCAGACTTTCCATTTTTCTTCGGGATCTCGATATAGGCCGTATTGTACTGCCGCATGGATGGATCATCGTCCCGGACAGTGCCGAACACATCCCGGATGATCTTTTCCTGCCAGGGCAGCAGCTTGAACGGCTCTCCGTGGAATTCTCCCTTGGTATGTTTCAGGCACTCAATGAACTGCGTCACCCGGCGGGCTTTCGCTTCACTGAACATCCTGCCAGCCTCCCTTCAGGACGGATTCCATCGGATCGTCGCTGACTGCGCTTTCGCCGCTGTTGGCATAGAGCCGCGCCCGGCTGGCAGGCGTCAGGCCGAACTCCGCGCAGAAGGACTGCATGATTTTCAGGTTCTGCATGGCGATGCTGACCTGCGGCACCTGCTGTACATAACCGCTTGGGGTTTTGAAGATGGTGCCGTGCTGGGACAGGAACTCCTCAGCCTCCCGCCACCGGGCATAAGCCTGGCAGTATCCGGCGAAGGCTTCCATGTCATGTTCGGTGAGAACACCCATGGCGATCAGGGAGGGAGCCAGACGCTTCCATTCCTTCTTTGCTTCCGGCATCAGCCAGGCAGGACACTTCACGTTGTCCTGGGGCGGCGTCGGCTCATCCTTGTTCAGCGGTCGTCTGCCCTTGCCACGGTCGCCTTCCAGTTCTTTCAGGGCCGTGGGCAGGGGCTTTCTTCCTCTGGTGGCCATCGGTTTTCACCTCCGTTTCTCTTGAAAAGTGTGTTTCTTCGGGGATAGTGTCTGGATACTGTCTCCGAAAAAGTGTGTTTCTGAGGGGTGCTTAACTCCCTGTGACGATACTGTCATAGGAAACTGTCTGCCCGTCCCGCAGCACGGTGATCTCCTGATCCGGGTACTCCTGGTGGAAACGCTCCACTATAACTGTCGCGTACTTCGGGTCAAGCTCCATCGTCCGGCAGATCCGGTCGGTCTGTTCACAGGCGATGAGGGTGGAACCACTGCCGCCGAACAGATCCATCACCACGGCGTTCGGTGCGCTGCTGTTCTTAATCGGATACGCCAGCAGCGGAATCGGCTTCATGGTCGGATGGTCGGCGCTCTTCTTGGGCTTGTCAAAATTCCAGATGGTGGACTGTTTCCGGTCGGCGAACCACTTATGCTTTCCGTTGGGAAGCCAGCCATAGAGCACGGGTTCGTGCTGCCATTGATATGGGCTGCGTCCCAGTACCAGGCTGTTCTTCACCCAGATACATACACCGGAAATATGAAAGCCGGACTCCTTGAAAGCCCGGCGAAAGTTCAGCCCTTCGGTATCCGCATGGAAGATGTACGCGCTGCCGCCCTCGGCCATGTGCGATGCCATGTTCTGGAAAGCAGCCAGCAGGAAGGTGAAGAACTGCTCGTCCGCCATACTGTCGTTCTGGATCTTCTTTCCGTCAGCGGACTCATACGCCACGTTGTAGGGTGGGTCGGTCACGACCAGATTGGCCTTGATGCCGTCCATGAGCACGTCCACTGCCTCCGGGGAGGTACTGTCTCCACACATCATGCGGTGCCTGCCCAGCGTCCAGATGTCGCCGGGCTGTACATATGCGTTGACCGTTTCCGGATCGATCTCGCAGTCATCGTCATGCACATCCTTGTCATGCACCTTGGAGAAGAGATCGTCCACCTCGGCAGCGTCAAAGCCTGTCGCGCCGAGATCATATCCGGCGCTCTGCAGATCCTGCAGCAGGTCAGCCAGGGCCGTGGGCTCCCAGTCGCCTGTGGCTTTGTTGAGCGCAATGTTCAGCGCCTTCTCATCCGAAGGGTTCTCGATGTGCACCACAACGCAGTCCACTTCAGTCGCGCCTTCAGCCTTCAGCACCTTGTAACGCTGGTGCCCGCCGACGATGTTGCCCGTCACCTCGTTCCAGACGATGGGATCGACGTACCCGAAGTCGTACAGGCTGCGCCTGATCTTCTCATACGCAGGATCGCCCGGCTTCAGGTCTTTTCTGGGGTTGTATTTCGCAGGCTTCAGCCGGTCAATGGGCATGGTCTGCATGTTCAGATTCGTATTCACGGTTCCTCCTTCTGCCGTCCTCCAAGGCGGCTTTTTTGATATCCGGGCGGGCCAATACCCCCACCCCCGAATTTGTCGGAAAATCACGCGTGAGGGGGGCGCGGTCTCCGCCAGGCACACCCAGGGATCTGACCGCCCCCTCCCGGGCACACCTCGGCCCGGCGGCTGGGCACACCGACCAGCCCGGCGACTTCGCCAGAGCAAAGTGGAGAAGTGCGCCGCCCGCCGGACTTCTTCACGGCAAAGCGGAGAAGCGCCGCCCGCCCGGACTTCACCAGAGCAAAGTCGGAAAGTCCTGTGCCCGGGTGGACTTTTCCAGAGCAAAGCGGAGAAGTGTGCCGCCCGCCGGACTTTCGCAGAGCAAAGTCGGAAAGTGTGCCCGGCGGCGGTTCCGGGCGGCGGGTCGGTGTGCCCGCCCGGGCGGCGAAAAACCGCCCGCCCGGCGAAAAAAAACCGGGTTTTTTTCCGGCCCCTACGCGCATGTATAAGGAAGCGCGGCCTCCTTTTTCGCAAAAAAAACCGTTGACTTTTCGGCCCGGCAGAGTGATGGATGTACGCGCCGGGCGGGAAACCGCCCAGAAGGCACAGCCGGGCCGGGCGGGAGAAGCCGCCGCCGGGAGAAAGGAGACCCCCATGAAAACCCAGACCTTCGGCATCGAGATCGAGATGAACCACATCACCCGCCAGCGGGCCGCGCAGGTGGTCGCGGAAACCCTCGGCGAAGGAGCGACCTTCCGGCACACGGGCGGTGCCTACGACGCTTGGGAGGTCACCGCGCCGGACGGGCGGCGGTGGAAGCTGGTCAGCGACGCGAGCATCGCCGGGCCGCGCGACCAAGGCACAGAGTTTGTGAGCCCGATTTGCCGCTGGGAAGACATCGAAACGGTGCAGGCCTGCGTCCGGGCCCTCCGGGCGGCTGGGGCACACGCCGACCCCTCCTGCGGCATCCACGTACACGTCGGCCTTGGGGAGCACACCCCCAAAACCCTGCGGAACTTGGTCAACTTGGTCAACGCCAAGGAAGACCTCCTGACCCAAGCCCTCCAAATCAGCCCGGAGCGCCGGAGCCGCTGGTGCCAGCCCGTCGACCCACACTTCCTCGCGACCCTGAACCGCCGGAAGCCCGCGACCTCCGAGGACTTCGCCCGGATTTGGTACGACGACATGTGCTGGGAGTACCACGCACACCAGCACTACGACCCCTCCCGGTACCACCTGCTCAACCTGCACAGCGTTTTCCAGAAGGGCACCATCGAGTTCCGGGCCTTCAACAGCACACTTCACGCCGGAGAGGTCAAGGCCTACATCCAGCTTTGCCTCGCGATTTCCCACCAAGCCCTGACGGTGGCTTCCGCGAGCCCGGCCCGCCCGGTCACCGACAACCCGGCGTACACCTTCCGGTGCTGGCTCCTCCGGCTGGGCATGAACGGCGAGGAGTTCAAGACCGCCCGCACACACCTCCTGAAGCACATGCCCGGCAACGCGGCTTGGAGGAACGGTGCCGAGACCACCCGCCGGGCCTCCTGAACCCGGCGGCGCACACCCGGGAGGACACAGCTTTGAAACCGACCCGCCTGATGATGGCCCGGCGGCACCGGGCCGAAACCGGGCACAGGAATCGCCCGGTCGCGGGAAGCCACACCAGCTTCCAAATCAAGCAGGGCACACAGCCCAAGGAGGTACACCCCATGATGAACCGGAGTCAGGCCATCGCCTACGGAAAGCACATCGGCGTCCGCTGGCACATCTACAACAGCAACGGCTGTCTGGTCGGCGGCACCAAGACCCTCGAACAGGCACAGGCCATGAAGCGCCGCTTCGAAATCGAGGAGCGGAGCAACCCTTGGACACACGGCACCACCCGCTTCGAAATCCGCGAGGCCAAGTAAGCCCGCGCCAGCCACAGCTTTCAAATCGACAGGGCCGAGAGCCCGGAAAGGAACACACCATGAAAAAGCAGGACATCCGCAACGCGTACACCCAGAAGGTCACCGAGCTCCTGAATCAGGGGTACACCATTTTCCCGGACACCATGAACGGTTCGCAGGGCGAAATCGCGCACATCGACCTCACCAACGGCTCCGAAATCATCCGGGTTCTCCTTGAACGCGGGCTTTGCTGGAGCCACATCAGCGACGGCTTCCACGGCGACGTGATCACCCTGACCATCGGGCGGGCGGCGGCAGACACTTGGGTCGGCGACCGCTGGGACGGCACCATCTGGAACAGCCGACTGGAGCCCAGCTTCCAAATCAAGTGGGCCGAGGTCAACGGTCGCGGCGAGGGCTGGTACCTCGGGCTCGACGAAGCCGCCAGCATCGGGCGCATCCGGATGGAGCGCTACCGCGCCAGCCACACAGACCGCCGGGAGACGCTGGGCGACGCTTTCAAATCGACGGCCCTGCGCTGGCTCCGGAAACAGCCGAAGATGAAAACCTGCAGGCTGGAAGACATCGAAAAGATGGAACGGGTCTGGAACGAGGACGGCAAGCGCCGCTTCGAAATCACCGCGAAGGGCAAGCGGTACACCATCCGCTGACGCACACGGCAACCGCTCCGGCGGTTCCGGTTGAGGGCTCCTGAATCGGGAACCTTCACCCGGAGCCACAGGCTCTCAAATCACGAAGGAGGTACACACCATGCAGTTCATCGACCTGAACGACGACCGCGTTTACACCATCGCCGACCTGAAAAAGGACTGGCAGGAGTTCCGGGAAGAAGACCCGGAGAACCATGCCGACCGCTTCAAAATCGAGTTCTTCGAAATCCTGATGGCGACCATCAACGGCAGGAACGACCTCGAAATCATCGGCCTGACCCCTCGGGAGGTCAGCAACTACATCATCAGACTGCGCTCCGAAATCTGGCAGGAGGAAGGCTGGAACTGACCAGCCTTCCCACCCCGGCACAGCTTTTGAATCAAGAAGGAGGAAGCATCATGTACATTGGCGACCTGATCAACAACCCGGAGTTCTACTTCAACGCACCGCTTAGAATCCTCTGGCACCGGGGTGACGGCAAAAACGTCACGGTCTTCGACAGCACCATTTCAGGCGACATACACTTCGACCTGATGATGCGCCGCATCACAGCCATCAACATGGGAAATGATGGGGTCATCGAAATCGAGTACGCCGACTGAGCTTTCAAATCAGCCGCCGGAAGTACATAGCGGGTCAGATTCTGCTTGACTTCCGGCGGCGGCAGAGTGATCAATCCCATAAGCCGCAGGGCTTTGAAATCAAACACAGGAGGTTCCGAACATGAAACAGATCGTATCCATTACCATCACCGACGAAGACATCCGCTACAACGTGGAGACGGCGGCACAGGAGCTGGAGGAAGAGAATCAGGTAGCCTTCCCGGACAGCGATGCCCGCTCCGAGTTCATCGATGACTGCGTTTCCTGCGTGATCGACAAGTATGAGCTTTACGAACACGACCCCTTCACGTACACCCCGGACTACGAAATGGAAGTCCTCGACCTCGCCGAGGTGTACGGATACCTTACAGACTGACACTTGCGTTTTCCCCTGAAAAGGGCGAAGATTGAAAAGGGCCGCAGGCTCTCAAATCAAGGAGGACTCATGAAGTACATCGCTTACGGATCGAACATGGTTCAGGAACAGATGGCATTCCGCTGTCCGGATGCCAAGCTCATCGGCACAGGGTACATCGCCAGAGCCCGGCTGGAGTTCTACCTCCACGCCACCGTTGAAAAGACAGGCGACCAGCGCGACTACGTACCCGTCGCCGTCTGGGAAATCAACGACCGCGACGAACGGAGCCTTGACCGCTACGAAGGATACCCCAGCTACTACATCAAGGAGCGCTGGCCCGTGCACATGTCGGACGGCTCTCAAATCGAAGGCATGATTTACATCATGAAGATGATTCGCCAGTCGCCGCCCCACAGCGCCTACTACAAGGGCATCGAGGACGCCTACCGGAAGCTCGGCCTGCGCTCTCAAATCAACACCATCCTGAAGCCCGCGCTGGAGAGAAGCCTGCAGCGGGGCACACACTGGTAAGACAACACCTGGACAACACCTGCCGCAGGGACACACGAATACAGCCGCTTTCCAATCCGGAAGGCGGCTTTCATCGTCTCTGGGCGGCTTTCAAATCCGCGCCGTGTTTGGCCCACGTTCGCGCCGTTTCGCCCGGTCGGGTTCTTTCCTTGGCCCTCACCCCAAAGCCCGCGACAGGGGCCAACGTGGCGGCGACGCGGGCAAAAGGAAAAGCGGCCAGCGCTTGGCTGAACCGCTTTCAAATCCGCAGGGGCTTACTTCGCTTTGGTCAGGTGGTCTGCGGCGACCTCCACCGCATCGTTGTTCTGCCGGAACCGGATCACGATCTCACCGTCGGCCACCGTATACAGCGCCTGGAAAGGCTCCTCCCAGATCTGTGTCAGGCCGGGACATTCCTTCATCGCCGCGATCCGGAGGGCTTTGAAATCTGTGCCCGCCTTCCACTGCTGGAAGATCCGGATCAGGCGCGGCACATGCTCGGCCTTGATGGTCTTCAGCGCTTCCTCGCCGGGCACCGCTTTGAAATCCGTTGTGGCTTCACCCTCCCGGAACTGTGCCCAGCACTCCAGCGGGAGTGGATTCCGCATGAAGTCCAGCATCGCTTCCGCTGTGCCGCAGTCGTCGCACACGTAGATGCCGTCGGCATGTCGGCTCAGTGCGTTGGTGTGCAGATCCGGCTTCATAGTGTCCCGTCCGCAACGCGGGCAGGGCATCTTTTCTCCGGCTTCCTGCCGGGCTTTCAAATCCAGCAGGGCTTCCTGAATGTTCTTACTCATTGTCCGTCGCCTCCTCAACCATGACCTCCAGCACCGCCGCTTCCTGCTCGGCCAGCCTGCGCTCCCGCCGGATGGCGGTGTACTTTTCCTTGTGGGCCTGCATCTTGTCGCCGCTCCCGAAGGCACAGTAGCCTTTCAAGTGGCCCAGCAGGATTTTCCGCTCGGCTTTGAAATCCGCGCCGTGGTATCCCAGCCGCTGGAGCCAGACGTGCGCGAGGTACTTCTCGTTCTGGTCGTCCGGTTCCACCCGCTCCGGGAAAACCCGTGTGGCCTTCATCGCCGCGTCGTAAATCCGGTTCAGCAGGTTGGCGTAGGTTGTCCAGCGCTCCGGCTGTGTCTCGTCAAAGGGAAACGTCATGCTGACCTTTCCGTCCCGGAAATCAAATCCGGTCAGTTCGGCCACCGCTCTGGAATCGTCCAGCAGGCTGGTGAGATCCTCCAGGGTTTCCGGTGTGCTTTCCTGCAGTCTGTCGATCAGGATGTCAGGAATGTTCAGGCAGTCGCTGTCGGTCATGCGGTTGATCAGAGTCTGGCGGCTGTGCAGCATGAAGATCAGGTTCTTCAGCTGTGCCACCGCAGCGTTCCGCGCCGGAATCGAAATGTCCATCTGGGTGATGGGCTCCGCTTCTGAATCGGCAGGCGCTTCCTCATCCGGCTGTGCTTCGGTGATGGCTTCCTGATCGGCGGCGGGCTCGTCGTTGACGTATCCGTTCCTCCGCAGGAAGTCCTGCAGGGCTCCGAAATCCTCCCCGATGATGTTTCCGTCGTGATCAACGGTGAAGTCGCCGATCTGGTAGCCATAGGAAGGCAGGCCCAGATAGCGGGCAGTGGTGCCCAGCTCCTCGGCGATGGCCTTGGCCAGCGCCTTGCGGTCGGTCGTGTTGGTCGTAATGGTCATGAGAAAAACCTCCTTTGCGTTTTTTGCATGCCATTACTCACTCTGAATGCCCGTAAAGTCAACGGGCTGTGGGCACACAATGCAAATAATCATTCTTCCCACGGCATCCACTGGTGCCAGAAGTGCCCCAGGGTCGCTGTGTTGTTGTAATTCACATCCCGCAGGCCAAGGGAAGAAATGATTCCGGCAGGCGTCAGGTCATAGTGCTTTCGAATCCAGCCGACCAGATACGCGGCGGGCACCTTCCCCGTATGGAAGGTGTTCACGTACACACTGACCGGCTCCTCAATGCCGATGGCATAGGCAAGCTGTACTTCACAGCGCCGGGCAAAACCGTGCCGCAGGATATCCTTAGCAATCTTCCGGGCCATGTACGCGCCGCTCCGGTCGACCTTTGTCGGGTCTTTCCCGGAGAAAGCGCCGCCGCCATGTCTGCAGGCACCGCCATAGGTGTCGCACATGATCTTCCGTCCCGTGACGCCTGTGTCGGCAAAGCTGCCTCCGGTTACAAATCGCCCGGTGGGATTCACCAGCACACGGAAATCCTTATTCAGGTGATGTGCATCCGCGACGTTTTCCATGATCCGCTTGCAGAGGTGAAGCACATCATTCGGTTCCACATCTTCTTTATGCTGTGTGCTGATCAGGAAGGTGTCGATGCGGCGGCGACGGTAATCGTATGTCACCTGTGCTTTTGCATCAGGCAGCAGGGCCGGATGCCGTCTGGTCTGCAGGCTGTCGATGGCTTCCGTCGCCAGCACGAAGGGCAGAGGGAGCATTTTCCCGGTTTCCTTTGTGGCGTAGCCAAACATCATGCCCTGATCGCCAGCACCCTTCTTGTCCACGCCCAGGGCGATGTCCCCGGACTGCTTTGAAATCTGTGTCTCCACCTGAACGGTATCGTACAGATCCGGCTGGGCGCTGAGAAGCACATCCCGCACCAGATATTTGATGTTGGGTTCGTGCTTGGAGGTAATCTCTCCGGCCACATACACATGATCGTCTTTGATCATGGCCTCAACCGCCACACGGCTGTTGCGGTCGTGCTTCAGGCAGTCGGTCACAATAGCGTCGCTGATCTGGTCGCAAATCTTGTCGGGGTGCCCGGCGGACACCTGCTCGCTGGTGAAAAGCATGCGCTTCAACTCCTTGTCCGGATACGGGAAAAGCCCCGCCGGGTGTGTCCCTGCGAGGCTCTCTCGATCCTGTTCTACTAAAAGTAATGTCCTATCCAATGGATGTGTTTCTACAGATAGTGACAGTGCATATTAAAGCATTTTTTTGTTCTGCCTTGATCCAAAGGTTTATCTGTATCTGCATTTCCATCTGTTAGGTACTTCTTCTCAGTTGTTACATCTTCATCTGGCTAAAAAGAGGATCATATGATATACTTGATTATAACTTGTGAAGGGGGGGTTGAGATGAAAGCAAAGTTGGCGTCGATGGTCATAGCCCTTACATTGATTTTCTGTACACATGCCTGTTCTGAAGAGGCGTTCATTAACGAAACATACACTGTCAGGAATGGCGAAAAAGAAGCAATGTTTTCGTATCCACAGAACTGTACTATTGAGGATGAAGATTCACTGGGAGTAATTGTTCGTCTTGACGCGAATAGTTATATTGCTGTTTCGATTCCTCGAAGAGGAATGTCTGGAACAAAAAAACTCCTTGAAAACATTGGTGACGAGAGCAAGATTATAAAGCTTACCGATGATGTGTATCTGTTTTCTACACACGGAGACGAAAATCACCGTATGTACAATATAGATATAGTCGAAGTAGGAATAGACCTTAAAAATGGTACAGGCTTAATAATCAATATTACTTGTCCATACGGAGAAACGGAAATCTATAAAGCCGCAGCAATAATTATCGAATCACTTATAGACGATGATATTTTCACCGGCTGGCTTACAGAAAAATGGATTCCATCTATAATCATTGAGTAAATTGTGGGGCAGAAAGGGCAATCCTTTCTGCCCCTTTTTGAAAAACCACTAGATTAGCCTGGACGATCAACCAGTGACCACAGCTTGTTTTTACTGGCATTTCCGAAAATACCATCAGAAGTTAGTCCGTTGGCAGTCTGGAAGGCTTTCACAGCATTTTCAGTATTGGTTCCATAATACCCATCTGCGCTACCAACTTGCGTATACCCAATACTAATCAAATCCTGTTGGATTCTTTTTACAGGCAGATAGTATTTGTTATAATGGCTTGTGCGTTTCCAGGCAGGGGTGCTATACCGGGGAATCCATATCTCACTACTAGAGCTCGGAATGTAACCGGAGGACAAATAATCGCGATGAACGTATCCCGTAATCGTGTCTATGCAATCCCACACTTCAACCTTCTTAAAAGGATCCAAAGAGCTAATAACATCTACCGCATAGCCTCTTGGGAGTTCGGTAATTACATTGTTAGACTGGGTTGCAGCACTGCTGCGCAAATGGACTGTTTGACCTGCCGTTACATCAATGTAATGAATACTAGGCATACAAAGTCATTCCTTTCAAATTGTTTTTTGTGCTTTTTCGCTGGCCAGCTTTTGCACTTGATAGACAGAAAGGATAGAGAAACGCCCCGCAGGTTTATCACCCGCGAGGCGTTCTCTATCCTTTCTTGTCGAGTGTAGCATATCATAATGGTCATACTGGAAACAAGTGGAATTCACTGGAATCTACTACCCAATTTCGGAACAATAATTCTCCAGTCCTGTTTCATCCGGCGGATGCGCTTCTGCAAATTATGACGGTGGAGAGGATCAGCTGTTTCTAAATTCCGCTTAGTTTGCCGTATTTTCTTAGCAATGACTTCACGCTCCTCCATCGTTTATCTCTTAAATGTTACATTCCTCGTCTGGCTAAACCGAGAGCCATATGGTATATTTGTTACGATGTAGATAGCGAAGGAGGTATCGAACATGAAAGCGAAATTGCTGTTAATGGTTATACTACTATCAATCCTTTCCCCTATGAATACATGTCCAGCAGAAGCAGCATCCGGTATAGATGCCAATGACATCTTTGTCCTGGAAATGAACAAGGCCATATCTACGAAAGGACCGTTTTATACATGGTCATTGGAAGAAAAAGCTGATTTTTACAATAAATATGTTTACCACAATACAGGAACACGGAGAGGTGTACCAGATGAAAGGCATATTGGAACTGAAGCGGTTAAAAATCTCGCATATGATTATCTATGCTCATATCTGGATTGTATTAAGGACGATTTATCTGATTATATTCCAGATGTGGATTTCTGGGTTGAAGTTAACATGCAAGACTTTGATGAGCACGAATATTATTCTGTATGCTTTTTAACAGAAAATACTGATACAGGCAAGTACGAGAATACATATCAGTTAATGATATCTGCTTATACGGGCTCTCTCATCCAGCTGTTGGATATAAAGCAGATGACTGCAGATTAAACCTGCAGTCATCTGCTTTTTATTTAGAGTGAGTGCACATATTGCGCCAACGCATTTCTTGTGTTAGGGCCAACAATACCGTCCACATCAAGTTTTATCGACTTTTTTGAATTCCAATATGTCTGAAAGGATTCGACCTTTGCTTTAGTTGTATTGCCAAAACTTCCGTCAACAGTCATTTTAGCATAACCGCGACTGGCAAGATAACGGTTCAGATAATGCTGGAGGTGATATACGTACCGTCCGCTCGAGCCATTCTGAAGCGTCCCACTACCCATCGTTGTGGAGGCAGGCTTCTTGCAATAGGTAATGTCTACTTGTTTTCTTAAAACTTTTCCATCATTGCTATAGTTAAACCACTCAGCAGCTCCAGCATCATTAACTGTAATGTCACCACTTATCAGTCCATAATACTGAAGAACAAACATATTATCATATGGGTTATTTCGCTCATACACATTAATATTCCCGATGCATTTCGCATTAGTGTAGGTCGAAGATGAATCGCCCGTATGGCCATCATCTGTTATTGTACCAGTGCCTCCGGAGGAAGATCCACTCGCTTTTTTATTCACATAATCTGCGCTAATCCAACCAATGCTTTTTCCGGATGGCTGAATTTGAACCCATCCAGTTGCCACACTTTTGACAGTAGCAGTCGAAGGAGAACTCAGAGTATACAAGACAGTTGTTCCGCTCGTACTTGGACTGTTTCTGACATTAACATTCGACCCTGTTACTTTTACAGTATCCCCCGCAACTGCTACATAGGCTTTCATTACATAACCAACCGATCCTTGCCATGTGGTTTGATACCAGTCAGGATATCCGGACACTTCCGAAACGTTTAAAAAAGTTCCATTTGAGAATTTTCCCCAAACATCACCGTTTGGTGATTTACGACACCGGAGTGCTCCACCCAAAACAATACCACTTGCCATAAAAGAATCATTCCTTTCAAATTGTTTTTGTGCTTTATCGCTGGCCAGCTTTTGCACTTGATAAACAGAAAGGATAGAGAAACGCCCCGCAGGTTCATCGCCCGCGAGGCGTTCTCTCTATCCTTTCTTGTCGAGTGTATCATATCATAAAGGGCCTACTGGAAAACAGTGGAATTCACTGTAATTTGCTATCCAATTTCGGCACCCGCACCGCCTGAAGCGCTCTGGAATGTACCTTGTACACGTTGCTTTCGGAACAGTGCATCTCGCAGGCGATGTCCGGCCAGTCCTTGAAGCACAGGTACCGCAGCTCCAGCAGTGTCTGAAGCTCCGGGTCATCCACGGTTTTCACCACCTGCATGATGTCCCGCTTCAAATCCACCAGCCGGTCAATGTCGGCATTGATCTCTGCCTGCATATCGATGATCTTCGCAATCACGTCCTGCATGCTGTGCACATTGCGGGTATGGCTCACTACATCATCGCTCATGATGGATGTGGTTTTCGTCGCCATATCCTTCAGGGCGGACAGCTGCTCCAGCTTGCTGTCAATCCTGCGGTCGAGCCAATAAGCCTGATTCAAATATTCCTTTGCGGTCATTTCACCGTCTCCTTTCTCAGTCTGTCTATCAAATAATCCGGGTCCACCTGTGTCAGCACTCCGTACCAGGAAGAGTGAAAGAATTTCTCGAGCTCCATAGCCTCTTTCATGGCAGCTTTGTCATCTGGATGCTTTTTCAGCCTGCGAAGAGCCTCCCGGTAATCCTTCACCGCCTGCTCAATGATGCCGTTGGCCAGCGCCTGGTATCCGTTCAAGGCGTCACCGCCTTCGCTTTCTCCTCAAGGTAACCGTAGATGGCGATCAGGATGGTTGTGGCCAAAGAGTGATTCTCCCATTTTGCGGCCACTGCGCCGATGTCCGTTGCAGCATCCATCCACCAATCCACAGCGGCATCAGTGCCGTTTGGCGGTGGCTGGCTGTGCGCTCCCAGATAGGTAGCCGCGTCCAGCATGATTTCCAATTCCGTATTTGTCATCGTGCGCCTCCCAGCTGTGCTTTTACCGCGTCAATCAGCGCGGACAGTGTTTTGTCCTTTCGCTCCAGGGCCTGCATGATCTGTACGTCGATGGTGCCCTTCGTCATGATGTGGTGGATTACCACGGTGGAGGATGTCTGTCCCTGCCGCCACAATCGGGCATTGGTCTGCTGATACAGTTCCAGGCTCCACGTCAGGCCAAACCACACCAAGGTGGAACCGCCTGCCTGCAGATTCAGACCGTGCCCGGCAGAGGCAGGATGGATAACCGCCAAGGGGACCCTTCCCGCATTCCATTCGGTAATGTCCTTGCTGGTGCGGATTTCCCTTGCTGCCGGGAACCGCTCCTGAATACGCTTCAGGTCATGCTTGAACCAGTAGGCCACCAGCAGCGGTTTGCCGTTCGCGCCTTCGACCAGATCCTCCAGTGCATCCAG
>JAEEGH010011324.1_pt1 | contig 20262 bp, 16 predicted proteins | sample 9134181 | NCBI WGS metagenome assembly JAEEGH01 (sample SAMN16246544, study PRJNA631951) | gut metagenome | biome: gut microbiome; feature: rumen; material: DP-attached | host: Bos | place: Iran: Karaj | collected 2018-10 | reverse complement strand
CGAGAGAGTGCTTTAATGATACCTATAAGTTCAAAACACTGGCATGGGATCGGGATAGAATACGGATATCCACACAGGGATGGGGAGAAGTAATAACAGCGCTTCCTGATTCGTATACGAATAAAGAGGATGTCCTTAAGACTGCAGATAGGTATATAATAACTAAGTACATACCCGCAAGATGCCCGGCTATGCGAATATTAAGCCGGAAGAGCTTGTGCGTGAGGAAGATGCGCTGGACACCTGGTTCTCCAGCTGGCTCTGGCCCATCAGCCTGTTCGACGGCATCAACCGCCCGGGCAACGAGGAGATCCGCTACTACTATCCCACCAACGACCTGGTCACCGGCCCGGATATCATCTTCTTCTGGGTGGCGCGCATGATCATGGCGGGCGAGGAGTACCTGAAGGATGTGCCTTTCCGCAACGTCTATTTCACCGGCATCGTCCGTGACAAGCTGGGCCGCAAGATGAGCAAGCAGCTGGGCAATTCGCCCGATCCGATTGGCCTGATCGACAAATATGGCGCCGACGGCGTCCGCCTGGGCATCCTGCTCTGCACCTCGGCCGGCAACGATATTCTCTTCGACGAGAGCCAGGTGGAGCAGGGACGCAACTTCTCCAACAAGATCTGGAACGCCTTCCGCCTGGTCAAAGGGTGGAATGTGTCCGACGAGGTGCCGCAGAGCGAGGTCTGCCGCGTGGCGGTGGAATGGTTCCGTGCCAAACTGAACCGCACGCTGGCTGCCGTGGACCGCGATTACAGCCATTTCCGCATCAATGACGCGGTGATGAGCGTCTATAAACTCTTCTGGGACGACTTCTGCTCCTGGTATCTCGAATGCATCAAGCCCGCCTATGCGGACGGCGGACAGCTGCCGATCGACCGCACCACGTACGAGGCTACCCTCGGCTTCTTTGATGCGCTGCTGAAGATGCTTCATCCGGTGATGCCCTTCATCACCGAGGAACTCTGGCAGAATCTCGGCGAGCGGGCAGAGGGGGAGACCCTGATGCTGCAGCGGATGCCCGAGGCGCAGCCCTTTGATGAGCAGGTGATTACGGACTTCGAGACGGCGGTCTCCGCCGTGACGGCCATCCGTGCCGTGCGCCAGGGCAAGAACCTTTCGCCCAAGGAGCCGCTCTCGCTGCAGGTCAAGGGGGCTTATCCCGCATCGGCCACGCCCGTCATCTGCAAACTTGCCGTGATCAGCGAGGTGGCCGTGGTGAAGGCCTTCGACGACCAGCCCGGTGACGCCTTCATGGTGGGAACCACCGAGTTCCGCGTGCCGCTCTCCGGCAAGGTGGATACGGCGGCGGAAATCGCCAAGATCGAGGAGGAAATCAAGCGCTACGAAGGCTTCCTGCGCGGAGTCAACGCCAAACTCTCCAACGAGAAGTTCGTGGCCAATGCGCCCGAGGCCGTGGTGGCGCTCGAGCGAAAGAAACAGGCCGATGCCACGACCAAGATCGAGAATCTCAAATTACGGTTAAATTCCTTAAAATAACAACGATATGAAAGCACTGCTGTTTGTACCGCTCGCCATTACCGGTTGGGAATGGGTCATTATCGCGCTCGTCGCACTCCTGCTGCTCGGCGGCAAGAAGATCCCCGAGTTCATGAAAGGTCTTGGCAAAGGCGTCAAGAGTTTCAAGGAGGGGATGAAGGAGGTGGATGACGATGTCAAGGAGATCAAGAAAGAGCTCCGCGACGATGACAAGAAAAAAGAAAAGTAGCTTCTGACGTGGCCAGTGAGATGACTTTCTGGGACCACCTCGATGTATTGAGAGGCAGTCTGTTCCGCGCGCTGGCGGTGACGCTGGCGGTGTCGGTCGGGCTCTTCTTTTTCAAGGAATTCCTCTTTGACGGCCTTATTCTGGCGCCGACGCGGGGGGATTTCTTCGTCTATCGGTGGCTCGGCATCTCCAGCGGACTGTCGCTGGTCAATATTGAAGTGGCCGCGCAGTTCATCACCCACATCAAGGTGACTTTTCTCTGCGCCCTGATTCTCTGCACGCCCTATCTGCTGTTTGAAATCTGGCGCTTTATCGCTCCGGCGCTCTATGCGCGGGAAAAGCGGGCCACCCGGCGCGCCTTCCTGCTCTCCGCGGGGCTTTTCTACCTGGGACTGGCTATCGGTTATGTCGTGGTTTTACCGCTGATGGTCAACTTCTTCCAGGGCTATTCCGTCAGCGATTCGGTGACCAATACCATCTCGCTGACCTCCTACATGTCCACCTTCTATTCCACCGTGCTGCTCTTCGGACTGGTGTTCGAGATTCCGGTGCTGCTCGCGCTGCTCTCCCGGCTGGGCCTGGTGACCCGGCGGATGCTGCGCCGCGGCTGGCGCTATGCGGTGCTGACGGTGGTGGTGCTGGCGGCCGTGATCACCCCTTCGGGCGATCCATTTTCGCTGATGGTGGTCTCCCTGCCGCTCTTTTTGCTCTATATGCTGGGCATCGCGCTCTGCCGTGACCCGGAAAAAGAGGAGGCGGCCGCATGATTTCGATCAACGATCTGACGGTCTCCTTCGGCGGCACCACGCTGCTGGACAACATCGGGTTCCACATCAACGACCGCGACCGGATCGGCCTGGTGGGCAAGAACGGGGCGGGGAAGTCCACGATTCTCAAACTGATTGTGGGGCTGCAGGCTCCGACTTCCGGCAAGATTCTGAAACCGAGCGGTTTGAAGATCGGCTACCTGCCGCAGCTGATGGAGCATCACCGCGGCCGCACGGTGTTGGAGGAGACGATGACCGTCTTTGCCGACCATCAGGCCATGGAGCAGCGCCTGGAGGCGATTTCGGCCGAACTGGCCGAGCGGACCGACTACGAGTCGGAGGCTTATAACAAGCTGATTATCGAGCTCAACGACGTGAACGATGCCCTGGCGATGCTGAGCGCCGATCCGCCGCAGCAGCGGGCCGAGCGCACCCTCGCCGGCCTCGGCTTCCGGCGCGACGAACTGGACCGCCTGACGGAGACCTTCAGCCAGGGGTGGAACATGCGTATCGAACTGGCCAAGATCCTCTTGCGCAAGCCGGATGTGCTGCTGCTCGACGAGCCCACCAACCACCTGGATATCGAATCCATCCAGTGGCTCGAGGATTACCTGCAGGATTTCCCCGGTTCGCTGGTGCTCATCTCGCACGACCGCCGCTTTCTGGACAATTGTACGAACCGGACGGTGGAGGTGATGCTGGGCCATATCTATGACTATAAAGTTCCTTATAGCCAGTTTGTTACACTCCGCGCGGAACGCATTGCACAACAGAAGGCGGCCTATGCCAACCAGCAGCGGATGATTGAAAAGACGGAAGATTTCATCGAACGCTTCCGCTACAAACCCACCAAGAGCAACCAGGTGCAGCAGCGGGACAAGCAGCCGAAGAAACTGGACCGCATTGAGATTGACGACGAAGATCTGGCCACGCTGGTGGTGAAGTTTCCGCCCGCTCCGCGCAGCGGCGATGTGGCTTTCGGCGTGAAAGATGCAGTGATCGGCTATGGCCATGCGGGCCGGGAGGATGAGAAAGTGATTCTCCGCGGGGTGAATATGACCATCCGCCGCGGAGAGAAGGTGGCCTTCGTGGGGCGCAACGGCGAGGGCAAGACCACGATGATGCGCGTCCTGATGCGCGAGCTGGAACCCTTTGCCGGTTCGGCCGCCACGGGCCACAATGTCAATGTGGGTTATTACGCACAGAATCAAGACGATATACTGAAAGGAAACGACACGGTCTATGATACCCTGGAGCGGGTGGCCGTGGGGGAGATCCGCACCAAACTGCGCGATATTCTGGCGGCCTTTCTCTTCAAGGGCGACGATATCGACAAAAAGGTGTCGGTGCTCAGCGGCGGCGAGCGTTCGCGCCTGGCGATGGCCCGCCTGATGCTGCATCCCTACAACCTGCTGGCGCTCGACGAGCCCACCAACCACATGGATATCCGCTCGAAGGATGTCCTGAAGCAGGCGCTGAAGAATTACGACGGCACGCTGATCGTGGTCAGCCACGACCGCGATTTCCTGAACGGCCTGGTTGACAAGGTGTATGAATTTACTTCCGGGCGCGTGAAGGAGCATCTGGGCGGCGTGGATGATTTCCTGCGGGCCAAGAGGGCGGAGAGTTTCCGCGACTTCGAAATCCAGGCCTCGAAGGCCGCCGCGACGAGTGAGGCGAAGCCCGATGCACCGGCGCGGGCAGGCCTGGTGGAGCCGGCTCGGTTCTCACGGGCGAGCAATTCCGCGAGCACGGGAGGTTCAGCCGGCGCGCCGAGCCAAGCCGTGCAGCGGGCGAAGATGAAGGAGGAGCGGAAGGCCAAGAACCGCCAGCAGCAACTCGAGAAACAGATCGGGGAACTGGAGGCGAAGATGGCGGAACTTGAAAAGAAACTTTCGGCCCCGACGCCGGAAGACGATATATTGGAATTGACCCGCAACTATCTGGAACTCAAACGGGAACTGGATGAAAAGATGAACCTGTGGGCCGAAATGTAACAACCATGATGGAAGAAAAACAGTCACACTACCTGTTTGGAATACACCCGGTGACGGAAGCAATCCGCACCGGACGGAAATTTGAAAAGATCCTGGTCCGCAAAGGGGCGGCTGGTCCGCAGTTTACGGAACTGCTGAAACTGGCCGAGGAGAACGGCCTGCCCGTGCAGTTCGTACCGGCGGAGAAGATGAACAGTCTGGTCCGCGGCGCGCACCAGGGCGTAATCGCCTATATTTCTCAGATTGAATACGTTCCCTTTGAAGAAATGGTGGAGGGGGCGCTCTCGCGCAAGGCGGCGCCGCTCTTCCTGATTCTCGACGGGGTCACCGACGTCCGTAATCTGGGCGCGATTGCCCGCAGTGCGGAGTGCGCCGGGGTGGACGGCATCGTGCTGCCCGCCAAGGGCGGCGCCGCCATCAATGCCGAGGCGGTCAAATCGTCGGCGGGCGCGCTGCTGCGCGTTCCCGTGGCGAAGGTGTCCAACCTCAAGGTGGCGATGTTCTACTTCCGCGACAGTGATTTTCAGATCGTTGCAGCCAGCGAAAAGGCGGAAGACGATATGTATGACGTGAACCTCCGCAAACCCACCGCCATTGTGATGGGATCCGAAGGACACGGGATTTCCGAGCCCGTCCTGCGGCTCTGCACGGTGGGCGCCCGCATCCCGATGTGCGGCGAAATCGGCTCCCTGAACGTCTCGGTGGCCGCTGCCGTGATTCTCTTTGAAGCACTTCGTCAACGAATCCGATAGCGATGGACACGATACACATCTCCCTGATTATTCCGGTCTATGGCGCTACGCGCTATATCGCCCCGTGCATCGCGGGACTGCAGGCCCAGACGATGGAGGAAATCGAAGTGATCTTCGTGGACGACTGCGACCCGGATGCCAGCCTGGATATCGCCCGCCAGATGGTGGCCGATTACCAGGGCCCCAAGCAGTTCCGATTCCTGAAGACCCCGGTCAACGGCGGTCCCGGGGCGGCCCGCAACCTGGGCCTTTCCGAGGCCCGGGGCGAATATGTCGCCTTCGTGGACTGCGACGATACACTTGAGCCGGAATACTGCACAAGACTCTATGAGGCGGCCCGTACCCATCAGGCCGATATCGCCTGCTGCGATGCCTATATCGGGGAATTCGGCAATCCGGCCGGCCGCGTCCTGAGCGGTCCGACCTTTGAGGCCGGCGCCCTCACGGTACCCGTCCGCAAAAAGATCCTGCGGAGTTTCGTGACCTACCTTTGGACCTATCTGTTCCGGCGGGAATTCCTGATTCAGAATGAGATTCGTTTTCCGCACGAGCACAGTTCGGAAGATTCCTGCTTTGTGACCTGCGCCTGGCTGACCGCCGAGCGGGCCGTGCATATTGAAGAGTCTCTCTATCACTATATTATTCGCAGTACCTCGGTCAGCAAACGGCGGGACCGCAGCCGTGCCAAAAGCCGGATCGCCTCGATGCGGGCGATGCGGGATTATGCCCGCGCGCATGGTCTCCAGCGCACCTATGGCTGTGAAATCCGCCTGCTGATGCTCAAGAAAGGGTGGCTGAACGCCCTGCGCGACCGCCTTCGCAACCTGTAACGCCCCAGTCATGGAAAAACCCCGTATCAAGATTGTTTCGCGCTCGTTCGACCTGAAGCTGTACCGCCTCTCCAAGGGGTTGTACCCGGGAATTACGTGTACGGGCATCCGGCGGCTGACGGACCGCAGCGCAGACGGCTATTTCTATGCCCTGCTGCGCGATACCTCGTGCGATATCGCCATCAATATCGACGAGGACGCCTTCATTACCGACCCGCAGGCGGTGAACGACCTCGTGGCGCTGATGCTCCGCGAGGGGTATGCCAATATCGGGTGTGCGGATGCGGGGGAGGGCCTTCCCCGGTGGGGCAATCCCAAGGTAACAAATCCGTTCTTCAATATCTTGAACCTCAAACTGATCCGTTCGAAGTTCAATCGGGCGGAACTCAAGCGATATACGGAGGAGTACGAGCCCTATTATCCGTTCTTCCTCTGGCTGGCGGACAACTTCAAAACTTTGTATCTGCCCGCCAAATACCACAGCGACGGCATCTCCACGATGCTCTACGATCCGCAGGGGCGGCTCATCTGTCAGCACTCCTGGTTCGCCCGCTTCTACACGATGCCCAGTTTTATCGTGCGGCGCATCCAGAAGGACCAGGGGCGCCAGAAGGAGCGCATCGATGCCCTGATCCGGGAGAGCTATGCCCTTCGCGGTCTGGAAGTTCCGCAGTTCGGTGCCCGGGACGCCCTGGCCTTTTTCGGCAACAAGGTGATCCGCTGGATCATCAAGGTCCCGCAGCGCGTCTCCCGCTGGCCGCACAAACTCAAACGTAAACTCAAGCAGTGCAAACATGAAGAATAAGTTTCTCCGGAAATATGGCGCCTACCTGGCTGCCGCCGCGATTTTCGTCATCCTCGCCTTCGCCTACTGCTTCCCTGTGCTGCAGGGCAAGGTGATTTATGCCGGCGACAACATCAACGCCGAGGCGGTGGTTCACGAAGGGGTGGCCTATACCGAGGCGACCGGCGACCACAGCTGGTGGACCGGATCGATGTTCAGCGGCATGCCGGCCTATCAGGTGGGCGGCGGCCACTATGCTTCCGACACCCTGCTGGCGCCCTTCACAGCCTTTTTCCACCGCGGCCATAGCCATACGGCGTGGGTCTTCATCATCTATTTCCTCTGCTTCTTTGCGCTCCTGCGCTCCTTTGGCGTGGACAAGTGGCTGAGTATCGCCGGCGCCGTCGCCATCGCTCTCTCTTCCTACTTTGTGGTGATCATCGCGGCCGGCCACAACGGAAAGACCTCCACGATTGCGCTGATGAGCGTGGTCTTTGCCGGGTTCTACCTGATATTCCGCAAGAAGTACGGCCTGGGCGTCATCTTTGCGATGCTCTTTACAGCGCTGGGATTCAGCACCCACCCGCAGATGGCCTACTATATCTTCATGATGATCGGACTCTGCTGGTTTGCAGAGCTTTATACCCATATCCGCGAGAAACGGATGAAGGATTTCGCTGTGGCGACGCTCCTTTTCGCAGCCTCGGTGGGGCTGGGCATGGGCACCAGTTCGGCCAATGTCTTTGCCAACGCCGAGTATGTCAAGGAGACGATGCGCGGCGGCCATTCCGACCTCTCTTCGGCTGAAAGCGGAGCGGCCTCGAAGAGCTCCGGGCTCGATCTGGAGTATGCCACGCAGTGGAGCTACGGCATTGACGAGACGATGACCCTGCTCATTCCGGGGTTCAAGGGCGGCGCCTCCGGCGTGGATATCGGGACGGATTCTGGACTCTACAAGGCACTGGTCAAGGGCGGCGTCCCGGCCCGCTCGGCGGCCGGTTTCTGCGCGCAGGCCCCCCTCTACTGGGGCGAGCAGCCCTTCACCTCGGGCAACGTCTATGCGGGCGCTATCGTCTGCTTCCTCTTCCTGCTGGGACTCCTGCTGGTGAGAGGACCCTATAAGTGGGCCCTGCTCGCGGCCACCCTCTTCTCCATCTTCCTTTCGTGGGGGCACAACTGGATGGGACTCACCGAGTTCTTCTTCAAATACTTCCCGCTTTACAGCAAGTTCCGCGCGGTCTCTTCCATTCTGATTGTGGCGGAAATCGCCATGCCGCTGCTGGGCTTCTTGGCCGTCAAACGGCTGATGGAAGGGGAGTTGGAGCGCAAGAAAGCCCTGAAGGCCCTCTGGATTGCGGGGGGCGTGAGCGCAGGCATCTGCCTCTTCTTTGCGCTGCTGGGCAGCGTGCTGTTCGACTTCACCTCTACGCAGGATGCGCGCTTTTCGGGCGAGTGGCCGGACTGGATTTACGCGGCGCTGCTGGACGAGCGTGCTTCGCTCTTCCGGGCGGACTGCTGGCGCTCCTTCGGCCTGATTCTCTCGGCCGCGGCGGTGCTGTGGCTCTTTGTGGCCGGCAAGCTGCGCAAAGGGTGGATGGTGGCTCTGTTGGGCGTTCTGCTGCTGGTGGACCTCTGGCCAGTGGACAAGCGTTACCTCAATGACAGCAACTTCGTGCCGGTCTATACCGAGCGGCGCGCCTTTGCGATGCAGCCCTGGGAAAAGGCTGTCCTGGCCGATCCGGACCCGCATTTCCGCGTGTTCAACGTCAGCGGCGGCGATCCCTTCAGCGATTCGCGAACCTCCTATTATGTGAAGTCGATCGGCGGTTACAGTGCCGCCAAGCTGCGCCGCTACCAGGATTTGATCGACGTCTATCTGCGCAAGGGGGATATGAACGTGCTGAGCATGCTCAATGCCAAGTACTTCGTGGTGCCCGGCGAGAACGGACAGCCCACGCCGCAGCGCAACCCGGAGGCCCTGGGCAACGCCTGGTTCGTCGGCAGCCTGATTCCGGCGGAGAATGCGGACGAGGAGATGGCCCTGCTGGGTGAAATCGACTTCGCAAAGACGGCAGTATTTGATAAAAGCTTTGCAGATCAGGTGGTGGATCCGAATCCGGGAATCGCGGAAGACGCCCGAATCGTCCTGGAAAAGTACACGCCGCGCTACCTGGACTACCGCTGCTGCTCTTCGCTTCCCGGCACCGTCGTCTTCTCGGAGATTTACTATCCCTACGGCTGGAAAGCGACGATTGACGGCGCTCCCGCCGACCATTTCCGGGTGAACTACACGCTCCGCGCCATGAACGTTCCCGCCGGGGAACACGCGATTCATTTTGAATTTGCCCCGGACAGCGTCAGAAAGGGCGATGCGCTGGCGGTGGCCTGCATCATCCTGATGTACCTCATTATCCTGGGTATCATCGGTATAAACGTTTATAAACGGAAAGTTACGGCTAAGAAGAACGCCTGATGCTCGATTCGCTGCTCATCTCCGTCTGGCTACTGGGAAGTATCTCCTCTTCCGGGGAGATGCCCTTTTGGGCGCAGGCGAACCAGGGCGGCGTGATGCCGGCGACGGCTGCCGGTTTCCCGGTTGCCTCCGGTGTGTGTTTCCAGGTGGGCTATCAGCCCCTGGGGCCACTGGACTACCGGGCAGGGGTTTCCGCCGGCACGATAGATCATTTCGGGGACCTTCAGGTGCTTCCGGATGAGCTCTACGCCGGCCTGCGCTGGAAGCAGCTTTCCCTGGATCTGGGCATGAAGCGGCGGGAGCAGGCCTTCGTGGCAGACCGCCAGCTGGGCTCGCTCTCCGCAACCGGCGGCCACGTGGCCTGGAGCGGCAACGCCCGCTCGATGCCGGGCTATACCCTGGAGCTGCAGCCGGTCCAAGTCCCTTATACCGGTGGAATCTTCTGGTTGGAAGGTGCTTACGGCGATTATTGGACCCTGGATGACCGCTATGTCCGGGGGGCGCTGCTGCATCGGACGCAATTCAATTTCATCTTCAAGATCACCTCGCGCCTGACCTTCCGGCTCGGACTGGACCATTATGCCCTCTGGGGTGGTGTCAGCCGCGATCCGGCGGTGGGGCGGCAACCCGCTTCGCTGGCGGACTATTTCCGGGTGATCACGGGCCGCCATGCCACTGGGTCCAATCCGGCGCAGGACCAGGCCTATGTGCAGGGCAACCAGCTGGGCGGCGAACTCTGGCGTTTCGACTGGCGGGGGGATGGCTGGAGGGTGGCCTTTCAGCACGATATCCCGTACGAGGATGGCTCAGGAATGGGATTCCAGAACTTCCCGGACGGGGTGAATACCCTCTGGTTCGGGTGGGATGACAAGGATCGCTGGCTGTCCGATATCCTCTATGAATACCACCACACGATGAGCCAGTCCGGCCCGGTGCACGATGCCGTCGTCGCAGATCAGTATGTCATCATCGGCGGCCGGGACAATTACTTCAACCATGCGGTCTATCGCTCCGGCTGGACCTACTTCGGGCGCACGATCGGCGATCCGCTGCTCTATCCCTCCCGGAACCAGCCGGGCATCCGTTCCAACCGGCTCCGGGCACATCATATTGGCCTGGGCGGCAAGCTGTTCCGGTTCGCGCCCTACAAGCTGATGCTCTCCTGGAGCACCCACTATGGCACCTACGATGCGCCGCTTCACGAAGACGAATCGGGCGAGAGCCAGTTCTCCGGTGCCTTCCTGGGAGAAATCCCCTTCGCCACCTTCCTGGACGGGGGTGTGGGGCTTTCGCTCTCCTACGGTCTGTTCGCCGACTGGGGCAATATGCTGCCCAAAGGATTTGGCGGACGAGTAGGGATTCGATTATATTTTTTGTAAATTAGCGGTCTGTAACCAAATAGGCAAGATATGAAGAAGTTACTGTTGATCGGTCTGGCACTCTGCCTGGTGACCTTCGGGGCATCGGCGCAGTCCGCCGCGGAAATTGCCGCGGCCAAGTCCCTGGCCCGCTCCTACGGATACTCCAACGATGAGATCAATGCGGTTCTCAATCACGATATTTCCGGCCGTGTTTCCGGCCCGGCGCAGCAGCGCGGAACCCTGATGACACAGCCCCTCACCGTGCCCAACCAGGCACTTCCCGGCCAGTTCTACGCCGGTACGGAGTATCCCATCGAAGTCAAGCCTATCGATACGACGGCTACCTCCAGCCGGGTTTTCGGCCATGACTTCTTTATTTCCAAAGGTCTCTCCCTGATTCCGAGCATCACGGCACCGGTTCCCGCCAGCTACGTGCTGGGCCCGGGCGACAATATCTCCGTCAGCGTCTGGGGCTCCGCCAATGCGGACGACGATTACCAGATTGGCAGCGACGGTACGATCCGCGTGGACGGCGTCGGCCCGATTCCCCTGGCCGGCAAGACGGTGGAGGAGGCGGAGAATACCCTCAAGAGCCGTCTCTCTTCCATTTACGGCGGCCTGCGCAACGGCTCCTCTTCGCTGAAGATTACCGTGGGCAAGATTCGCGGTATCTCGGTCTATGTGCTTGGTGGCGTGATTATTCCGGGCGTCTATACGCTGCCTTCCCTGGCATCCATCGCCACGGCCATCTTCATGGCGGGCGGTATCAAGGAATCCGGCTCCGTGCGTAACATCCATATCTACCGCGGTGGGGAAGAGGTCGGTGTTTTCGACCTCTATGCCTTCATTTTTGAGGGCAAGTACCATGCGGACATGATGCTGCAGGACGGCGATATCGTCTCGGTGGGTCAGGTGGAAAACATCGTCTCGCTCGACGGTTCCGTCCAGCGGGCCATGAAGTTCGAGATGCGTTCGGATGAGACCCTGGAGCAGTTGCTCCGCTACAGCGGCGGCTTTACGCCCATCGCCCGCCGCGACCTGATCCATGTGGACCGCCAGGTGGCCGCCGTAGGAACCTCCTACGACGTTCCTGCCGAGGAGTTCGGCACCTTTACCCTGGCTGCCGGCGACAGCGTCTGGGTCAGCTCGATGGTGGCCAAGATTGACAACCGCGTGGTGATCGACGGTTCGGTGCACCATCCCGGTCCCTATGCGATTTCTGAACGCCTGAAAACCTTGAAGGACCTGATCGATGCGGCCGGCGGCCTGCAGGAAGGTACCTATATGTCAAGAGGTTATATCAGCCGCTTTGATGCGGATATGAAGCCCACCAGCGTTTCGTTCGACCTGGCCGACGTGATGGCCGGCCGCCTGAATATCGACCTGATGCGCGATGACAGCGTGCGGGTCTTCTCCACGATGGAACTGCAGGACAGCACCAAAGTGACCATTCAGGGCAATGTGAACGATCCCGGCGAGTTCGACTACCGTGCGGGGCTGACCCTCGGCGACCTGATTCTGATGGCCGGTGGCATGAAGCACGGCACGGATGTCTCCAAAGTGGAGATTGCCGTCCGCGGCCGCGAAGAGCCCGGCTTTATCCGCCAGCTGGATATGGCTACCGATCCGCAGTTGATGGGCACCGAACTGCAGCCCTTTGACAAAGTCTTTATCCGCCCGCAGGAGAACTTCCGTCCGATCAAGTCGATCGAGGTGCGGGGCGAAGTCAAGTATCCGGGTTTCTATGCCGTTGAGAGCAATTCCGTGCGGCTTTCCAGCATTCTGGACCGCTGCGGCGGATTCACCGACGACGCCTTCGTCAAGGGCGCGAAGTTGCGCCGCAAGATGACCGAATACGAGTTCGAGCGTTCGCAGCTGGCACAGGAGGTGGCCGAGCGGCAGAATCTTTCCGCCGGCGACACCCTCAAACCGCTGCCCGAGCATTTTACCTTCAAGAATGGCAAGTTGATCAAAACCAAGACGGTAACCAAGACGGAAGAGGGCAAAGAGCCGGAAGAGGAGACCGTAGAGGAAGAGGTGGATGTGCCTACCTATTACGTCTCGATCGATATCGCCAAGGCCATGAAGAATCCCAACACCGACGCCGACCTGATTCTCTGCGACGGCGACGTGCTGGAGGTTCCGCAGATGAACAACACGGTGAAGATTTCCGGCGGCGTTTACATGCCGAACACCGTGACCTACAACCCTTCCTATTCCTGGCGTGACTATGTGAACATGGCCGGCGGTTTCGTCAAGGGTGCCCGCAAGGGCAAGACCTACGCCGTCTATCAGGACGGATCGTCCGCCGTGCGCGGCAGCAGCCATTTCCGCATGGAGCCGGGTATGGAAATCGTGGTGCCGGTGGATACCACGCAGCACAACCGCATGTCGATCGGGGAGGCCGTTTCCATCGCCTCCGCCAGCACCTCGCTGGTCTATGTCGTAGCCCTGCTTGTCAACCTGTTCAAGTCCAATTAGTATGACGCGTCCGAGTATCAATCCTGAAGAGGTCGATATCGACCTGATCGGTTCCTTCGCCAAGATCTGGAAACGGCGCAAAGCCATCTGGATCATTACGCTGATTGCCTTTTTGCTGGGCATTTTCGTGGCCATTTTCGCGCCCGAGCGCTTCCGTTCGCAGTGCATCTTCGTGCCGCAGGTCAGCCAGGGAATGAGCGGCCGCTATGCGTCGCTGGCCGCGATGGCGGGCATCTCGATCGACCTGAGCAGTGCCAACGACGGCCAGATCAATCCGCGCGTCTATCCTTTTATTTTGAAACACAGTGGTTTCCAGAAGGAACTGATGGAAACGCCGCTCCATTTCTCCAAGGCGGCCGAGCCCATCACGCTCTATACCTACTTCACGGAAGACGAATACCACAAATTCAACCTCTTCGAGACGGTGGCCAAGTACACGATCGGCTTGCCGCGGCTGATTGCCCACCGCATGGCGCCCAAGCCGACCGATGTGGAGGCCGAGCTGGCGCGGATGATCGGCGAGGGGAGTACCCCGGATTTGCCCGTCTATTCGCTGACCAAGAAGGAGTATGAGGTGGCGCGCATGATCAAGCGCCGCATCAAGCTGGAGGTGGATTCCAAGAAGGGTTACCTGACCCTCACGACCGAATTGCCGGAAGCCGTGGCCTCTGCCGAGCTCTGCGAGGCGGTTTACCAGCTGATTCAGAAGTATGTTTCCGCCTTCAAGAAGGCCAAATCGCAGGCCAACCTGGAGTTTATCCAGGAGCAACTGGCGGATGCCAAGCGCAACTACGAGCGCCGCCAGGAACAGCTGGCGCGCTTCAAGGATTCGAACAAAGGTTCCTTCACGGCGCGTGCTTCCATTGAGGAGGATCGCCTGAAAGCCGAGTGCAGCCTGGCGCAGCAGCTCTATTCCGAACTGGCCAAGAGCGAACAGACCGCCCGGCTGAAGGTGGCTGAGAATACGGTGACCTACACCGAGTTGTCTCCAGTCTCCGTGCCGCTCAAGCGCTATGCGCCCAAGCGGATGATGACCGTTACCCTCTGGACGGTGTTCGGCTTCCTGTTCGGCTTTGTCTGGGTGGCTGTCACCAACCGCACCCGGGAGTGGAAGCGGGCGGAAAAGGCGGAAAAATCCGAAAAGAAAAAGTAGCCTATCGGTTCTCCAGAATCTTGAGCCGCAGGAGGTTCAAGGCACTGGATGCGAAGCGCTCGATGTTGATTTCGCGGCTCGAGCGGAACTGCACCTTTTTGGTAGTAACCGAGATTTCTCCCTTTTCGTTGCGGTAGGCAGTGGCCAGCCAGGCCATGCCGACCGGTTTCTGCGGCGTGCCGCCACCGGGACCGGCAATGCCCGACGAGACGACAGAATAGTCCGTATCCAGCTTTTGCAGCACGCCGCGGGCCATCTCGATCACGGTCTCTTCACTGACGGCGCCGTGGGCTTTCAGGGTGGATTCCCGGACGCCCAGCACGCCCATCTTCACCTCGTTGGCATAGGAGGTCACGGAGCCTTTGTAGTAGGCGGAGCAGCCTGATACGGAGGTGAAAAGGGCAGAGATGCGGCCACCGGTGCAGGACTCGGCGGCGGAGACCGTCTTGCCTTGCTTCAGCAGCAGCTGCCCGATTGCGTGTTGCAGGGAATCTTCACCTTCACCGTAGATAGCATCGCCAAGAATCTCTTTTAACTGAGCCACTTGCGGCTCAAAATCGCAGTGACTGCCACCCACCTGCGTCAAGCGCAGCCGCACGCCCAGCGTGGGGTTGGGGAGATAGGCCAGGTGCATGGAGGCGGGGAGGGCGTCTTCCCAACTGCGGATCTGCTCGGCCAGTTCCGATTCGGGAATGCCGAAGGTCAGGATGGTGCGGTGGGAGATCTCTTCGAGGGCGAAGTGGCTGCGAATGGACGCCACGACTTTGGGAAGCAGGCCCAACGCCTCAAAAGGCACGCCAGGGAGCGAATAAAGTACTGATTTTCCACTATTTCCAAGTCCGCTGAAGAACATGCCCGGGGCCGTGCCCAGTTCGTTGAGCAGCACTTCGCACCGGTCCGGAACGAGGGCCTGGGCGCGGTTGGTCTCCAGCATCGGAATGTGGCGCGCGGAGAGGATCCGTTCGTTGACGGCCATCTGCTCGGTGGATTCGCGGTAGCCACCCGAGCCGCTCAGGGCGCAGAGCGCCTCCTTGGTGATGTCGTCGCGGGTGGGGCCGAGGCCGCCGGTAACAATCACGATATCCGTGTCGTCCAGGCACTTGCCAAGGTTGTCAAGGATTTCCTGACGGTCATCGCCGATAGAAACCATGTAGCGGACCTTGACGCCGATCTGCTGCAGTTCGCGCGAAATGGCAGCGGAATTGGTGTCCACAATCTGACCGATGAGGATTTCGTCACCGATCGTGCAGATGGAAGCAGTAATCATAGTATCAGTTATTTATTCTTCTTGGGTACCAGGGACTTAAGAATTCGCCGGATAAAATGCGGGCCATTGACCAGGAAGGAGCCGACGGCAATCATCGATGCGCCGCCTTCGAGCAACTCCCGGGCCTGGACCACGGTGCTGATTCCGCCGGAAACCACCACCGGAAGGAGGTGCCGGCTCTTTTCAAGCACATATTTCAAGGTATCCGCATGGCGGATGTGGCCGCCCAGTACGATGCCGTCCAGACCAAAGCTAAGTATCAGATGGATAGCCAGATCCATCTCTTCCTGCGACATTTCGGGCGTGAGGCGGAAGAGGATGGGGCGGTGGTCGTCGTTGAAGCGCCGGATGGTAGTCACGCGGTCGATAATCTCCGCATAATTCTCACTCCGAACCCCTTTGAGGTCGATGATGGCCACGTCGATAAAATCGTAGAGCAGGGTGTAGATGCGGTCGATCTCATCGGCCACCTTGCGCTGCGGCGTCCCGTTGCTGCGGCAGATATCGGCAGCGATAACGGCGCGGTTGGTCGGCGCGTTGTCGCGGATATTCCCGATAATTTCCCGGATATTGACCTTCTCCGCCCGTTCGTTCATCAGGCTGATGGGGCCAATTTCCACGAAAGAGGCGCCCATCCGGCTGAATTCGTCGAAGTAACGACCTTCTTTGTCAACCCCGGCGGCGACTCCGACAGGATTCTTGAAATCGATGCCGAAGAAGGAGCGCTTTAGGGTGGGGTGGGAGTAGGAAGAGGTAACCGCCAGCCGAAGGACCGGAACCTTGCAGATGAACTCCAGGGCACGGAGTGCAACTAGTCTCGCCTTGCGGGGAGAGAAGAACTTGAAGAAGGGTCTGACCAGGATTCGGTACATATATAATATAGGTGCCGGCGGCTGACACCGGTTGCCGCTTCAAAGTTAGCGAAAAAACGCGGTCAGTGCTCTTCGAAGGTCCCGTCGGAGTAGAAAATCGTGATCCGACGGACAGTCCTGGCGGTCAATTTGGGATTCTCACGAGGTTGAGAAGCGGGGATTTCTTCTGTAACTTGTTCAGTCTCAATGGGGTTAAGCGCAATTTCCGGCTGTACGGGAAGATCCTCGGGAAAATCCTCAATCGGCGGAAGATCCTCCGCAACGGGCGCTTCCTCGGGAAACAGCGGGGCCGGAGAGGGGGTAAGGGCCTCTTTGTAGGGTTTGCCACGGCCCAGCAGCAACCAGTCGGCTTGCAACATCGGGTAGGTGGAGAGCAGCTTGGTCAGAAAATCGTAACTGGGTTTGTTCCGCCCCGAGAGGAGGTGGGAGAGACCGGAGCGCTGAATGCCGAGCTGATCGGAGAGTTGGGCCGGGGAGACCCCTTCCATATTCAGGAACTGCTGAATGCGACTGTTTACTGTATCCATTTTTTCTGTAAAACTAAGTTACCACAAATGTAATGCAAAAACGGTACAATCGCAAGGATAGGGGCAACTATTTCATAATTGGAAATGCAGGTATTACACTTGTTTTGCGTTCACTGGATCCAATTGCCGGAAATGATACTTGGAAAACAATGGAGATTAGCGAGTCTAAAGATAAGGAATATAGGTAGTTAGCGAATTGATTCGAGTGTCATTTAAGCCATTTTTCGCAAAAACGCCCAATTTATAGCTATCAGATACTTTAAGTAATCTTTATAATTAACTGATTTTCCGGTTATTTTGAGAATTCTCACTACAATATTACGGATTCTCGCGCGGCTGGGCCTTCCCCCGCGCCGCGGCCGCGAAATAGAATTGTAAACAAGTACACAAATGTAATCTCTATCGGGATTCTATACAATTGTAAAATTGATGTTTACACAAGTTAATTGTAAATTCTCGTTTCAGAATTGCTACATTTGTAACGAAATGAAGCCTGATATTCGCATAGAAGATTTCACATATCCCCTTCCTGAGGGCCGCATTGCGCGATTTCCTCTTCCGAACCGGGATGATTCCAAGTTACTTGTCTATACCAAGAGTGCCGGAGAATCGCCTGTTTCGTCGCAATTCAAGGAGATTGCCCGTTTTTTGCCCGCTGACGCACTGATGGTCTTCAACGAAACGAAGGTTGTCCCGGCCAGAATGCTCTTCCAGAGGCCTACAGGCGCGATTATTGAGATCTTTTGCCTGGAACCGGCCGATCCTTCCGATTACCAGCTCTCTTTTGCGCAGACGGCTTCTTGCAGTTGGAAGGTGATTGTCGGAAACCTGAAGAAATGGAAGGGCGACCGGCTGACCCTCTGCAACCCGGAGAATGATTCGGTCATTGCCGCTGTCGGCCTGGAGGCGTCTCTGGTGGAGAATAACGGAAAATCCTGTATCGTTTCCTTCTCCTGGCGCTCCGGAGAGTCGTTTTCGCAGGTCATGGGCCATTGCGGACGAATCCCCATTCCCCCCTATCTGAAGCGCGAGACGCAGGAGATTGACCTGACGCGCTACCAGACCTGCTATGCACTGCGCGAAGGATCTGTCGCCGCACCGACTGCGGGGCTACATTTCACCGAGCGCGAGTTTGCACAGATCGATGCGCGCGGTATCGTGCGGGAAAAGCTTTGCCTGCACGTGGGTGCTGGTACCTTCTTGCCGGTCAAGAGCGAGAAAATCGCCGACCATACGATGCACAGCGAGCCCTTCGAGGTGTCGCTTGCCTTTTTAAAGAAGGTGCGCGCGGCCTGTGGCAGTCCGCTGATTGCCGTTGGGACCACTTCCACCCGCTGCCTGGAGTCGCTCTACTACCTGGGCGTCCATTGTATCGAGCATGGAGCGCCCGGCGTGGTCCAGCAGTGGGAGCCGTACCGGGACGAAGGGTATTCGGTATCGACCGAGGAGGCGCTCGACGCCCTGATTGCCTATGTGGAGCACGCGGGTAACGCTAAGTTGCTGTCCCGCACGCAGATCATTATCGTTCCCGGGTTCCGTTTCCGGCTGGTTAACAATCTTGTTACCAATTTTCACCAACCCCAAAGTACCCTGTTGCTGCTGATCGCGGCCTTTATCGGCCCGGCCTGGCGGCAGCTGTACGACTTTGCCCTTGCCCACGATTTCCGCTTTTTGAGCTACGGGGATTCCTCACTGCTCGAGAAGCGTTCACTGACTGATCAAAATGAATAATATGAAAAGATTTCGCTGGATTCTTCTTCTGCTGCTGATGGTGGCCCTGGTGCCCGTGGCGCAGAAACTGATTGCCGGAGTGCCTGCTACCGAAGCGTTTTCTCTCCGGAATGGCCTCTATATCCTGATTTGCGCCCTGTCGCTGGCCGTTTTCTGCGTCGCGTTCACCTTCTCGGTGATCCGCGGCCGGATTCTGGTGGCCCCGGTGCTTCACCTGACGCTGCTTTCGGCCCTCTGGGTGCTGATTGTCTTCGGGGTGGCCTGGCTGCTGGTGCGTTTTGCCGCCGGAATCGTCGGCATGGTGGCCTATATCGGCGCGCCTGTGCTGATTCTGGCCGTTTACTTGCCCTTCTATTACCGGGGCCGCCGCAAGGCCGTCCGCAACGCCTCGGTGTCGGCCGTGCGCCGCAGCGCCCATACGACCGCGGCGGTCAAGTACAATTACCGCCTGCTCTTCAGCGCGTTGCTGGTGCTGCTGCTGGGCGGCGTCGTGGCCCTCTGCACGGGGGAGGCCACCCACTATCTCTTCTTCCCCGTGGCAGCGGCCAGCCTCTCCTTCCTGCTCTGGCGGCTGCTCTCCTGGCGCGGTTTTCTGCTGCTGGGATTCCTGGCTGTGGAGCTCTGTGCGCTGGTTTACTGCGTGCCGCTGGCCTCGGGCGTGGCTTCCGCCGATTTCTGGCGGATTGCGGTGCTGACGCTGCTCTACCTGTCCGTGCTGGTGCCGCTGGGCGACCTTTACTGCACAAAAGAGCCGATTGCCTAGGGCAACCGGCTCATTCCGTTGCTTTTACGGGCGGGGCGTTACTTGAGCAGTAACGCCTCGCTGCGTTTGATGAATTCGCTCAGATTCTTGCCTTTGAGCATGTTGTTGGAGAGCAGGGCCAGGTCGGTGAGCTGCCGGAGGGTCTCGTTGTCGGCCTTGAGGGCGCTGACGCCTTCCTCGCCCATCAGCTTCTTGATGACCGGGTTCTCGGCATTGACCGTAATCGTATAACTTTCAGGAAGTTCTCCGTAGAAGTTCATGCCGCCGCCCAGGGCTGCCATGTCGCGGTAGCGGCGCATGAATTCGCTCTGGGTGATGAGGATGGGCTGGGCCGTTTCGCCGAGGTTGTCCATCTTGATGTCATACTTGTAATCGGTTGGCAGGATGGCCTCGAAGGTTTCCTTGAGGGCTTTCTGCTGCTCCTCGGTGGTTTCGAACTTGGGTGCTTCGCTCTTTTCGATCAGCCGGTCGATGGCATCGGCATCCACACGGACGAACTTCGCGTCTTTCAGCTTGTTTTCCAGCAGGTTTACGAAGTGTGCGTCCAGCGGGCAGTCGCAGAGCAGCACGTCGTAGCCTTTGTTGCGGGCCGCCTCGATATAGGGGAACTGGGCCTGCGCGTCGGAGGCGTAGAGATAGACCACCTTCTTGTCCTTGTCGGTCTGTTCGGCCTCGATGGCCTTGCGGTAGTCGTCGTATTTGAAGTACTTGCCGTCGCAATTCTTGAATAAGGCGAATTTGAGGGCCCTCTCGCAGAACTTCTCGTCC
>JAEEGH010011323.1_pt1 | contig 20262 bp, 20 predicted proteins | sample 9134181 | NCBI WGS metagenome assembly JAEEGH01 (sample SAMN16246544, study PRJNA631951) | gut metagenome | biome: gut microbiome; feature: rumen; material: DP-attached | host: Bos | place: Iran: Karaj | collected 2018-10 | reverse complement strand
CGCCGACCTGCGTGCTCGGGTCCTTGCTGCGGTACGAGGACAGCAGCGATACGCCCATAAAGTATTCGTCCCAGGAAAGATAATCCGTGCGCTTGTTCATAAGTACCCCTTTCTTCAAACGGTTTCGATGACGCCGACTTCTTCGAGCGGCAGCGACGGCAGTTCGGAGAGGTTATGCAGCCCGAACTTGTGCAAAAACGTGTCGGTCGTGGCGTAGAGCATCGGTTTTCCGATGACGTCCTTTCTGCCGACGGCGGCGATCAAACCAAGCTTTTGCAGCTGACTCACTGCGTATTCACAGCGCACGCCGCGGACGGCTTCGATTTCGGCGCGGGTGCACGGCTGCTTGTAGGCAACGACGGCAAGTGTTTCGAGGATCGACTGCGAAACGGACTTTTTCTGTTCCGGCTGCAGCAGAGCCTCGACATAGCTGATGTAATCGCGGTTCGAAACGAGCTGTGCCGTGTCGTCGGTCGTCATCAGACAGATACCTCTGCCTTCGTCGCGATAGGTCGTTTCCATTTCATACAAGAGTGATTTGACGGCCGCTTCGTCCTGCTCCAACACGCGCGCAAGCTCGGTGATCAGCACCGGCTCGCCCGCCACGAACAGCAGACATTCCACGATCGACGCCTGTTTCTTGTCCATCAGTCCTCCACCTCATCCATATAGATCGTTTCCTGATCGTCCTCCGAAAGATTCTTTGCGCGAATGTAGATCGGCGCAAACGTCGCTCCCTGCGTAATGCGGATCTCGCCGTGCGCCAGCATTTCCAAAAGTGCCATAAACGTCACGACGCGTTCCATGCGCGAGGTCGTATCCGTAAACAGCGTATCGAACCGCACGCGTCCTTCCTTGAGCTTTGTGCGAAGATGCAAAACGCGGTCGCGCACCGTAAAGACGTCGGGACGGACCTTCTGCGTCATATCCTTCTTCTCTTCCTGTTCGTCCTCGCGGTTCAGAATCGCAAGGAACGCCGCATACAGGTTGTCCAGTGTCGCATTGCTGATATCGACCTTCTGCGGCGGAAGGATGACGTCCTCCGGCAGTCGTGCAATCGCTTTTTTCGCCTCTTCAAAGCGTTCGTGCAGTTCTTCCCCCGCCGCCTTGAACGCCTTGTATTCGCGCAGCTGACGAATGAGCTGCTGTTCGGGATCCTCTTCCTCCTCGCTTTCCGCAGGCGGTCGCGGGAGCAGGCTTCTCGATTTGATCAGCAACAGCTGCGCCGCGACGGTCAGGAACGAACTCGCGCGGTCCATGTCCAGTTCCGAAAGATCATCCATCATCGCAAGGTACTGCGACGTGATTTCCGACACAAAGATATCCTCGATGTTGACCTCTGCCTTTTCGATCAGGTGCAGAAGCAAATCGAGCGGTCCTTCGAATTGTGAAAGCGAAACGCGATACTCTTCCATCGTTACAGAAACATTGCCGCCGCAAGGCTGTGAATCTTTTGCCAGATCAGATGGCTCAGCGCCGACGCGGGAGCGAAGCCGATGTTGCTGATCAGAATCAATACACCGATCAGAATATACCTGCCGTATCTGCGCAGGAATAAGAACACCTTTGCCGGCAGAACGCGCGCAAAGATCAGTTCAAAGATGTGATACCCGTCCAAGGGATAGAGCGGCAGCAGATTGAACAGCATCAGCGTGATGTTGATCGAAATGCCGTAGTACAGAATCATCCAAAGGTATTCGCTCCCGAGCCAGGCATAGCCTTTTTTGACGGACAGCCACAGGAAGAACAGCGTCAGCAGCGAAAACGCAATCGCAAGCAGCAGGTTCATAAAGACGCCTGCCAGCGAAACGATTGCCTCTCCTACCTTATAATTGCGGTAGTTGCGGGAATTCACGGGAACGGGCTTTGCCCATCCGAAGCCGAGCAGCAGCAACGAGAAGAAACCGAGCACATCCAGATGCGCAAACGGATTCAGCGTCAGTCTGCCGAAGTTTCTCGCCGTATCGTCGCCGCATTTGTGCGCGGCGTACGCATGTCCCCACTCATGCAGCGTCAGGCTGATCAGAATGACGGGAATCAGGCACGCGTATGTTTTCAGCGTCCCGATCGGATCGCTGAAGATTGAAGTCAAGTTCCAGATCATATCGGTATTATAACCGAAAACCGGGGGCTTTGCAAGTGCAATTCCCCCGCTGTTTTATCCGTTCAGATAGACATGCAGAATCCGTTTGAAGATTTCTTTGAAACCGGTTGCCGATACGTTCCGATCCGGATACAGCGCAAGCTCATACAGGAGCGTCCCGTTTCGGTCGGTAAACGAAACGGTACCGACTGAAAACTCCGTATTGAGCGGCGCAATCAGCGCGTCAGGCAGGTGAAACTCCGACTGCGGCTCACCGTCGCTTTTCTTCAGCAGCAGCGAGATACTCTCCTTCGCATACAGACTGACGGTATCCGTATCGCCGCCGGTCACCGGATAATCCTCGATCAGCGGTTCGTCGACGGAAGCCAATGCAAACACGGAGAACGCTGCAAACGCATCTTCGAACAGCTTCGTTGCAACGTCAAACCGCGTTTTGCTGTTCTGCGCGCCGACCATGGCGCAGACGAATACGGTATCCTTGCGCTTGCAGGCAAACACACCGCAATAGCCGTCGGTCTTCGAACTGCCGGTCAGCAAGCCGATGCAGCCGGTCAGCGTCGTCAGAAGCTTGTTGGCATTCGCAAGTTCCGTCTTTCTCCCGTCTGCATGCTCCAATACCGCATACTTTTCGGAACAGTATTTCAAAAATGTTTCGCTTTTCAGCGCCGCCGTGCCCAACTTTGCGAGATCCCGGCAGGACATCGTTTCGTTCGTTCCGAGCGCGTGCTGCATCTGGTGTTCGACGTCGTTCTCCTTCAGCGTCAGATTGATATTCTGCACGAACACATCTTCCGAACCGAACGCATTCTCCATCAGCGCCCAGATGGCGTCGCCTGCGGAAATCATCACGGCGGCGCGCAGCAGTTCTTTTGCTTCGATCTGCTCACCTTGCTTCAAATACGCCGACGGACCGCCGATCGCCGCCGCGCCGTGTCCGACCGTCACAACGGTGTCCGGCGACAGCAGCCCGCGATCGACCGCGAGACACAGCGTCAGAATCGCCGGAAGCTTGACAAGTCCCGCAACGCCGACCGCATCGTCCGCACGAAATGAAGAAACGGTCTCCGGCGACTGCGGCGTGATCACACAGTATGCGGAAATCGTCTGATCCGCCAGCGCACGGACAGGCGCTGCTGTCAGAACGATACAGATTGCTATCCATAAACAAAAGACTTTTCGCATGTACATCCCTCCCATATACCGTATGGGAACATATAAAAAGAAAGACGTCGAAAATCGGCGTCAATCGTTGGTTTCGCTTTTCTGCGGATCGAATTGAAACAAGGTACAGGGTATTCCGCCGTTCGACAACTTTCTGCGCCGGTTCGCCGGTTTGCCGTAGATCGATTCGAACTCGCGGCTTGCCGTGATGATGTTGATCTGCCAATCAGGAAGTCGATCGAATACCGATCGCATCTGCCGATAGAGTTTTTTGACTTCCTGTTTGTCCGACAAACGTTCTCCGTACGGCGGATTGCAGATCAGAACGCCGTGACTCCATTCGGTCGCAAGCTCCGAAACGGGACGCACATTCCAGTTGACCATAACGCCCGCTTTCTTTGCGTGCTTTTTGCAGAGATCGATGCAATGCGGATCGATGTCGCTTCCGAGAATCTCAAGCTTTTCGTGTCTCTGCAGGTCCAAGGCTTCTTCGCGTGCGGTTGCGAACAGGTTCCGATCGATGAACCGCCATTGTTCGGCAGCAAAGCTTCGATTCTGCGACGGCGCAATGTTGTTTGCGATCATCGCCGCTTCGATCGGGATTGTGCCGGATCCGCACATCGGATCGATCAGCGGCGTATCCGGGAAGAACCGGGACAGCAGGATGAGTCCTGCGCCGAGCGTTTCCGACAGCGGAGCGGCGACGTTATAGGTGCGATATCCGCGCCGCGAGAGCCCAGCGCCGCAGCAGTCGAGCGCGATCGTCACCTCGTCGCGCAGGATGCCGACTTCGATGATGACTTCCTCTTCGGTCTCCGGAACGGTTTGTACGCGATAGGACGCTTTGAGCGATTCCACGATCGCTTTCTTAACAATGCTCTGACAGTCCGAAACGGAAAACAGCGTGCTCTTTGCGCTCTTGCCGTTGACATGGATGCGCGTTTTCGGCGTCAGATACCGTTTCCAGTCGATCGCTTTCGTTTGTTCGAACAGCGCTTCAAACGAATCGGCATGAAAGACCGCCACCGTCATCAGCAAGCGCTCCGCGGTGCGAAGCCACAAAAGCGCTTTTGTCATTTCCGTATATCCGCCGGAAAACTTCACGCGCGCGTCGAGCGTTTCCGTATCGAGAATGCCGAGCTTATGCAGTTGAAAAGCGACGGTCGATTCGAGCCCGATCTTCGCGGTTGCGATAAACTCCATTTACTGTTCCTCCGTCTTTCTGCTCAGCCTTGTCAGGATCCGCTTGATGGCGTTCTCCAGTCGTCTTGCGGAGACGTCATACGTCGCGCAGATGACTTCCGGCGCAATCGTCGTCGCATTCAGCGCGCCGACTCCCATCAACACGAATGCAGCCGCCATCGCGTTTTCCTGCTCGCGGGTGATGTGCGGGTATCTGCCGTCTTCATAGGTGGACAGATAGTAGTAAAAGATTCGCAGGGAAACGTCGTTCAGATGCTGCGGAACTTCGATCTTGCGGAATGCGACGTTTTCATGCAGATACGCTTCAAAGGATTCGATCATGTCCAGAATGCTTTCGTAGCTGACCGGCAGATGCTCCGGAATCATCATCGGAGATACGACGCCGTACTGCCATGCGCCCTGATAGTAGAGCGAATATGGCGGCTTGGCTTCCATGCCGAGCAGCAAACCGAAGATGAACTGCTTGTCGCTGTCCGTCTGGTCGAACCGGATCAGAAACGACCGCAACAGACGTTCCGCCATCGGATCCTCGACGAGCGACAGCATCTTTGCGGTGCCGCGCAGCGACGGCGACAGCGGACTGTACAGCGCCCAGATCAAAATGGAACGGAATTCCTTATCCTTCTCCCACGTTTTCTGCAGCGCTTCCACGCCTGCCGTTGCGATATCGCGGATTCTGCGCTGACGCACGACAGCTTCGCGAATCGGCACGTCGTAGTTGATCGACCAGTCGCGTTTGAATTCGGCTTCCCCGTCCTCCTTGATATGCCTGCGATAGTAGGATGCAACGCTGTCGTACTCGTTTCGCTTGACAAGGTCTTCATAGATCTGTTCGGCTTCGCGTTTTCTTCCGTGCACATAATAGCAGAACGCAAGCTGATGCAGCATCTCTTTATCGTACGGCAGCGAATCCCGCAGCAGTTCGAGCGCCTCCTGCGCGCGGTCGTATTCTTTCAGCTCCAGCAGAATCGGTGCAGAGTAACCGAGCTCCTCCGGCGAGCAGTCCTCGTCGATCAGAATCTTCTTCGATTGCATCAGCGCTTCCGTTTCCTGCTTCTGCACATGATAAATCAAAGCAAGCAGCGCATTGCCGCGCACGCTCCTGCTGTTGCGCTTGAACAGATTGAACAGGCGTTTCTTTGCTTCGTCGTACTCGCGCATGGTAAACAGCATCATTGCAATCTCCATGTCGAGCATTTCGCTGTTCTGGTACTTTTCGGACAGATTCAGAAGGATGTTCAGTCCGGTGTCGTCGTCGATTGAAAAGTGCTTCGCCTTCGCAAGATGAATCCCGTCCAGCAGCGCAATGTCCTCATCCTGCGTGAGCCCGATCTGCGCTTCGAGCTCCGGTTCGTCCTCGATCAATTCGAGCATGTCCAGTGCGCGATCGGCATACGGACCGTTCGGCTCTTTCTCAAGGCATACCTTGCAGCATTGCTTTGCGGCAAAGAACTCCTCAAGTCCCATGAAGTTGGATGCGATCCCGAACAAAACTTCGCCGGTCGGCTCTCCGACGCCGGACAGCGAGTTCAGAAGGACGGAAAGGCTCTCCTCAAACATGCGCATCCGGTGAAGCGCTTCGGCGAATGACAGCATATACTCGGAACGGCCGGGCTCCATCTCATAGGCTTTTCTGAGATATTGCTCGGCTGATTCGAGTTTCTCTTCCGCGAGGTATTTCGTGCCGCGTTGATAGTAAAACGCCGCGTTTTGCTGAAACGGGATGATGACTCCCGAATCGCGGTCGTCCTTCATTCACTCCTCCGTTGCGGTTGCTTCCCGTAAAAGCGCCTCAAGGTTTTCACGATCGAAATGATACTTCTTTTCGCAGAACTGGCAGGTCAGCTCGGCTTGTCCGTCCTGCTGCAGAATGTTCGTCAGTTCTTCTTTGCCGATCGACAGCAGGGCGCGTTCCAGCCGATCGCGCGTACAATCGCAGGAAAACGCCGGATGCTTCGTATCGGTGTATTCGACGTCCAACGTTCCGAACAAATCATCCAGAATCGCCTGCAGCGTTTCCCCCTCCGACAGTCTGCCGCCGAGTTCGGGGATCCGGTTAGCGATCGACATGACATGCTCGATCGCCTCGTTCGGACAGTTCGGCATCGTCTGGATCAAAAGCCCGCCAGCGCCGGTGACGAAACCGTCGGCCGCATTTTCGTGAACGCCGAGGTAGACGATCGACGGCTGCTGCTCGCTAGCCGTGAAGTACTGGGCAAAGTCCTCCGCAATCTCTCCGGAGATCAGGTTGCAGGTGCCGACATACGGCTCCTTCAGCCCCATATCGCGAATGACCGTCAGCTTGCCGCTGTTGCCGATGTAGCCGCGCACGTCAAGTTTTCCGTCCGCACGCAGCGGCAGTTCGATTTCCGGTTCGGTTGCGTAACCCTTCACGAGTCCCCCGTCTCTTCCGACGCATACCAGATTGCCGGAAGGGCCGTTGCCTGCGATGACCGTCGTGATCGTGTCGGTGCGGTTCTTCATCATGCTTGCGGCAATCGAAGTCATCAAAAGCTGACGACCGAGCGCCGCGGTTGCGACGCGCGACAGCCGATGCGTGCTCTGCGCCGTGCGAACGATTTCCGTTCCCGAAATTGCGGCGAAGCGGATGCTCCGGTTTTCGAGCATTCCGTGGATGATCAGATCTTCCGGCATGTCAGAGTCCCTTCCGCGCGACGAACTGGATGCGTTCGCTGTTGCCGTGTGCAGGTTCGTTCGAGAACGCGTGCAGTGCGCGGATGTCGGTAAATCCCGCCGATTCGAGCAGTACGGTCAATTCCGCAACCGAGTGCGCGCGCTGAATGTGTTTTTCCGAGAAGCGGTCGTAGTGTTCGCCGTCCTTCACAAAGCACGTCAGGTCCATTTCGCACAGTCTGCTCCGCTGATCGTACGTATTCTTCCAGATATATGCGTAGGTATCCGTTTCCTCCGTGAAGGTGTTGTTTCCGAGGATGATGCGGAGTTTATAGGTCGACGAGATATCGAACAGCAGCACGCCGTTCGGCCTAAGGCAGTCCGCTGCATGCTTGAAGAACGATTCGACGTCGTCGAGAGACGTCAGATAGTTGACGCCGTCGCACACGGAAATGAGCGCATCGATCGGTTTATGAATCTTGAGGTTTCGCATATCCTCGCAGATAAAGATGATCTCACGGCTTCCGGCCTTGAATGCGTTGTTGCGCGCTTCCATCAGCATCTCCGGCGAAACGTCGTTGCCGATCACGTGATACCCTCTCTTGTGCAGCGCGATCGTCATGGCGCCGGTTCCGCACGCGCAGTCCATCACGTCGTGCGCGTTCGCTTCCTTCAGAAGCCCGTCAAGATAATCCGCCCACGCTTCGCGATCCACATCGTGCATCATCGCGTCGTAATACTTTGCAAATCTTCCGTATTGCATTTACTTGTCCTCCAATCCTTCGGCAAGCTTCATCAGCCTGTCCAGCCGATGATACATGCCCGATTTTTGTATTTCAGCCATATCGGCAAGTTCCTGAACCGTCGCATCCGGATGGCTCATCCTGAGCTGTGCCGCCTGCTGCAGGCTCGCCGGCAGCGAATGCAGTCCGTAATGCCGGTCGATCGCCGCAATCGCCGCTCTTTGTCGGATCGACGCGACAACCTGCTTGTCGAGGTTCGCCGTTTCGCAGTTGCTGGTGCGGTTGATATAGTTTCTCATATCCTTTTCGACGCGCACGTTTTCAAGTTGCATCGCCGCCACGTTTGCGCCGATCAGCGCCAGCATGCCGCTGACGTCGTCGCCCTCCTTGAGATACACAAGAAAGCGATCGTTTCTGCGAACCGACGTTCTTGCCGATATGTAGAACCCTTTCAAAAGCGTCGAAACGCTCTGCGCGACGCTCTGCGATCGAAAGATCAGCTCCAGGTGATAGCCGCGCTTCGGATCGACGCAGCTGCCGCTTCCGAGAAAGCAGCCGCGCAAAAACGCGCGTGCGATCTCTTCGTCCGTAAACAGTTCTTTCGGCAGATCGGTCATGAGGCGCATGCCGGTTTCGGTCTGAACCATAGCGCCGGTTTCCTGCATCAGCCGTTCGATTTCCTTCCCGGAAAGCAGGACCTCGTAGAACGGCGTTCTGCGGTGTTCAACCTGTTTTTCCTCGACGATTGCATCGATCTCGTAAAGGCTTGTCGCCATCGACGCGATGTGCTTTGCGACGTTGATGCTCTCCGTGCGGTAAAACAGCGCTTTGTTTCTCGAGATCCGAATTCCTCCGGCGGTCAGCGTCATTCCGCACAGCTGTGCAAGGCGCTGCTGCTCGTTTTTGACGCGAATCCGGATCAGTTCGTCCTTACATTCCGAAGAAAAGCTCATTCCTGCCTCTTTTCAAACCGTTGTTCGATGTCGTGCGCTTCGTGTACGATATCGCGATGATAGATGCGAACAGCCTGTCCCTTTGCGCGTAAACGCCTTGCCATCTCCTCCGCAGCCGCGACGGAACGGTGTCTGCCGCCCGTGCATCCGAAACAGACGCGAAGGATATGCTTTTCCTGCTTTTCAAACAGCGGAAGCATATCGAGAATGTTCTGTTCCAGTCGGTCAAAATAGGTCTGCACAAACGGCTGATTAAGCACAAATTCCTGTACTTCCGGATCGAGACCGGACAGATTTCGCATCGAATCGTAATAGAACGGATTCTCGACAAACCGCATGTCGACGACCATATCCGCATCGACGGGTACGCCGCGCTTATAGCCGAAGCTTGATAGCAAGACCGCCATCGGCGTGTCGTTGAAATCGGGGATCAGGTTTTCGATGAAGGACGAAAAATCCTTTGCTGCGATATCGCTGGTATCCATGTAGGATACGGCTTCGTCGCGAATCGCGGAGAGATAGCTGCGTTCCGCGCGCACGCCGGATTCCGCCTCGCCCGCTTCTCCGAGCGGATGGCGCTTTCTCGTTTCGTTATAGCGGCGTTTCAGCACGTCGTCGCGCGCGTCGAGGAACAGGATCGAATACGGAACGTCGATCTTTTTGATCTCCTCCAGAACCATTTCCGGACTTCTTGAAAGAAGGCTTTCGCGCGAATCGATCGTGACCGCCGCATGCTCGATCGGCGGGTTCGCGCTTTTGCACAGCGTAATGAACTCCGTAAGCATCGGAGAAGGCAGGTTGTCCACGCAGAAGAAACCGTATTCTTCCAGCGATTTCAGCGCGGTCGATTTTCCCGCGCCGCTCATGCCGGTCACAATCAGCAGCTGCATTTTGGTTCCTCCTTTCCGATTCGCTTGATTTCACACTCCAAAGATACGCCGGTCTGCTCCAGTACCGTTTGCTGCACATGCAGGATCAGCCGAGAGATCTCGCGTTCCGTTGCATGACCGTTGTTGACGATGAACCCGGCATGCTTCGGCGAAACCTGCGCGTCGCCGATCGCATAGCCTTTCAATCCGCATTGTTCGATCAGTGCGCCTGCAAAGTGTCCTGCCGGCCGCTTGAACGTGCTCCCCGCGGAAGGAACGGTCAGAGGCTGTTTCTCTCTGCGCTTTCGCATGCAGTCTTCCATCACCGATACAGCAGTTCCGTCGTCCGGTGAAAGCGCAAACTCGGCTTCCAACGCGATGCAGTCCGGAAAAGAGAAAGCGCTTTTGCGATATGAAAGATCGCCGTCGTTGACATCGATCCATGCATCGACGCCGTCTCGATAGACGCGAATGCGTCTCAGAATCTGTTTGATCTCGCCGCCGTATGCGCCTGCGTTCATGGCGCACGCGCCGCCGACGGAACCCGGAATCCCGGCAAGCCGCTCGAATCCGGACATGCCGTTTGCGACCGTCTCCCGCGCAAGCTGCATCAGGGACATTCCGCAGCAGACCGTAACGTGCGTTCCGAAATAGATCGGCGGATGCAGCGGCGTATCGAATCGAATCACAAGTCCGTCGTATCCGTCGTCGCTTGCAAGGATGTTCGTGCCTCTGCCGAGCAAAACAAACGGAAAACCGGCTTGTCTGCACAGGTCGACCGCACATTTGAGCGCATCGTAGGATTGCGGGCGCAGCATCAAAGCCGCGTCGCCGCCGACGTGAAAACTCGTCAGTTCGGACAGCGAAACGTGTTCGACGGCGCCGAGCGCAATCAATTCATTCCGGATGCGTGCAAAACTCCATACCATGTGTTAAGTATATCAAATAATCTTCGTCGATACAACACCTATCTGCGCAATTCCTCGAAACGTTTTTGAAACCGCGCAAGCGCTTCCGCGTCCCCGTTCCTTGCATTTCGGGCGTCCTGCGCCAAGGCATCGTACTGCTCGTACCACAGGAACGGATCGACCGTTCGGATCGTCTGATACGCCTTGCAAACCGATTTTAGGATCGCTTCCGGCGCGGTATTCCGAACGTCTCTTCGCACAGAAAACAAGCCGAGCGCGGAGAGCTTTTCCTGCGCGGATTCGGAAAGCAGCCATTGAATGAACGACCGAAGAACCACCGTTTTCTGCGCGTCCGTATCGCGATCGATTCCGATCCAGCAAACCGCGTCGGTGAAGTTGTCGATTGCGTCAAGCTGCACAGACGCAAATCCGTCCTGATACCGCATCAGATCGCCCGCGCGACGCAGATCAAGGTACAGCGTATCCGCTTTTCGTTCTTCCGCGGTGTCCGCTGCTCCGCAGAGATATGCCGCAAGCACGTCGTTTGCATAGTATGTCTTTTGCGCGGAATCGGTGGGATTCCGCTCGAGCTTGACATACCCCGTATAGCAGTAAGGAACGCATCGGTCCGTACAGAACAGCCCTTCTCTGAGATCGCACGTTTCCGTCTCAAAGCTTTTCAAAAGATCGGGATACAGAGAACCCGAGAAGAACGAGTACGCATCCGCGCGTCTGCCGTGCGTCATTCGTTCCGCGAACGTTTCCTCGCTCATTCCCTCCACGGCGATGCTCGATCCGCGATGCTTCTTTTCGTATTCGTCCGCCCGCTTTTGCAGCCAGCTTGTGAGGCTTCCGAGATACGGTCGATGACGCACGATATGATACATCGTAACGATGCCGCGGTACCGGTTTTCATCGCGGACAAAACGCGTATCGACAAACTGCTGCTTTGCGCCCAAGACCAGATACTTCGGTGTAAACAGCAGAAACAGAACAAGGATGACGCACAGAACGGTTTTATAGATTTTCATGCTGTAAGGTATTCGACAAAAGACGAGCGTAATCAAGAAAGCTTGTCCGCTTTTGCAGAAGAACGCAAAGCGGATACGGCGAATATGTATAGGAACCCAAATCGGAGGTATGTCTATGGAATTGAATGCGCAAAAGCGCGGTCAGCGGCTGTTTGTGCAGCTTGCGGGCGAATTGGATCATCACAGTGCGGAGCAGACGCGGATCATGCTCGATACGCTGCTTCGCGATATCACGGTGCGGGAGCTGATTCTCGATCTCTCCGGCATGAGCTTTATGGACAGCGCGGGACTCGGCGTGATCCTCGGCAGATTCCGCAAGCTGTCGATGCGGGGAGGCAAGCTTGTCGTGAAAGGCATGAATGCGTCCGTCGACCGGATCTTTCAGATGTCCGGCTTATATGCGATCGTGGAACGGCAGTAGGAGGCGCGTATGTATAACGAAATGGAAATCCGGTTTTTATCGCTGTCCGGCAACGAAGGATTTGCCCGTGCCGTCGCGTCCGCCTTTGCGTCACAGATGAATCCGAGCATCGAAGCGCTGTCAGATATCCGCACCGCCGTGTCGGAGGCCGTGACAAACGCCATCATACACGGGTATGAACAAAGGGACGATCGTCTCGTCTGCATGCAGATGACGATCGATAACGATCTCCTGACCGTCACGGTACGCGACGACGGATGCGGGATCGACGACATCGAGCTTGCCCGAAAGCCGTTCTATACTTCTAAGCCCGAACTGGAGCGATCCGGCATGGGATTCTCCGTCATGGAAGCTTTTATGGACACGGTTTCGATCGTCTCCGAACCGCACAAGGGCACGACAATCACGATGCAGAAGCGCATCCGGCATGGAACCTGATCGTATCGACTTTGCATCCGACGTTCTTGCGGCGCAGCGCGGCGACGCCGCTGCCGAACAAAGGCTTGTTTCGGATAATCTGCCGCTTGTATCTGCGATCGCAAAGCGTTTTCTGAACCGCGGCGTGGAAATGGACGACCTCAGACAGCTCGGTTCGATCGGATTGCTGAAAGCGATCAGGCGCTTCGATGTCAGCCTGAACGTCTGTTTCTCCACCTATGCGGTTCCGCTGATTGCGGGCGAAATCAAACGCTTTTTGCGCGACGACGGTATGATCAAGTTCTCAAGGAGCGCAAAGCAGCTTGCCGCCGCGGTTTCCGCCGCGCTTCAGGAGGAACCGGAGCTTTGCATCGACGCGCTTGCAGATCGGCTCAACGTCACGCGTGAGGATCTTTCCGTTGCAGCCGCGAGCGCAACGACCGTCGCTTCGCTGGACGAGCCGCTTTCGGAGGACGGAGAGAGCCGATTTGAGCGCGTCGGCACCGACACGCAGGAAGATACGTGCGTGCAAAAGCTTTCGCTTGACGCGGCGATCAGGCATTTGTCACAGCGCGAACAGCTGCTGATCAGGCTGCGATACCGGGAGGAAAAGACGCAGGCGGAAGTCGGCAGAATTCTCGGTGTTTCGCAGGTGCAGGTTTCGAGAATGGAAAAAAAGATCCTGTCCGCGCTGCGCGACAGGATGCAGGATCAATGATTGTTCTTCGGGGTGATCGCTTTTTCTTCGCCCCGAAGCAGACGTTTGATGTTGTCCTTGTGTCGGAACAGCAGCAGCGCAACGACCGGCAGCACAAAGAACAGCTGATAGACGTCGACAAAGCCCGTGAGCCAGGCGATATAGGTGCTGATCAGATAGATGATCGAGGTCAGGATCGAAACGAGCGAAACGCGCTTCCAAAGCAAAAAGATCACAACCGCAAGCACGGTGGAAATCAGCGCCGTCTGCCACGAGATGCACCACATCATCGCGAACGCCGAAGCCGCGCCTTTGCCGCCGCGGAACTGATACAGCACCGGATAGCAATGCCCAAGCACGACGGCTGCGGTCGAGATATAGCCGCCGAACAGAATGGACACCGTTTCGTCCGCCGCATTGAGTCCCATGAGCTTTGCGATCAATCTGCCGATGAAGAATGCGGCGACGCACTTCCCCGCGTCTCCGATGAAGGTGATCAGACCGTAGTACTTTCCGTAGACGCGGATCATGTTCGTCGTTCCGGCGTTGCCGCTTCCGTAGAGGCGCACATCATCGCGGAACCGCAGACGGCTGACAATCAGCGCGGTCTGTACGTTTCCGAGAAAATAGCCGACAAGTGCGACGGCAATGATGGCGTAACCGTTCCAGTCACCGATCATCTGAATCGTTACTCCTCCCGTGTACGCGTCCGGAACAGGATGCGAATCGGCGTGCCCGTAAAGCCGAAGGTCTTTCTGAAATAGTTGTCGAGATACCTCTCGTACGAGAAGTGTACCAGTGTCGAATCATTGACGAAGATCACAAACGTAGGCGGCTGAACGGAGACCTGCGTGGCGTAGTAGATCTTCAGCCGTCTGCCGTTCTGCGTCGGCGGCTCGCTCATCGACACCGCCTCATTGACCACGTCGTTCAGCGTACCGGTGGAGATACGGCGCGTACTCTGCGCATAGACCTCCTCCACCAGTTCGAGCACGCGGTTCACGCGCTGTCCGCTCTTGGCGCTGATGAACAGGAACGGGACATAGCTCATGAAGGCGAGATCGACCTCCATATCCTTCTTGAACTTGTCCATCGTATGGGTATCCTTTTCGATAAGGTCCCACTTGTTCACGATCACGACGGACGGCTTGCCCTCCTCGTGCACAAATCCCGCAATCTTGACGTCCTGTTCGGACAAGCCCTGTTCGGCGTCGCAGACAAACAGCACCACGTCCGCTCTGCGCACGGCGGCAAGCGAACGGATGACGCTGTACCGCTCGATGCTCTCATCCTCGATCGCGCGTTTTCTGCGGATGCCCGCGGTATCGATCAGGATGTAATTCCGGTCGTTCTTTGTAAACGGTGTGTCGATCGCGTCGCGCGTCGTGCCCGGAACGTCCGAAACGATCACGCGTTCTTCGCCGAGCAGCGCGTTTGTCAGACTGGATTTGCCGACATTCGGTTTGCCGACGATTGCAATCTGGATACAGGTTTCCTGCTCGTCTTCGCCGACGTTCGGGAAGTCCGCGCAGATCGCGTCAAGCAGATCGCCGAGACCGATCCCCTGTCCTGCCGACACGATATACGGCTCGCCGAGACCGAGCTCATAAAACTCGTAGATCGCTTCGTGATACTTCGGCGCATCAAGCTTGTTGACTGCGAGCACAACCGGCTTGTTGCAGCGGCGCAGCATTGCGGCAACCTCCTGATCCGCGGCGGTCATGCCCTCTCTGCCGTCGACGAGGAACAGAATGACGTCCGCCGTCTCGATCGCAAGCTCCGCCTGACGGCGCATCTGCACCGCGATCTTGTCCTCGCTTGCCGGTTCGATGCCGCCGGTATCGATCAGCGTGAATTGCTTGTCAAGCCATTCCGCATCGCCGTAGATGCGATCGCGCGTGACGCCGGGCGTGTCTTCTACGATCGAGACGCGCTTGCCGATCAGGCGGTTGAACAATGTGGATTTTCCGACGTTCGGTCTTCCGACGATCGCCACCAAAGGTTTTGCCATAGTTTACTCCTCAAACAGTTCAGAAATGAGTTCCGTTCCGTCACGGAACGAACGGATCGAAACCCGTAACGCCCGTTCGACATCGGACAGTGTCATGCCGTCCAGAAAGACGTTTTCCGTTTCACGCAGCATGTTGTGCGGGATCAGCAGCGGATCGGACAGCGTTTTGTCCTGCAGCTCGTCGATCAGGTCTCTGCCGGTCACCAAACCGGCGACATGCACGTTTCCGCCGAGCCACCGGTTCGGAACCGGATAGGTTGTGACATGTATCCGGTATGCTTCCAGACACCGGTAAAGCTCGCGAAAGAACGGGTTTGCTGCCGTGCCGCCCGCGATCGAAACGTGTTTTTCGTGCGAAAGCGGCGTCCGTTCGGAAAGCGCATAGCGGAAGTCCTCTTCAAACATCCGCAAAAGACCGACTCCGTTTTCGATCTGCTCGTATTCCTCGTACGCTTCCGCCTCCGGAAGCGGCAGACTCGCGTTCAGGTACCATTCATCCGACAGAAACACGAGCCGCGTGCCGAACTCGGAAAGGCATTTCGCTTGCCACGGTTCGACCTGCCGAATGACGGCTTCGCTCTGCTTGCTGTCGAACGTTTCAAGCGGATACAAGCCCTCTCGGAACTTCGTTACGCCGACCGGAACGATCGCAATCGATGCGCAAGCCGGTGCGAGCGAGCAAAGGTCTGACAGTGTCTGTTCAAGAATCGCTCCGTCGTTCAGATTCCGGCACAGCACGATCTGTGTATGAAAGTGCAAGCCCGCTTCTTTGAGCGCTGACAGCCGTTCCATGATGCGGCCCGCGCTGGGATTGCGCATGATCTTCGTGCGGATCGCCGGATCGGTCGCATGCACCGAAACGTAGATCGGACTGACGCGGCGTTCGATGATACGCGAAAACTCGGCGTCGTCGACATTCGTCAGCGTCACATAGTTGCCCATGATGAACGACATGCGCCAGTCGTCGTCTTTGACGTTCAGACTGCTCCGGACGCCTTTCGGCATCTGGTCGATAAAGCAGAACAGGCAGTGATTTTTGCAGGTCTGCATCCGGCTCATCAGCGTCGTTTCGAAACAAAGCCCGAGCGGTTCGTATTCGTCCTTTCGAAGAAAGACTTCAAACGGCTGACGCTCGCGTTCCAAGGACAGCTTCAGCACGCGCTCCGCCGTCAGCTTCTCGTAATCGATGAGATCGAGAACCGGAATGTCGTTGATGCGATACAGGACGTCGCCCGTGCGAACGCCCTTGCGTTCGGCAGGCGAACCGTGCTCCACAAACGTGATCGGTTGTCCCATAGTGCATACTTTCATAAATACACCATACCACAAGTTCCGCAGATTTGCAAGCGAGAGAAAGCCGATCCCCTGTCGAGGATCGGCTTGTGTGTACAATCGGGATTACTTCGCTTCCTTGATCGCTGCCTGCGCTGCCGCAAGACGTGCGATCGGCACGCGGAACGGCGAGCAGGAGACGTAGTCGAGACCGATCTCGTGGCAGAATTCCACGGAGGACGGATCGCCGCCGTGTTCGCCGCAGATACCGAGCTCGAGGTTCGGACGCGCTTCCTTGCCGAGCTTGACCGCCATCTTCATGAGCTTGCCGACGCCGTCCTGATCGAGACGTGCGAACGGATCGGATTCGTAGATCTTGGTGTCGTAGTATGCGCCGAGGAACTTGCCCGCGTCGTCGCGGCTGAAGCCGAACGTCATCTGCGTCAGGTCGTTGGTGCCGAAGCAGAAGAACTCCGCATCCTTTGCGATCTCATCCGCGGTCAGGCAGGCGCGCGGAATCTCGATCATCGTACCGACCTGATACTTGAGGTCGATGCCGGAATTCCTGATTTCCTCGTCCGCAACGGCTACAACGACGTCGCGCACAAAGCGGAACTCCTTCGGTTCGCCGACGAGCGGAATCATGATCTCGGGGACCATGTTCCATTCCGGATGCTTCTTCTGGACGTTGATCGCCGCACGGATGACCGCCTTGGTCTGCATCTTGGCGATCTCCGGATAGGTGACCGTCAGACGGCAGCCGCGATGACCCATCATCGGGTTGAACTCATGCAGCGCCGCAATGATCGTCTTGATCTGCTCGACGGTCTTGCCCTGCGTTTCGGCAAGCAGCTGAATGTCCGCTTCTTCGGTCGGAACGAACTCGTGAAGCGGCGGATCGAGGAAGCGGATGACGACGGGATAACCGTCCATCGCCTCGTAGATCGCTTCGAAGTCGCCCTGCTGCATCGGGAGGAGCTTGTTGAGTGCGTTCTCGCGCTCTTCCACGGTGTCGGAGCAGATCATTTCGCGGATCGCCGCGATACGGTCGCCGTCGAAGAACATATGCTCCGTACGGCAGAGACCGATACCCTCCGCGCCGAGCTCGCGCGCTTTCTTTGCGTCGCGCGGGGTGTCTGCATTGGTGCGCACGTGCAGTCTTCTGAACTTGTCCGCCCAGCCCATGATGCGGCCGAATTCGCCCGCGATCTCCGCGTCGACGGTCGGGATGATGCCGTCATAGATGCAGCCGGTGGAACCGTCGATCGACAGCCAGTCGCCCTCGTGATATTCCTTGCCCACAAGAACGAAGCGCTTGTTCTCTTCGTCCATCGCGATCTCGGAGCAGCCGGATACGCAGCAGGTGCCCATGCCGCGCGCGACAACCGCCGCGTGAGACGTCATGCCACCGCGAACGGTCAGGATGCCCTGCGCCGCCTTCATGCCCTCGATGTCCTCCGGAGAGGTCTCAAGACGGACGAGAAGGACCTTTTCACCGCGCGCTTTCCACGCCTTTGCGTCCTCTGCGGAGAAGACGATCTTGCCGCAGGCAGCGCCCGGAGAAGCCGCAAGCGCTCTTGCGACCGGCGTTGCCGCCTTGATGGCCTTTGCGTCGAACTGCGGGTGGAGCAGCGTGTCGAGGTTTCTCGGATCGATCATGGCAACCGCTTCCTGCTCGGTGCGCATACCCTCGTCGACGAGGTCGCATGCGATCTTGAGCGCCGCCTTTGCGGTGCGCTTGCCGTTACGCGTCTGCAGCATGTACAGTTTGCCGTGCTCGACGGTGAACTCCATGTCCTGCATGTCGCGATAGTGACCTTCGAGGATCTTGCAGACTTCGTTGAACTGCTTGAACGCTTCGGGGAACTTCTGCGCCATCTCTGCAATGTGCATCGGCGTGCGGACGCCCGCAACGACGTCTTCGCCCTGCGCATTCGTCAGGAACTCGCCGAACAGACCCTTTTCGCCGGTTGCCGGATCACGCGTGAACGCAACGCCGGTGCCGCAGTCGTCGCCCATGTTGCCGAACGCCATGGACTGTACGTTGACGGCGGTGCCCCAGGAATACGGGATGTCATTGTCGCGGCGATAGACGTTTGCACGCGGGTTGTCCCACGAACGGAAGACGGCCTTGATCGCCTCGAACAGCTGTACCTTCGGATCGCTCGGGAAGTCCTCGCCGATCTTTTCTTTATATTCAGCCTTGAACTGATTTGCGAGCTCCTTAAGATCGTCCGCGGTCAGATCGACGTCCTGCTTGACGCCCTTCTGCGCCTTCATGCGATCGATCAGAACCTCGAAATACTTCTTGCCTACTTCCATGACGACGTCGGAGAACATCTGAATGAATCTCCTGTAGCAGTCCCATGCCCAGCGCGGGTTGTTGGACTTCTTTGCGATGACATCGACAACTTCTTCGTTGAGACCGAGGTTCAGGATGGTGTCCATCATGCCGGGCATCGAAGCGCGGGCGCCGGAGCGAACGGAAACGAGAAGCGGATTCTCGTGATCGCCGAACTTCTTTCCGGTGATCGCTTCCATCTTTTCGATGTACTCCATGATCTGCGCCTGGATCTCAGGGTTGATCGTACGTCCGTCCTCATAGTACTGCGTGCAGGCTTCCGTCGTGATGGTAAAGCCCTGCGGTACCGGAAGACCGAGGTTGGTCATTTCAGCGAGGTTTGCGCCTTTGCCGCCCAAAAGGTTGCGCATTTCCGCGTTGCCTTCGCTGAACAGGTATACATACTTCTTTGACACAGTTGATTCCTCCTAACTGTTTTTTAACAATTAATTATAACGTGCAATTAAAAAGGATGCAAGAAAAATCTTGCATCAACCGTAAAAAAACTGTCGGTTCCTAAAGCAACTGATCGAGAAGCGCGATGGCTTTGTCGTTTTCGCCGAGCATTTTCGCACAGGTATTTCTGAGAATCACCGAAAGCTCGCGCCGCAATTCGTCCTTCAGAACGACGCGCACAAGCTCCTCATGCGAGAGCAGCAGGATTCGCCGCATCGCCTCCAATGCAAGCTTCGACACCTGCTTTCCGCCGTGCGGACAAGCGCCGCAAACGACGCCGCCTGCTTCCGCGGAATAGTACAGAACCGGATCCTGCCTTACGTCTCTTCGGCAGATAGCGCACCGCGTCAGCGACGGACGGTATCCCGCATGATCGACAAAATGCATCATGTATGCGATCAACAGGTCCTTCGGTTCGGCATCCGTGTATGCCAAGTAGGACAGGATATGATACAGCAGCGAAAACAGCTCCCGGTCGGTGGATTCGTGTTCGATCACCGCGTTTGCAAGCTGCGTCGCCGCGGACGCCGCCATGAAACGATCGACGTCTTCTCGAAGCGGATAAAAGGTTTCCTGAATCTCGCAGCCGTTGACCGTGCTGCGTTCGTTCTGCGTGAACAGTTCGAATTCGCCGAACACAAACGGCTGCGCGCAGGCAAGCAGCGGCGCGGTCGGCTTGCGGCAGTTGCGTGCCTTGCAGTCGATCCGTCCGCGCTCCGCAGAGAACAGCGTCAGCATTCTGTCGTTGTCGCGATAGTCGGCATAACCCGTTACGATCGCCCGGATGCATTCGGTGGGCATTCTGTTTGTTTCGCTTTTCTATAGGCAAGGTAATCCTCAACCCTGCCGGATTCCGTAAACCGTATCCATTTGTTCTGCGCATCGTTTTTCATGTCGTTAGCATGTGCAGATTTGCATGAAAAACACGGAGTGACTCGATCAATCGTCTCGATAGCCGAGCTCGTTCAGCATCTGCTGACGGTTGCGCCAGTCCTCCTTGACCTTGATCCACAGCTGCAGATTGACCTGCACGTCCAGAAG
>JAEEGH010011322.1_pt1 | contig 20262 bp, 16 predicted proteins | sample 9134181 | NCBI WGS metagenome assembly JAEEGH01 (sample SAMN16246544, study PRJNA631951) | gut metagenome | biome: gut microbiome; feature: rumen; material: DP-attached | host: Bos | place: Iran: Karaj | collected 2018-10 | reverse complement strand
AAAAAAGTGTAACTTTGCACAACTTTTTCGGGAAGACTTGGTTCCGTAGCTCAGCTGGATAGAGCAACAGCCTTCTAAGCTGTGGGTCTTGGGTTCGAATCCCAACGGAATCACAAAACGGCAGCCGCTTGGCTGCCGTTTTGCGTAAGACTTTGATATTTAGCGAAGTTTTTTTGTATATTGTCCCCACAAAACCACATAGTTATGAATTCAAACGACAATTCCGGCAACAGGGTCTGCCTATGCGAGGACGGCAAATACCGTTGGACCTATCCGCTGGATATGCTGAAGAACCCGACCATCCTTTTCCTCATCTTCAAGATTTTCGGCATTTTGCTCAGTATTCCACTGCTGATCGCGCTCATCTCCGCAGCCGTCAACAATGACTTGGCGAAAATATGGGACGGCTTCATAAATATCTGGCTCATCGTCATCGCTGTGTTCTTCGTGATTATAATCATCTCCTACCTGATCGTGGTCTGGATGAACGGTGGCAAGTACATTGTACATTTCACAATGGATGAGAAGCGCATCGTTCACGAGCAGGAGCCTGCCCAATTCGATCGGGCACGAAAAGTAGGCTTTCTGGCGGCTTTAGTCGGAATATTCGCTAAGCGGCCTTCCACCGCCGGAGCCGGGGCGCTGGCCGCCTCCCGCAATACCTCCATTTCCGACTTCGTCAAAGTCCGGAAAATAAAAGCCAACCGCAGGCAGCATCTCATCAAAGTAAACCAAACACTGGAGCGGAATCAGGTCTATGTAACTGAGGAGGACTTCGACTTTGTACTCGACTTCATCCGCAAACACTGTCCCAACGCTAAATAACTCTCTTACCAATGGCATTCTGCATACACTGCGGCACCTCCCTGCCGGACGGTGCCAAATTCTGCCCCGTTTGCGGCAAACCCGTCATAACCACTTCGGCAAGAACCTCCCCAGACGGCCGGGGCATAATAATCGACGCCCCCAAAGGCTCTACCGTAAGCATATCGGACGGTCCGGAGAAGTCTTCCACTGTCGACGCGCCGGAGCTGAAGGGGGAATTCACTTTGAGCGAGTGGAACGAGCCCGTTGAAACCAAACAGGCTGCCGTGGCCTCAAAAGAACCGCCATCAGACAAGAAAGAGAAAAAGAAGAAAAGACCTTTCATTCTGCGCTTTATTCGCTTTATCTTCGGCCTTATCATCACGGCCTTCATCCTTTTGGTCCTGTACTGGTTCTATCAAGGTTACACCTCCGTTTAAACCGCTTGCCATGAACTCACGAAGCAAAGTGCCCTTTTTTCCTTTCATCGCTTTGACGTTGTCCTTTCTTTTTCCCGTGGGTGTTGCCCATGCGGAAGGGTATAAGGACGTTTTCGACACCGATGGAATCAGGATAGATTATGCCATTGACGGAGTTAAACTCCGCCCTTATGATCCCGAAAAGGATACTGATGTTCCGAATTGGACAGGATTTAAATACAATTATAAAGGCATACGGCAGGAGAACGACTATCGGACATATCAACAATTGGTCGGTACCATTTACGAAGGGCAGACTCTGTATTTTGATTATACGATCGAATCGGACCATCAAGACTGGGTTCCCAGTTCGGAAAAATCTTCTGAATGGTTGGTTAGAGATTCAAAATGGTCGAGTGTCGCTTTCAGATGCGGGATAAGGATTCATGCTGAACTCAAGTATGATGCAAGCGTAACGCTTAACCAGCGTTCCTATTCTAATTCGGGTTCTTTTACCGTCCCGGAGAACACCGCCAATCTGTGGCTGGAACTTATGATACAAGGTGCTGATTACGAAGCGCAAGGACCGGGAGGATATGACTTCACACCCTCATTCAGTCACCTTGTGGGCGTGCACATAGCGCTCAAGATCAAATCCTTGGAAGACGGTAAACCCTTGTCGGAAACGACCACGGAAGCTTCCGGCTTCTCCGGCGAGGACGAGGGAACGAATATCCCCTGGATTTATATCGTAGGCGGAAGCGCCGCCGTCTTAGGGTTATTGGGCGTTGTTTCAAGAAAAAAGAAAGGGGGTAAAACAAAGAGTAAAAAAGCAAAGAAGGATCGGCAACAAGAGGAAAAGAAGAAAGCGGATAATCGTCACAGTACATTCCGGATGGTTCTGTATAAAGATTTCGGAAACACACTGACCTTGGATGACGAACCGCGAAAAGTGGGGGCCCGCATCGTGGAAACGACACCGGAAGGCGTCCAAAAAGATAGAGCGGACCTGACTTCACATATTCAGATTGACGCGGAAGAGAATTGCGTGGCCCGAGGAGCGAAAATGTCGGGGAAATACTGGATGGCCGATATTCAGGCTTTGAAAGGACCGGGCGGTGTGATCCCAGAAACGGCAAAACTGCGCATAGCATTCTTCGGAGCGCATGGGACCTTCGTGAACCACGTTGTCTTCAAGGTTGAGGAGGCTGCGGAAATCGTTATGGATGAGGCGATTACATTTGCGGCCTGCAGCGGGAAGACTTACGATATGGAGTTCGGCATCAACCACTTCGACGAGGAAGTGACGGCTCTATCCGCAGACGCTGGTTCCAGGGCGAAAGGCGTCTTCAAGATTGATGTTGAACAAGTGAAGGACGTTCCCGGGAAGTTTGTCGTCCACGTGACAGAATGCGGCTGCGAAAAGTTGGCGTCAGGCGACATCGACAGATACACCTGCGATGTTTCCGTCCAGTCAAAGGCCCGGAAGAAACCCATCACCGGCTCCTTCAACATCTACCGTGTTGGGCTCGGGCTGCGCCTGGATATGCGGGCGATCAAAGCGTATCTTGTCGAATTCGACAGCACCTATGACAGCGAGCGGCTGGCAACGGATCCGAAGGTCCGTAAGAAGTTCGCCGAGAGCAAGATAACCTTCAAATTAATCACGGAGGATCCCGAAACCGGTGAAATCCAGGCCGTCATTCCTGACAGCGGACCGGACTTCACTTACGAAGACATAAGGAACGAGAGCCTGCTGTTCCGGGACAAATACGGCAATGACGTCCCGTCGCCCGTGGGTATGATGAAACCCAAGTTTGAATTCGTGGGCGTCGACACCGACAACACTGTCATCGGGGTCATACATTCCACGGCTGGAGGTCTGCTGCCACCTAATCGCGGCAAGGCCAAAGTGACACTCAAGGTCGGTTGGAAGGGGCAGACTTTCGAGGAGAGCATCACCGTCCCGGTCATCTCACAACCTTTCGTGGACATCGTTGACACACGGGAATACAACAACTGGCTCAACGAAAACCAGAAGAAATATGAGCAGATGGTGGACATCCGCTCTAAAATCGCCTATGATCCTCGCTTCGCGGAATTGCTTCCGTTCTACTACAAGGTCTATGCGTTGGTGGAAGGTTACGACCCGAAGTTCGGTATCTATGAACCTGATTACCAGAAAATCAAGCGAGTATTCGACAAATATTGCTCCGGTGAGATCGGCCACTATTTCGTGAATGACGCCGTATGGACACCGGCGTGGACCGAGGCGGATGAGAATTTCAACGCTTTCGTGGCCACCTTCGGCAAAATGGAGAAATCCATCCCGGTCATCGGAATGCGCATCGCGCTGGGATTCTTCACCGCAGGCGCCTCAGAGCTGGTTCTGACTCCCTATAGCGGAATGATGAAGATGCGGGATTATGTAAACAAGGGAGGTGACAGCGCCTGGGAAGGCTTTGTCGTGGGCAGTAAAGATGTTCTTTTTTGGGAGGGCGTATTCTATGTAGGCGGAAAAGCCTTTGAATTCGCCAAACAGAAAGGTTGGACGCAAACGGTGAAAGACAAAGCGAAAGAAGGCTTCTCGAAACTAAAAGAGAACTTCAAGAAACTGAAAGAAGGATCGGAAAAAGCCAATGGCGCCAAACAGGCCACGGAAAACCTGTCCAAAGCGAAAGACTTCAATACCGCCGGACTCGGAGATAAAGTGAAAAACGCCGGAGACAAGGTGAAACACACCAAGGAAAGCGCCGCGGCAGGCGCAAATGAATCCATCAAGCGCACCAGGATGAAGGGGGACGCCGTCTTCTCCAAGAACTCCTTATATGCTGAGGAATGCGCGAAACGGGCCCGGCAAGACGCGCGCAAGATTGTCGATGAGTTTGAGGCCGTTATGAATAACCCTACAGCTACTCCTGAGGAAATGAGGCGCGTTACCTTGATGCTGCAGGGGAATAAAAACGCTCAGAACCTGCTCCGCAACCACCCTTCAGACATGCTGAGGGCCAATTTTAACGCCCAGATGCAGGAGATGTACAAGAAAACGGACCCTGTCGCCATAAAGAAAATGGCCGAGCGTCTCGGGGTGCCGGAGTCCGACATCCAGGTCTGGAACGGAGCCACAGGTAATGATGCCAGGGATCTCTATCTGGGCAGGAAGATCGGTGCGGACAGGGATGTTACCTTCCAAGTCCGGGGCAAAGACGGGAAGTGGGTTGATATCAAGGAGGAAATCATGGAGGAATGCTATGCGCAGGCTTTCGATGAGGTCCATTTCGGATTCTATTCACATGACCGTCAAGAACTTCTGAAGACACTGAAAAAATTCGACCAGGCGACCGTCAATGGTCTCGAAGGAGCCGAATCCTACGGACAAGATCTGGGCAGGATCATCGACAAGGCGAGGCAAACTGAGAAACTCCTTGATCCACAGCGAGTCGCAAACACATTCAAACACAAATGTAAAGAGTTCATGGGCCAGGGAGACAGTTGCAGACGACAGGCGGAAAGCTTATACGAAGCCGGGCTCTATGACGAGGCGATGCGGATACAGGGTTATGGAGAGGCCTTGGTCGAAGAAGGTATACGACAGAACGTCAAGCAGTTCAAGCGTATTTTGGATCCCCGTATAGAGGCTCTTGCCGCTAAAGGTGTCGGCAAGGATTACTCGCTACTGTACGAGAAAGTCCGCATTCTGGAAAGCCTTGGCAACCCGCCGCCCAAGGATGCCCTGGCAATCACTCTGGAAGAAGCCAGGGTGGTGCTTAAAGACCAATATGGTACCACACTGGAACAGGTCGTGGAGGAATGCGCTAATGTCATAGAGGAAATCAATCCTCTCCTTTCTTGATTGTATGAGACGTTTTTGCTGGGTTTTGGCGATATTACTGATTATGGGCGGAGGACTATCCGCCAGGGAAAAGAAGGCCGTCATAATCATTGTGGACGGAATCCCTAAGGATGCGATTGAGAGGCTTCATGTTCCCGTGATTTATGACATCGCCCGGGAAGGAGCGTTCGGGGCGAGTTTCGTCGGAGGTGAAGTCGGAATGTATAACCAGACACCAACCATTTCCGCTGTCGGTTACAACACCATGCTGACAGGCACTTGGGTAAATAAGCATAACGTCTACGGAAACGACAATCTATCACCGAATTACAACTACTGGTCGATTTTCAGGATCGCCAAGGAACAGCGGAAACCCCTTACAACAGCCATATTCTCCAGCTGGACAGACAACCGTACCGTTCTGCTCGGAGAAGGCAAGCCGGAGACCGGAAACCTTAAGATAGACTATGTGTTTGACGGCTACGATCTGGACGAGAAAAACTTCCCGCATAAGGAGAAGGATATGCACGTGTTCGACTACGATGAGCGTGTTTCCCGTGAGGCGGAGAAATGCATCCGGGAGAACGGTCCGGACCTCAGCTGGGTATATCTCTGGTACACCGACGACGCCTCCCACATGTTCGGAAACGGTTCATATTTCGACGAATACATCCTTAAGGCAGGAGAACAGATCGACCGTGTGTGGCAGGCCGTCAAATATCGTCAGAAGAATTTCGGAGAGGACTGGATGATCATAGTCACCACCGACCACGGGCGCACCGTCAATGGCCATGATCACGGAGGTCAGTCCCTGAGGGAAAGGACCACCTGGATAGCCACCAACCAAAGAGTCACAAAGCGCTTCAAAGAAGGCAAGGCCGCCATGGTCGACATCAACCCCACCGTCTGCGAGTTCCTCGGGATGGAGGTCCCTCAGCAAGTCAGGTGGGAAAGGGATGGAATCCCGTTCTACGGTAAGCCCGAGGAGATCAGGGACCTGGATGTCATCAACTACGACCGGGAAGTCTTTTTGCGTTGGACCGCCGTTAAAAAGAACGCCCAAGTAAGCGTCTATGCCGCTCCCGCGAATGAATATAAAACCACCGGCAAGGAGAATTGGATCCACCTGGGAGACCTTAAGGCCGGAGAGGAGGAGTTCCGCTACGACCTTGACAAGATCGGAGATTCCAAACTATACAAGTTCGTGGTCACCAGCGACCACATAAGCCTCAACAGGTGGCTGGTTTTGTAAAGCTACAGTGAAAGGGAATTGAGCATCCCTTCCTCGAAACCGATGAATGTCTTGGATCTGGAGCCGTCTTTCCCGACCACAAGATAAGAAGGGAAGGCGTTGGTGCCCAGTTGTCTATAGATGACGTTGAGTTGCTTTTCGGTGAGGTAATAATGGTCTCCGGCGATTGACGGAATCATATTCACCCACTCCTCTTTCGGAGAGGTGGAACTGGTGACATATACGAAAGAAACATCCTTGAAGCGACTCTCTTTCAGGGGTTCCATCTGTTTGATGGCCGCCTTGCATGGCTCACACCAGGTCGCCCAGAAGTCCACAAGAACGGCCTTGCCCTTATAACGCTCAAGGATCGCGTCCAGCACCTTCTCGGGAGCAGCCTCAGGAACAGACCTGACCTTCCCGACCGCCGCCTTGACCTCGGCCTTGTCGGCGGGATCCAATAGATTATCTTCCTTCTCCTTTGCCTCTGCTGCCTCAACCGCTATCCTTTCAAGGCATTTCTTGAACATGGGATATTCACACTTGTCGAAAAGAGCGAGTTCCTCAGGGCTAAGACTTTCCCCCGCATGAGCCTTGGCCGTTAGAGGGCCAAGGATGGAAAGTGCGCCCACGAACCCGTCTCCTTCCGGGGCAACCGCCTTGAATAGGGCCGGCTTGAGAATCAAGGACAAATAGGGGTTGAATACGATCTTAGGATCATTAAGCCCGATAGTCCCCAGCCAGGCGTAGTCCTCGTCCCGGAAATCGAGAGGCTCCGGCCCGCGGACTATCTGGTCGAACATCATGGCTACCGCCGCTTGCCCCTTAAGCTGGGCTTGCTGGTATTCCTTGACAAAATCGGGAAGAGACGGGTTGCCGGAAATGGCTTCTGAACGCTCTTTGTATATGGTACTCAATAACTTGACATAACTCGCCCCGTCCGGGAAGTCGCCGGCGAGCCTTGAATCCGTCAACAGATTGTACTCTCCCGGGCTGGAAAGATAGTCCCCGCAATCAAGCAGAGCGGAATAAGCCCCTTCGAATCTGGGGTAGAAAGGGAGAGCCTCCTTTTCGGATTTAAGGCCGAAACGCTGCTCAGTCAAATACCTGTAACCGGCATCGACCGTCATTCTCACCGTCTCGCCGGGAGAAGTGCAGAAGTCATTGCCTATCACATAATTAATCCCGGAATTACCATTGTCGAACATGAGGAAAGAAGGGTAAACTCCATTCTGGTAAAACCGCAAAACAGCCTTGCCGGAATCGTCGAATGTCCCCTCGACTGAAAAATTACCTTTCGCTCGGGGCGGAATCAAGGGTGTGTTCATAAGCCTGAAACTGACCGGCGGCAGTCCTTTGAGAGAGCAGCCGAGATCCACTTCAACAGTTGTCATTCCTGAGTCCGTTGATAGGTCAGGAAGATGGGCCGGCATCTCCCCCGAAGCCTTCGTCTTGGCTGGTCTTTTCCCCATCAAATCGATATTATAGAACTTGAAATCCCCTGGGGCTTCTCCCTCCAAGAAGCTGACTTCCTTTAACTTGGACGGAAGTGGCTTGAAGAACAGCTTGAACGAGGTCTTGCCCTGCCGATTCCCTTTGAACCACTCTCCAAGGGTGATACCGTCGGCGGAGATGAGGGGATATTTTTCCCCGTCCGCCAAAAGATAACTATCTGGGGATATCCGAATATTCGACATCAACTCGAAAGCCTTGAAATAGAACACGGTAGCGCTGTCCCGCATCTCAATCTTCTCGATCTCGAGCGAGGTGGCGTTCCTGTAATCATACCTGGGCAATTCCACGACTGGTGGGTGTTCTTTGGAACAAGCCCCGGTCAAAACCGCCGCCAGAGTTAAAACCACCAGGCCCGGTTGAATAAACGAGTTTATTTTCATTATGTTATGACTATTGATTTATTCCTTCTGCGATCACCTTCTCGAACTCGCTCTGTGGAATAGCGCCTTCAATGCAAACAAACTGTCCGAAATTGGCGCCAACATCCATCCGGGTCATGACAAAGCTGGACACAGTCTTGCCATCTGTCGCCATAAACAGCCGGGTCACTAGCTCACCCTCGCGCCTTTCCATAAGTTTTTCATGTCCTTTAAGGACGGTCTGGATATCCTTGCGTAAGCCGCCATCGGCCGTATTGCGCTTAAGGCGGTTAAATTCAAGCATATACAAGCCGTCAAGATTTTTGATAACCGGTGTCAGGTCAACCGGTCGGTCAAGTTGTATTTGAGGGATCTTCCTTATCATTTTGAACATCGACCTGGAGATGTAGGTGGCTGACACTCCCTCTTTTTCCGCCCATTTCGAATAGAATGAATTGGCATTCGCTTTAGAAAGAGGGAGATCCATACTCTTCGCCTCAATCTCGTCAAGTTGTCTCTGAATAGACTCAATCCCCTGGTTGATGGACTGTTTCGCGGCCTTCATCGCTTTCTCAAGGGCTGCCTGTTCATCCCGCCAATATTCCCCAAAACTTCTCCCGTTAAGTAACAGACCCTTGACTCCTTTGCTCGTCTGCCAATAAATAGATCTGATAGGTTTTCCTCCCAAAGGTCGGGCTACATAATAACCGCCATTGCCCCCTTTGACATATAGACCGAGAAACTCATCCCGGCTTGCGTTCAAAGTGTTTTGGTAACGGAAGTTCTCTATCCGGCTCCCGTCCATGGCGATGATCTCAAGTGTCCTGTATTCCTGCATGCTTAGGACAGGTATTTCCGGGTCAGAAACCTCAGGGGAAATTTCGACTGCCGCTCCGGCGTTTACCGGGAGCAAAAAGGAGAGCAACAGATAAAAAGTAATATATAAGTGTCTCATATCCTTTATTTTATGTCTTGAACCGCGTCGTTGAAAAGGGAGAATGCCCGCATGGTTTCGATGTAGGCCAGCGTCGGATCCGAGAACGTGTCTTTGACTCTCTGCGGCGGACGGAACAGCAGGACATAGGCAATGATGGCTGCCGCCGCGGCCGGGATGAAACCCCATAGCCAAGGGGAGACACGCTTACCCTCCTTGTCTTTTTCCATCAAAGATACGGCGCAGGCGATGTCTTTTATACCTTCAGAAAGAGTCTCAGGCACAATGACTTCCGGATCATTTGCCATACTCCTCAATTCTTCCAGACTGAGTTTCTCTATATCTTCCGTTTTCATATCGTCTTTTTCAGTTGATTCTTCAATCGGTGGAATGCCACCCGGAGACCGATCTTGTTCTGTCCGGTCCGCTGGGAAATCTCCTCGTAAGAAAGGTTCTCGACCATCCTTAATCTCAAGAGTTCCTGGCTTTTGGGGGACAATGACCGAATAAGCTCAAGGACCCGGTCCAGACGTTCGCCGCGTTCCCTCGCTTCCGCTTCTGGAAGAGATTCCGTCAAGGCTACAATCTGCTGTCCTCCTCTTTTCCGGATATGGTCAACGCACAAGTTCCGTAACAGAATCAGGCACCATGCCTGCGGACTTTTCACATTGTCCAGCTCGTCCAGTTGCCCCCACAGCTTAATGTAAAGATCCTGAACCACATCCTCAGCCTCTTCCCACGAGCCAAGCAACCGGTACGCTACACGATGCAGCCCCTCTTCTTGAGGAATGTATGTTTTTATGAATTCTTCCGGCGTCATTCTTATACAAAAGACGCAAGAAATAGTGAAAAAGTTACATGACTCCTGTGAAAAAGTATTGTGCGAAAATTCGTAATTTCGCACTGATTAATTCATCGGAATTGATAATGAGATTGAGAAGTTTCCGCGGGGTTTTGCTTTTCGCCACCCTCATCGCCACACAGGCTTGCACCCAGTATGTGACCCATCCTGATTGGAACCCGGACGCCAAGAAGGCTATCAACAGTTTCATCCGGACAGAAGGCAATAAAAAGGAGCGTCCTTATGTTGTTTTCGATTTCGACAACACCTGCTCAATATTCGATATTTCAGAGCAGCTGATGATCTATCAACTTGAGAACATGTGTTTCAATCTTAATCCGGAAAAGTTCGCCGAGATGGCGTTTACCGGGATGGGAGCCTACCCGGAGAGCCTCCAGAACGTATTGAGAGAGACTGTCAGTGGCTATAATGACCTTTACAACCGATATGGTCCGTTCACTCCCGCGGGAGTTGACAACAAGACTGGGGTTGTATTGAGGGATGATCCGGCATGGAAGGATTTCGCTGTCGGTATGGGGCGGATGTATGATCTGCTTCAAGATTATATGACCGCGGACGAAGCCTACCTTTGGACAATGGGATGGTTCGCCGGAATGACTGGCGACGACCTTTATGAGATGGCGAAAAGATCGCATCTGCTGTATTCATCCGTGGAGACCTTGAAACGCTCCTGGACCGGATCATCAGGTACCCATTCGTGGATCGACGGCGTGAGCGTGACTGACAATATCCGGGAACTCTGGAAGGCGCTGTATGATAACGGATTCGACATCTGGGTATGCTCCGCCTCGGAGGTCAGTCCGGTAATGGCGGCGGTCGATGTTTTCGGACTTCACGATTATTGCAAAGGAGTCATAGCCATGACGATGGCAAGGGACGAGGAAGGAAGGTATCTTCCTGAATATGATTTCATTAACGGATGCGGTTTCCTCGCCGGACCAAATTGTTCATGGACCAAGGACGATATTCCTACCGGAACCCAGCCTTGGGGCGCCGGAAAGGTTGAAGCAATACGCAAATGCCTTGTTCCCAAATATGGCGGGAAGGGCCCTCTCGCTGGATTCATGGACTCCACCGGCGACTTCAATTTCTGCACTGAGTTCGCTTCCATGAGGCTTGTGATATGCTTCAACAGGGCCAACAGAAAGGTCACCGAAGGCGGGGGACTTATTGCGGAAGTCGCTATGTATGAGAAACAAACGCTGGGTTACAATTTAAGGAAAGCCAAGAAGGCCGGAGATATTCTCTACATTCTCCAAGGCAGGGACGAGAATGGGATGCGGAGTCTGCTCCCAACCGAACAGACCTTGCGCCTTGGGGAGAAAAACCTCAAAACTTTTGATGGGAAAGAGAATTACAGGTGCCTGGAATATTTCAACGAGAAACATCTATCCGTCAAGGAGATACTTGAGACTTTCAGCATCAGCACAGATGTCTCCGCCCCATCCAACACATTGGGCTTCACCTACGGTTTTCTCGACAAATACGACGGTTACCGCAGCAAGGAATAATGATTTTTACCTATCTTCACGGAAATTTGAAAATCAATTTAATATGTACTCTTTTGTCCAAGATGGCGACAAATATGTCGTGAGCATTGACAACCACGAGGAAGTGGTGGCAGCATTGGCCGCTTTCTGCGAGAAGCAAGGGATTCTAGCCGGGGAAGTCTCTGGAATAGGGGCTGTGAACTCAGCCACACTGCGTTTCCTTGATCCGGCGACCAAGAAATATGTTGACAAGACTTTTGATGAGCAGATGGAGATCTCAAGCCTTGTCGGGAATATCTCTGAGAAAGACGGCAAGCCATATCTCCACCTCCACGCCAATTTCGGGCGCAGGGACTACACTGTAGTCGGTGGTCATCTGCTTTGCTGCACTCTTAACGGCGCTTGTGAGTTGGTGGTCACAAAGTTCCACTGCAAGGTCGGCCGCCGTTTCGAGCCATCACTTGGTCTAAACCTTTACGACTTTTAAAAGGCGTTTTTCATAAGCTGCTGACTTATAGTGTTTTATGGAAAATGTGTAGATTAATTGGCTACTCGTTTTTTGTAAAGTGCTTATTCTTAATCAATTATAAAAAACGGCAAAATTGAGCGACATAATAAATATCGTGCATTGCGCTATTTCGGAGGTCGGGAAATGTCTGAAGGAGTTGTCTTCCGGCGTTGAGGGAGTCACTGCCGCCGACCATTTACCCGGACAGGGCGCGAAGCGCAGGGAGGCGGAGGGAGCTCCCTCAACGCCGGCACATCAGCTATTCATAGTGTGCGACCGGAATGTTCGCAATCTGGCGGAAATGATTGGGATAGAGGCGGATGGAATATTCGAGATTGACGCCACAGAAGACAATAAGGACATCTCCACTGTCGTTGAGATCAATCGTTGGCTGATGGAAAATGGAGCGGATCGGGAGGCTCTTTTGCTAGGAATCGGCGGAGGAATCACCACTGACATGACCGGCTTCGCCGCCTCGGTCTACAAACGAGGCATCCGTTTCGCCTTCGTGCCGACAACCCTCCTCTCACAAGTCGACGCAGCCATCGGAGGAAAGACCGGAGTCAACCTCGACTCTTACAAAAACATGATTGGAGTCATCCGCCAACCGGAAGTTGTGTTTATATGCCCGGAACCTCTTGAGACTCTGCCATATTCACAGATTATCAGTGGAGCCGCCGAGCTTCTCAAGACCTTCATTATCGACAACTCAAAAGGCCTTTATCAGAAGGCGGTGGAGACCTTATCCAGCATCCGGGAAGCCGGTGGAGATATATCCGGTTATTCTTCTGCCCTCAACTCTCTGATCGCTGAAGCCGCCCAGGTGAAAGCCGGGATAGCCGGCAGGGATCCTTTCGAGAAAGGGGAACGCAGGTTGCTCAATCTCGGACACACCTTCGCCCATGCCATTGAGAAGATGTCCAATGAGAAGATAAGTCACGGCGAGGCCGTATCGATGGGAATAATCCTCGCGGCTCGTTTTTCCGAAATAAAGAATTTAGCAAAAAAAGGCTTTGCGGATAGTTTGAAGGCCGATTTTGAAGCTTGTGGAATGCCTGTTGATTGCCCTTTTAATGTCCGTGACCTGACTGGAGCGATGCGAAAGGACAAGAAAGCCGAGGGCGATATCGTACACTTCGTACTGCCTTTTGAGGTTGGCAATGTAGAGACCAGAGACCTTAGTCCGGAAGAGGTAGCCAGTCTATTAGAAGAATAAACAATGATTTGCGTCACACTGCAGAACCGTTCGGCCGAGGAGATTCTGGATCTCCTTGAAAACGCTTCCCCAGCCATCCAGATGGCGGAAATACGACTTGACCGCTGTCCATTGACCGAGGATGAGATCGAAACGGTTTTCTCTTCTTCGGATACTCCTCTCATAGCCACTTGCAGAGTGGCGGGAGATGGGAACGGCACATGGGAGGAAGCCGAGGTTAAGCTTCAGGCCGCCATTGAAGCCGGAGCCGCGTTTATCGATCTGGAACTTGAGGCTCCCAAAGAGATGGGAAAACGCCTCCGCAGGGCTTGCAGCGAATATGGCACAAGGATGATCCGGTCCGCTCATTTCTTTGACGGGACGCCGTCTTTTGAATATCTGAGGGAGACCGCTGACAGATGCCGCAAATTCGGAGGAGAAATCATAAAGATCGCAGTGTCAGCTAGTTCCGAAGCTGATGTCACCCGAGTCCTATCCCTTTATAATGAATATGAGGAAGGACGCCTGGTGGCTTTCGCCATGGGTGAGGCCGGACGGTCCAGCAGGCTTGAATGCCTTCGCCTCGGATCGCCTTTCACTTACGCCGCCCTAACTTCGGAGGAGGCAGCGGCCCCCGGCCAGTGGCCATATTCAGAGATGACTGAAGCGATCTATGGTGGTGGTTTTTCGCCGTCGGAAGGCGACCACCGTCGAGCATTTTCCCGGATAGGGCGCGAAGCGCAGCGAGACGATGGTCGCCCTTTCGACGGTGCGGTACTTCAGATGCCGTCGTCAAAAAGTTTCGCCCAACGAGCTATCATCGCCGCGGCTTTGGCGGGAAATGACTCGACTCTCGACGGTTACACCCCATGCGAAGATAGCGAAGCCGCTAAAGCCGTCGCTGTCATTCTGAGCGATGCGAAGAATCTACCCGGTCAAATCCATGTCGGCGAATCCGGTCTGCTGACCCGACTCATGATCCCCATTGTGGCCGCTCTCCAAAACGAAAAGTCCAAGGTCGTGAATATCACCGGAGAAGGCACATTGCTGAACAGACCGTTAAAGGGCGCCACAGAGATCATGGCCAAGTTCGGAACACTTTTGAGGCCTCTTGGGGAGCAGGCAAGTGGTGATATTAAAGTGCCTCTCTCTGTCCAAGGTCCGCTTCTTCCCGGAAAAGTGGATATTTCCGGAAAAGACGGATCCCAATTGATCTCAGGACTGTTAATGGCCCTGCCTCTACTTAAAGGAGACTCCGTGATCCATGTCCATGATCCCAAGAGCATTCCGTACATGTTCATCACCATCGACGTGTTGAAGAAGTTCGGAATAAGGATCGGAAGCGAGATGGAGGGTGACGAGGAGTTCATGGAGACGCAGGACTGGGGACTCTGCACAGGAATCACATTTAAGATTAAAGGTGGTCAGGAATATAAGCCAGCAAGTTTCAGCATCGAAGGAGACTGGAGTGCCGCCGCGAACTTCCTTGTGGCGGGAGCCGTCTTCGGGATAGTCCGGCTGCAGGGCCTTGACACGACTTCCCTACAGGCCGACATCTCAATAATGGACATCCTGATGGATGCCGGAGCCAGCCTCTCCCAGGAGGACGAAAGCGGCATCATCACCACACAAAAGGCACCCCTCCGAGCCTTCGACACTGATCTCAACAACTGTCCGGACCTGTTCCCGATAGTTGCCATCCTGGCCGCCTTCTGCTCCGGAACAAGCCATATTCTTGGATTCAAACGCCTCGCGAGCAAGGAGAGCGACCGAGGGAAGGCTATTCTCGAGACTTTGACAAAAATGGGAGTCTCCGCCTACGCTGAAGGCGACCAGCTGACCATCGAAGGCCACTCCCTTGAAAGCCGAATCCTGAACGGAACTCTTCTAAAGGGCGGTGAATATACCTCCTTCCACGACCACCGTATGGCGATGGCCCTTACCGTGGCCTCACTCGGAGCTGACGGTCCAATCATCATCGACGACACAGACTGCGTCGCCAAATCCTTCCCCGCCTTCTTCGACACCTGGCGGCAGGGCTTCCCCAGCGCCTGACGGCAGAAACATTTCAGGCTTCTCTTTCTTGTTTCCAAATCAGCTGCACGCCGGCCGTGATTTGTAAATAGTTGATTAGTAGGTAATAAAGCAAAAGCCATCCCTTCGAAACGATAGGATGGCTTTTGTTTATCTTTTTGTAAATCAATTATTTCCAAATCACGGACACCTCTTTTTGTTTTTACAAAGTAAAACACTAAACTTGTAAAAACCGCTTTTACTATGAACTTCAGAAAAAACAAATTCTATCGGGAAGGTGCTTTTCACCACCTCTACATTAAGGCAAAGAACGGGAATGTTCTGTTTTACAGGATAGAGGACTATCTGTTTATATACACATTAGTCAGTGTTCTAAGCAAAAGACACAATGTGACAATTGAGTTGTTCTGCATCATGTTCAATCACCTTCATGGCTGTGTCAAGGCGCAGTCTAAAGGTTTCTTCAGGGCGTTTCTACGGGACTTGTCCTCCTTGTTCACCATAGGTTATAACGAAGAGTACCACCTGTCGGGATCCCTTCTTATGCCTTGCGGATACGTCCCTAAATCATCTGAGAAGTATCATAAGACTTGCCTGATCTACATCGCTAACAATCCTTCCGCAGGAAGGTTGGTTAAATCCGTCTTGGAATACAAGTGGGGACTTGTCCCATATCTCTTCTCAGACCATCCTTTTTCGGATAAGCTTGTCAAAAGAAACGCTCGGTTCGCGATGAGACAAGCCCTGTCGATTGTTGATGGATGCGAGCGCCGAGGCCAATATTTGAACTACGCCACCCTCGGGAGAATATTCAATAAATTGAATTCCAATGAAAAAGCTCAAATAGTGGACTACATAATAGTCAAATACTTCTTCCTGGACAGGCAATCTTTCTTCTCCCATTTCGAGAACGAAGAGAAAGCGCTGCTGGCAATGGACTCGTCAGCGGGTTCAGAACATGATATTTATGAACCATGGGAAGATTATTCCGTCTATTTGGAGATGATTCGCACTACTCTTTCTTCCGGTCTTGACTATAAGAAGTTCCGCTTTCAAGAGATGCCTGCGGACCAGCTGAACGCTCTTCGACGCAAGCTGTCCAGAATTCCCGGTGCTACAAATATGCACATCGAAAGATTCTTGCATCTTGTAGATGATGAGCCACATTGAGCCGTGATTTGGAAACACCTGATTATCAGCCAAAGACGAGAAAGCCATCCTAACGTTTCGAAGGGATGGCTTTTGTTTATCTTTTTGGAAATTAATCATTTCCAAATCACGCCGCTGATGCCGACCAGCTCCGGGAGGAACTAACGCTCCACGATACTGCCGCAGGCGCCCCAGAGCCAATGGGCCGAATAGAAAGGTTTTGTGCCTTTAGGGACGGAAACGGTTATCTTGGATCGGTCCGTAGTGTTGAAGTAGAACGGTGAAGGATCGTCGTATGCCTTGTAAATATTGTTTATTTCTGAGGCGGTAGACCAGTTCAAGACTATCTCAAGAGGGGTCTTGCATTCTCCGCAGAAGAATCTTTCAAAGATGAAAACGATGCTCGTGGGGATGATGATCTTGTCTATGGAAGTATGAAACAGCGCATATGAACGAATGGCTCCGGTTCCTTCCATGATGGAAAAGGTGCCTGTCTTCTTCTCGGGAAGCCACCTAAGCGCTATACCGTAGCTGGGATCCTTCCAGTATAATGCGCCGTCATTTATAAAAAATAGCGGATTCTCCTCAGAAACAACAATTTCCAGTTTGGGACAGAACGCAAACACTTGGTTGGCCCAATCAATACTCTCAAGTGATGCCGGAAGGGTAATCTTTTCCAGGTTCTCGCAACCGGCAAAGCCGTATGGTCCGATTACCCGGAACCCCTCGGCTAATTCCACGCTGATCAATGATTCACATCCAAGAAACGCCCTGTCGCCGACTCTGTCAACCGTATATTCGATGCCGTTGTAGGTTATCTTACCTGGAATCTTTATATTCCCGCTGTATTTGACATTCTCATCAGGATTAGCTATCACCTCAAGACTCCTCATATAGTAATTCCTGTAGAATATCCCGTCCACCTCCATTTCTCCCGTCTCGCTCACCACTGTTACCATACAATTTGATGTCAAACCCCCATCCTCGGAGGTGACAATGACCTTGGTCGAGCCAGCCCCTATGGCCAGGATCGTTCCCTCACTGTCCACGGCTGCCACTTCCGTATTCTCAGACTGGAAGGTGATGTTTTTGTTCGTTGCGTCTTCTGGCAAAACCGTCACCTTAAGGGAAACGGTTTCTCCGGCAAGCATCGTGATTGACCAGTTATCGACATTTACACTGGTGACAGGTATTACCTTGGCCTGTACAGTCAACGCACATGCCGCCGAGAATGACCCGGCCGTGGCGGTTATGTCAGCATTTCCAGCAGAAACGGCTGTCACATTGCCATTTTCATCCACGGTGGCTATTGAAGCATCGGAGCTGCTCCATGTTACTTTCTTGTCGGTAGCATTCTCCGGAGCAACCGTGGCTTTCAATACCAGGTTATCCCCAGCCACTATGGTGGCGCTGGTCTGGTCCAAAATGATACCCGTTACCGCCACTTCCTTCGCCGCAACTGTCACCGTACAGGTTGTGGTCTTGGAACCATCTGTGGTTGTGACTGTTATAGTAGTTGAGCCGGCCTTGACGGCGGTTACTTTGCCACTATTGTCTACTGTCGCTATGTTTGAATCGGATGATTTCCAACTCACCGCCTTGTTGGTCGCATTGTCAGGAGTTACGGTCGCCGTCAAGGTCTCTGAGGTTCCTTCGGTAAGGCTGATGGAGGCCTTGTTGATGCTGACTCCTGTCACGGCAACAGTCTTGGGACCGTCATTGTTCCCGCCTCCATTAGGACCGACGGGCTCGTCTTTCTTGCAACCGGTGGACACTGATGCCACCGCAGCGGCCATGGCTATCGCCAATGCCACTTTCCAAATGGTTTTTTTCATAAGTCGTAAATTAAAGATAATAATATATTCTATTTCCTCCAAATAAGTCGCTATATCTCAAACACTTAATAATCTCCGTATATTTCCCGTAAGACGGCTAGGGAGCGGACGTTGACGGCGGATTCGGTGTGGTATTCGATGTATTTCAGGATGGATTCCGCGATGGCGTTTCGGTCAGCGCCGGAAAGAGGCAGCAGCAGGGCCTCGGCGAAAGGAGTCTTCAGAAGCGCCTCAATATGAATCAGTTTCTTGTCAGCGAATGGGGCTAAACCAGCTAAATCAGGATCGAAACCCAGAGCCGCGCAAAGGTTAAGCAAAAAGAGCAAATGGAAATTCGCGAAGTCGCTCTGGAGGGCATCCAGTGTCAGAATCTGACCTTTCAGCCAATCCGCCAGACCATCCTCATTCGTTTGATCTTTCACGACCCGGTACAGCACCTCGCTCATGAAGAGTGTCATCGTGTTCTTGTGAATATTACTTCGAATTCCATTCAAAGGATTGACACTCACAAAGTTCCGTGCGAACCAAAGGCTGGATTTAGGGTTCTCCGTCACCTCGGCCTCAAGAATATTCAAAGGCAGGAACAGGGCCATGGCGGTGCGGGGGCTGACTTTAACCAAAAAGCCCCGACGGCCATATTCGGAACTCAACGTGTGGAGCACGATCGAGTTCTCTCCGAATTTGGTGTGATTGAGGATTATCAGTTCCGCCTTTGATTTCATTACCCTTTTAAAAATGCCGCCATGGCGCGGAGGGCTTTGCCACGGTGGGAAATCTCATTTTTCTGCTCCTCGGTGATGTCAGCGGCGGTCAGACCCGGATATTCGTCAGGAATGAATATAGGATCGTAGCCGAAACCTCCGCGACCGGACTTTTCACGAGCGATGGTTCCGTCCATAACCCCTTCGAATTGATGAACTTCCCCGCCGAGAATCAATGTCACCACGCTGCGGAAACGGGCTCTTCTCGTTGTCGTAGGATCTTGAGCCTCAAGAGCTTCCAACTCGGCGAGCACCTTGTCCATATTCTTCCCGAAATCCTTCCCCTCGCCAGCGTAACGAGCGGTATAAACTCCCGGGGCACCCCCCAGAGCCTCAACCTCAAGGCCCGTGTCATCGGCGAAGCAGTCGCATCCTTTCCTCTCGAAAATGTATTCCGCTTTCTGGCGTGAGTTCTCCTCCAATGTGGTTCCGGTCTCTGGAATGTCATCAGTCAGACCGAAGTCCATGGGTGTGTAAAGCTCATACCCCTCTCCGAGAATCTCCGAGGCCTCACGCAGTTTCCCCCGATTGCCGGTAGCGAAAACGATTTTTGTCTTTTCCATAGATGCAAATATCCGAAAAATGCGGGTATATTCCTCTTTATTGGTTAAATTTGTAGATAACAAATTTCGGAAATACTATGGCAGTTGACTACGAGAAAGCGGGCGTGAGCCTGGAAGCGGGCTACGATGTTGTGAGAAGAATCAAAAAGCATGTCGCCTCAACCGCTAGGTTAGGGGTAATGGGCAATATCGGAGCTTTCGGCGGGATGTTCGACCTCTCCGCATTGAACATCAAAGAGCCGGTCCTTGTGAGCGGTACTGATGGAGTCGGCACAAAGCTGAAGATCGCTTTCGCCATGGACAAACACGACACGATCGGTATCGACGCGGTGGCAATGTGCGTCAATGACGTATTGGCCCAAGGTGCGGAACCTCTTGTGTTTCTGGACTATGTGGCCCAGGGGAAGACGCGTCCCGAGGTGGTCGAGGCTATAGTTGCCGGAGTGGCGGAAGGTTGCCGCCAGGCCGGATGCGCCCTTGTAGGCGGCGAGACAGCGGAAATGCCCGGAATGTACGAGGACGGGGAATATGACATCGCCGGCTACACCACTGGAGTAGTCGAAAAGAGCAAACTGATTGACGGAACGAAAGTAAAGGTCGGGGATGTGCTGGTCGGAATCGCCTCAACCGGAGTCCATAGCAATGGTTTCAGTCTTGTGCGGAAGATATTTGCTGACAATGAGTTGGATCTTAATAAAGCCTATCCTGAGCTTGGCACCGACGAACCTCTCGGACTTGTGGCTTTGACTCCTACCAGGATTTACGTCAAGC
>JAEEGH010011321.1_pt1 | contig 20263 bp, 15 predicted proteins | sample 9134181 | NCBI WGS metagenome assembly JAEEGH01 (sample SAMN16246544, study PRJNA631951) | gut metagenome | biome: gut microbiome; feature: rumen; material: DP-attached | host: Bos | place: Iran: Karaj | collected 2018-10 | reverse complement strand
AGTATGACAATGATATGGACATCGAAGAGTCCTGCAATATCATGTGTAACATCATTATGACGAGGGATGAGAAGATGCGTGCCATGGTGAGGAAGCACTTTAAACCCGATGATTATTTCAATGTCAGAAGTCATATGATAGGAACGGGGCTTATTGGTGGTAAGGCCTGCGGAATGCTTCTGGCAAGGGCTATAATCCGCAATATGAGTCCTGAGATTGATGAGGTATTGGAGCCACACGATTCATTTTTTATCGGATCTGATATTTACTATACCTATATCGTAGACAATGAATTCTGGGATCTTCGCATCCGCCAAAGGACTGAGGAAGAGTACTTTTCACTTGCGGATGAATTTGCTTTGAAGCTTAAACAGGGCGTTTTTGCAGAAGACCTTAAGACTAAATTCAAAAATATCCTTGATTATTATGGACAGGATCCTTTTATTGTCAGGTCCAGTAGTATTCTTGAAGACGGCTTTGGCAACGCCTTTGCGGGAAAATATGAATCAGTTTTCTGCGCCAACAGAGGCACTTTGGAAGAAAGGCTTGACGAGTTTGAAAACGCTATAAGGACAGTTTATGCATCCACAATGAGTCTGTCTGCCCTCGACTATAGAAAAAGGCGCGGCCTTGATAAAAGAGATGAACAGATGTCTCTTCTGGTTCAGCGCGTATCAGGTTCTTATTACGGTTCTTACTATATGCCTTGCGCTGCAGGTGTTGGCTATTCTTACAGCCCTTATCAGTTCCTTCAGGGAATTGACCCCAAGGCCGGTATGCTTCGACTTGTAATGGGGCTTGGAACATCAGCGGTTGACAGGACTATGGGTTCATATCCGCGCCTTGTAAGTCTTGATATGCCTCAGGCGACGTCGTGCGTGACTGTGGCTGAGAAGCACCAGTTCTCGCAAAGGGCGGTTGAAGCTGTAGATGTAAGTGAACATACATTGAAGAGACTGGAACTAAAAGAAATTGAAGAAAAGATACCGACGTACCTTAAAAATACACTTCTTGAGCATGACTATGAAGTTGAGAGTTCACTTAGATCCCGCGGAATATATCGCGACGTCAGATTCATATCATGCCTTGGACTTGTCAAAAAAGATATACTGATGTCCCAGATGCAGCAGCTAATGCACCTTATACAGGAAGAATATCAGCACCCGGTTGATATAGAGTTCACCATGAACCTGTCAGAAAACGGTGAGTATTCAATTAACTTACTTCAGTGCAGGCCTTTGCAAGTCTTCAAGGATACAGCAGGTGTATCGATTCCTGACAAAGTATCGGAAGATAAGATCATCCTTGAAAGTAAAGGCTCATCAATGGGACTTTCGAGATGTACGCCTATTGACCTGATAGTCTATGTAGAACCTAAAGCTTATTACAACATGCCATACGCTGACAAGGCGCGTATTGCCAAAGCCATAGGCAAGATAAACTGGGGATTCAGAGGCGAAGACCGCCACATGATGCTTATCGTCCCAGGGCGTATCGGAACTTCGTCGCCAGAACTTGGCGTTCCTACTACGTTTGCAGATATAAGCGAATTTGAGGCAGTGTGCGAAGTGGAAGAGAAAGAGGCAGGATATAATCCGGAACTTTCATATGGAAGCCACATCTTCCAGGATCTTGTGGAAGCGGACATACTTTATACAGCTGTATTTGCTAATGAAAAAACTATTCACTTTACGCCGGATATACTAAATAAGTATAAAAATATAGCATCAGAATACATAGCGAATGAGGCAGATGCAGATATAGTAAAGGTATATGATCTGAAAGATTCTGAATGTAACCTTTATTATGACCTTGAGCAAAATCATTTGTTGCTTAGTTTTGAATAATCAGATATTAATATTATTTGTATTCAATAAGACTCCTCGGTATTTTTATTGTCGGGGAGCTTTTTGATTTTAAATTGATATTTTTTAACCTAAACATTGATTTAATGCCTGTAGCGATATTAATTATTTTAAAAAGTATTAAATTAGGACTTGCCAAATTATAAATAATCAGTATACTTGTATACAAGACGAAGGCGTTTTGATTCACTAAGTGTATCAAAGCGCCCCTTTTTTTATTCCTAATTCTATACCTATTTTGAGACGACGGCGTTTCGGTACTGTACCGAAGCGCCGTTTTTTGGAGGAAGATCATATGGCAATGATAAAGCTTGAAAATGTAAATAAAAGCTTTGGAGATCTGCATGTATTAAAAGATGTGAATCTTGAAGTTAAAGAAGGAGAAAAGCTCGTTATCATAGGACCGTCCGGCTCCGGTAAATCAACAACCGTAAGATGTATGAACTTCCTTGAAACGCCCACAAGCGGGCATGTCTATATTGACGGAGTAGAGCTTACACATAAGAACAAGACTAAGGTTGTCCGTGACAGTACATCAATGGTCTTCCAGCAGTTCAATCTTTATCCGCACATGACTGTTTTAAAGAACCTGACGCTTGCACCCATGAAGCTTCATCATAAATCAAAAAAGGACGCTGAAGAACTTGCATATCATTATCTTGATGTTGTTGGACTTAAAGATAAGGCTGGAGTATATCCAACAACTCTGTCAGGAGGTCAGCAGCAAAGGATTGCCATAGCAAGAGCTCTTTGTTCACAAAGTAAGATCATACTTTTTGACGAACCAACATCGGCTCTTGATCCTGAGACTATTCAGGAAGTTCTCGATGTAATGATAAAGCTTGCAAAGGAAAACATAACCATGGTCGTAGTTACCCATGAGATGGGATTTGCAAGGCAGGTCGCAGACAGAGTGATATTCATGGAGGATGGCCAGATCATTGAGTCAGGAACTCCGGAACACTTCTTTACAAGTCCCAAGAGTGACCGCGTTAAGCAGTTTTTGGGCAAGATAATACGATAAAAAAGATTATTTTTAGGAGGATAAAATTATGAAAAAAAGACTACTTAGTGCATTTATGGCAGGAATCATGGGAGTGATGCTTGCAGCCTGCGGCGGTGCAGATTCGGCTTCAGATGTAGCTTCTATTTCAGAAGATACACCGGCAACGCCTACTGCTGGCGAACCTTCTGAAGGCTCATATCCTGAAGATGTACAGGCCATTATAGACAGGGGAGTATTAAGAGTAGGTGTTAAGAATGCAGTTGTGGGATTTGGATACGAAGATCCTCTTACAGGAGAATATTCCGGTATGGAGATCGAACTTGCCAAGGAACTTGCAGATAAGCTCGGAGTTGAAGTTGAATTCACTGCAGTAACTGCAGCTACAAGAACAGAGCTTCTTGATTCAGGAGATATCGACTGTGTTCTTGCAACATTTACTATCACAGATGAGAGAAAAGAGAGCTGGGATTTCACCACACCATATTATACGGACTACGTAAGCGTACTTGTAGAAGATGCTTCAGGCATCAAGACTTTAAGCGATATCGTAGGTACAACAGTTGGCGTATCATCAGGTTCAACTTCCGCTAAGTCCCTTGTAAAAGCCATGATCGAGGAAGGACTTATAAGCGGCGATGGATTCGATGAAGAAAGCTTTGATCCAGCAACATGGACTGAAGGCGTTTCATTCCAGCAGTATGATGACTATCCAACGATATCAACAGCACTTAGCGCCGGAGAAGTAGATGCATTCTGCGTTGATAAGTCAATCCTTGCAATCTACAAGACAGAGGGCAGATCTTATATCGAAGCAGAGTTTGCTCCACAGGACTACGGCATTGCAACTACTAAAGGTTCAGGACTTTCAGAAGTTGCTGAAGAGCTGGTAAAAGAGGATCTTGGAGACGGAACGATTGATACACTGATCTCTGAAAATGGATTAGATTAAGATTTTAATAATAACAGGAAGGTACGCATTGTATCTTCCTGTATACGGATAAGATTTTTATTTTTCAATTAATGGAGGACCGGTAATGTCAGGATTATTTTCTGCTAGAGCCTGGACTAAGATATGGATATACAGGGGGACTTTCCTCCTTGGCCTTTTTAATACATTACGAACTGCGCTGGTAGCGTTACTTCTTGCCCTTGCCCTTGGAATCATCTTCGGACTTATGGCAACAAGTAGTAAAAAGGTACTGAAATTTATAAGCAGGGTATATGTAGAGGTAATACAGAATACACCGGTTCTTTTGCAGATGTGCTTTTTGTACTATGCACTGGCATTTTCAGGACACAGCCCGGGAATAATCGTAACAGGTATCCTTGCACTTGGTATATATACTGGTGCTTACATGGCAGAAGTTATAAGGGCAGGTATTGAATCAGTTCCAAAGGGACAGTTTGAAGCTGCCAGAGCCCAGGGATTTGGATATGCCGGTCAGATGTATTACATAATCATTCCTCAAAGTATCAAGGTGATCTTACCGCCTATGACCAATGTTATCGTCAACATGATAAAGAATACATCTTGTCTTTATATTGTTGGAGGAGCTGACCTGTTGTCACTTACATACAGTTTTGTTACAGGTGAAAATACAGGCGGCTCCTATGCCCCCGCGTATATAGTATGCGGCGTGATCTTTTTCCTGATATGTTTCCCTCTGTCAACGTTTGCAACTATGTGGGAATCATCTCTTAAGAAAAGAGATCAGAGAGTGTTTCAAAGAAGTACTGTAAAGGAGGCATGACATGGATACTTTAAGTGGAAGCCTGTCAATACTGGAAAATCCGGCAATAATAAAGTTCATATTTCAGGGAGTTCTTTTTACAATTATCATTTCTATAATTGCTGTGCTTTTTAGTATAGTCTTTGGAACAGTACTTGCCCTTATGAGAAATTACCTGGTGACTAAAAAGGTAAGGATCATAAAGTTTATATCTGTTGCATATATAGAGCTATTCAGGAATACTCCGCTATTATTCTGGATATTCATCTGCGTAGTCTTTTGCCCGGCTCCGGGATTTATGGACAGGAAAATGTTTGGACTTTCTTCTGTTAATAATAAGCTCATGTTTAAAGCCTGCGTTGCGCTTATCCTGTATACTTCAGCGGTCATAGCAGAGATCGTAAGAGGAGGACTTAACTCTGTTGCAAGCGGGCAGATCGAGGCGGGCCAGTCACAGGGCTTTTCCATGGTGCAGATCATGAGATTCATTGTATTGCCTCAGACATTCAGGGCTATTATTCCAACACTCCTTAGCCAGGTCATCACTACCATCAAGGACAGCTCATTCCTAGCAAATGTTGCAGTAATAGAGCTTATGGCAAGGACCAAGCAGGTCCTGTCTGCAGCGAACAGGTACAACGGGCTTAATTCCATCAACGTTTCAGATGTTTTCGTTTTGTTCGGACTTGCTGCTGCCATCTATTTTGTCATCAATTTCTCCATCTCTATGACAGTCAGGAAGATGCAGAAGAAATCAGTGGCGGTTAAGGTTACGAAGAAGTCATTTATTAAAGAAGATTCGAAAAAAACTGTAGCAATGATCAATAGGCTACAGGAAGATTAAATATAAAAAGAGACAGTGACTTTTGAGATTGAACATCTGTCAGAATCTTATAGTTATAAGTATAAATATTATTAGTAATCAAGGTTTAGGAATAGTATGGAAAAAGGGATGATACAACTGCCGCGCTTACCACATATCGGAATGCGTATTATCAAGTCTGCACTTGGGGTTATGATCTGCTTTGCGATCTACTTCTTAAGGGGAAAAGAGGGGACGCCTTTTTATTCAGCGCTTGCAGTCCTTTGGTGCATACAGAACCAGTCCAAAAATACAGTCCAGAATGCACTTCAAAGAACAGTAGGAACTGGAATCGGCGCTTTATACGGCCTTATCTATATTCTTATAAAAGGGCAGATAAAAGGAATCGGAGACGGCTTTTTACACTACTTTATTATCTCTATAGTTTTAATACCAATAATATACACAACAGTAGTTTTAAAGCAAAAGAAAGCATCATACTTTTCCTGCGTTGTCTTTTTAAGTATTGTTGTAAATCACTTAATGGATGAAAATCCCTATATATTTGTAGCCAACAGATCGCTGGATACACTTATAGGTATTTTTGTCGGACTGATTCTTAATTCTATCTATATCCACGGACGGATTGACAGGGAGACTTTATTTATAGCTGATCTTGATAAGTCAATGGATGATTCTATGGGAGGAGTCACATCTTTTGGAAAGATCAGGATAGGAGGTATGTTTGAAAAGGGGATGAAACTAACTTTCATGACTCTGCGCACACCTGCAGGCTTTCTTGAAGGTATGCCGGATGTAAAACCAGTTCTTCCTGTCATAGCCATGGATGGCGCCATCCTTTATGATATCAAGGAAAACAGATACCCCAAGGTCTATATCATTTCTGCAAGGCATGCGAACAGCATCGAGGACTTTATTAAGGAACGCGGCTTCAATATCTTTACTACAATTATCCTTGATGATGTTCTTATTATCTATTACGACAAACTTATAAATCCTGCTGAAACCGATATCTACGATAAGCTCCATAAGTCGCCTTATCGCAATTATCTCAATAAGGAAAGGCCCAAGGAACATCCGGTAGTCTATATGATGTGTATTGATAAGACAGAAAAAATAGAACGTCTTGTACAGGAGATCGAAGAAAGCGACGTATACAGTGAGCTCAAGATCCTATCTTATCCGTCGGATGATTATAAGGGCTATTCTTATATCAAGATCTACAACAAGAACGCATCCTTACAGAACATGGCGGATTATTTGAAGAGTATGATTGATGCTGACCAAATAATCACTATGAGCGACAATCATAGAAATAAGGCGGATTTCGCATTCTATGATTGCAATTCATTGGTGCGAAAATTGCATTATATGTTCAATTGGAGTCCTCGAAGAGATCGAAGAGGTCGAAGGGAAATTATAGTTTGACTAATTTGCATATACGTGTTAATGTCCTATTAGCAAAGTAAATCGTTGTAAACCGCATGAGGATGTAAGGCAGATGTAAGCTGTCCGGTCCAACGTTTTTGTTAGAGAGGCGTTCCAGATATGGGATGTCCTTTTGTTTTATTAGAGAGTAGTAAAAGTCAGCAAAGTTAGGATTACCTAATACTTGCTGGCTTTTTTATTGCCTTAACCTAGAAGCAAAATCCCAGTTGAAGATTATTTGATAATTAATTATTTATACTCATACCATAACAAAGCGGCAGCACCTATAATATTATCAGGGAGTTGCCAGAAGGAGTGTATGGTATGTTTTTCAGAATTCTATTTAAAGATCTGAAGAGAAAAAAGACAATGAATATCATTCTGCTGATATTCGTACTATTATCAGCCATGTTTGCGTCCAGTAGCGTAAACAACATGATCTCAGTATTTGGCGGCATAGAATATTTCTTTGATAAAGCCCAGATGCCGGATTATGTTATGCTGACTCTTAATTCTAACGGCCTTAATCCCACAGATGAAATTGTAGAAGAAGCAGATGCTATTACGCAGTGCAGGAAAGAAGACATAATATTCTTTTCCGCAAAGAGCCTTCTTAAAGACGGGAAAAAATATGTAGATTTTGAAAACCCCGGACTGATTACATCTGTAGCGGATGCAAAACTTAATTATTTCAACAAAAACAATGAAGTCATAAGTGAAATCGAAGAAGGCCATATCTATCTTGGCGGCATTCTTGCAGATCCTGAGAAGACGACTATAGGAGATAAGATCACTCTGAAGATTGAGGGCGTGACCTTAGAGCTTACAATAGACGGTTATTTAAAGGATGCGCTTCTTGGTTCACCATTCATGGGTAATCCCAGAATGCTTATGAATGACAAGGATGTTAAGAAGATCCTTGCTGACGAAGTAGTCGCTAATTCTTCAAAAGGAGCAGTTTATTATATCGATACTAATGATATGAAGGCTCTTACCGATCAGCTTACAGATGTCCCCAATGCCATCTTCGCTCAGCCTGCTAAAACATTAAGACTTACGTATATGCTCGATATGGTAACTGCAGGAATACTTCTTATCGTAAGCGTATGTCTAATACTTGTAGCATTTACAATGCTTTCGTTTACGATCAAATTCACCCTTAGCGAAGACTTCAGAGAAATAGGCGTAATGAAGGCAGTTGGTCTTCGAAACAGTTCCATAAGAAACATGTATATGATCAAGTATCTGTGCATTGCAATAGTTGGAGCTGTGCTTGGATATATCGGAAGTATACCTTTTGGAGAGCTTCTTCTAAGAAGCGTATCTGAAAAAATGGTACTTGGAAATGACTCACAGGTATTTATCGGAATAATAAGCAGCATAGCAGTTGTAGTAATAATCCTTTTATTCTGCTATTCCTGTACCAGAAGTATAAAAACTCTTTCTCCGATTGATGCAGTAAGAAACGGTGAGACAGGTGAGCGCTATAACAGAAAGTCAGTATTAAAACTTCATAAGAGCAAGCTTTCTAGTAACTTCTTCCTGGCGCTTAATGATGTTATCAGTAAGCCCAAACAGTATGCAAGTATGATCATCACATTTACGATCTGCCTTCTACTTATACAGATGCTTGCAACTACCGCCAATACTCTTATGAGTGATAAGCTCTTATTCCTTCTTGGAACTACAAAGAGTGATGTTTATTATAGCTCCACTGATAAGGTTATGGAGACTATGGGAAGCAGCGACGAAGAAACTCTTCCTCGTCTTATCAAAGATATTGAAGATACTCTTAAAGAAAACGACATGCCGGGAAAGGTACATATCGAGCTTCAGTACCAGCTTCCTGTTGAATACAAAGATACCAAGATCAAGGTTGTAATGCAAAGATGCAGTAGCACTAAGGCTTCAGATTACACCTACGATAAGGGCCTTGCACCGATCTATGAAAACGAAGTTGCCTTTACTCCTCAGGTTCTTGAGGAGCTTGGAGCTGAGATTGGCGATAAGGTATTTATAGAAATTGATGGTGTGAAAAAAGAGTATATCATTACTGCTACATTTGTTTCTTTTAATCAACTTGGAGAAACAGGAAGACTTAACGAGAATGTAAAGATCAAAAACAGTAGCGTAGCAAGTGCTTTTGCTTTCCAGATTGATTTCGACGATCATCCGAGTGCTGAAGTGATAGATCAAAGGATCGAGAAACTTAAGAAGATCTATAAGACAGATGAAATCTTTAATTCTACAGAATTTGTAGATGTATCGATCAACTCAGCTTCATCCATGAAGCTTGCTAGAAATATGGTGCTTCTCATATCTCTTTTGATAGCAGGACTTATAACAATTCTTATGGAACGTTCTTTTATCAGCAAAGAGACAGGCGAGATAGCGCTGATGAAAGCGATCGGATTCAAGAACCGAAGCATATCTTCGCAGCATACATTAAGGTTCGTAGTTGTAATCCTGATATCAACCGTAATAGCAGCGATACTGGTATATCCTTTTACCAAGCTTGTATGTGACAAGATATTCGCAGTGATGGGTGTACTGTCAGGAATCGTGTATGAGATAAGACCGGTTGAACTGTTTGCAATATATCCGGCAATACTTGCTTCAGTGATAATATTCGCGGCGTTTATGACTTCTCTTTATATGAAGTCAGTTCGTGCGGATGCAATGGGAAATATCGAATAAACCAAAAAAGAAAGGACGATAGCAATGGCTAAAGTAATAGATGTTAATGATCTTTGTAAGACATATGTAGTAAATAAAAAGCAGAATAATGTACTTCGTAATGTATCTTTTTCTATAGATGAAGGTGAGATGGTAGGTATCATGGGGCCGTCCGGTTCAGGTAAGTCAACGCTTCTATATACAGTATCCGGAATGGATAAGATGACAGCTGGCGAAGTGTCTTTTAACAACAAGAAGTTATCTGAACTTAATGAAAATGATATGGCAGATATACGACTTGATGAGATGGGATTTATCTTCCAACAGATGTATATGATGAAGAATCTGTCCGTATTTGATAACATTATCCTTCCTGCAGTAAAATCAAAGAAGAATTTTGAAAGCAGGAAAGAAACTGAAAAAAGAGGCCGCGCCCTCATGAGAAAGCTTGGAATCGAGGGCATAGCTGATAATGACATCAATGAGGTTTCAGGTGGACAGCTGCAAAGGGCCTGCATCTGCAGAAGTATGATCAATAAGCCAAAGGTGATCTTTGCAGATGAGCCGACAGGAGCGCTTAACCGCACATCATCAGATGAAGTTATGACAGAGCTTGTAAAGCTCAATAACGAAGGAACTACAATAATGATGGTTACTCACGATGTTAAGGTGGCAGCTAAATGTAGCAGAGTACTTTATATTGTTGATGGCAATATTAAAGGGGAATACAAGCTGGGGGCTTTTGACAAAGATGCAAAGCTTCGCGACCGCGAAATAGAATTAAATAACTGGCTTATGGAAATGGGATGGTAAAATGACATAGAAATGCATCCATGCATTTCTGAACATGTCTAAACTACATCCTGTAGTTCGTACATAGAATTACATCCTGTATCCGATGACATAGAAATGATAGATATGGAGAGGTATATGATAGACATCCTCATAGTTGAAGACAATAAAGAATTAAGCGGGATGCTGGTAGATTTTCTGCGGGCGGAGGGGTATGTTGTCTCTGCCGCAGAAGATGGCAATAAGGCGCTGGACCTGTACGAAATGTACGGGGCGCGCCTTTTAATACTGGATATAATGCTCCCGGGGCTTGATGGAATGTATATTCTTAATAAAGTCAGGGAGAAGTCGAATACACCGGTTATAATGGTCAGCGCCAAGGTTGCCAAGGACGATAAGCTTGAAGCAATTATATCAGGCGCTGATGACTATATAGAAAAGCCCTATGATATTGATATACTTATTGCCAAGATCAAGGGCATCTTTAAGAGAAGACTTGCAACAGATACTATTAGTGACGGAGATATTACTCTTGATATAGTTCAGGAGAAGATGCTTAAGGACGGCGTAGCTCTAGAAGCTACAGTCAAAGAGTTTGAACTTATGAAGCTCTTTATGGAGAACAAAGGGCATACGCTTCAGAAACAGTATATATTCGATACCATCTGGGGGATGGATAGTGAATCAGATCTTCACACACTTGCAGTTCACATAAACAGACTAAGAGATAAGCTTGAAGAAAATCCAAAGGAACCTAAAAAGATAGTAACAGTCTGGGGAAAGGGTTACAGGTACGAGTGACTTGGCGACGAATATTGGAAGAGAAGAAAAAGATAATATAAAAGCTGCATATTTGAAATTGTGTATATGGATAATTCTGATTCTTTTTGTTGTTATAGCTATTTCAGAATATTCTATGACGCGGAATTTTGATGATGCGGAGAATATTTATAAAGTCGAGATTAGCCGTGTGGAAAGGCAGCTTCATGAAGGAGAGCTGAATCCGGATCTTTCTGGTTATGAAACAATACTTAGTGTTACTAGAGATGAAGACTCATCAGACTTTTATAATTCAGAAAATGCCTATGTCATTAGAAATATAGATGGCAATCTTTACCGGATTGAATATGAAGTAGACAAGACAAAGGTACACAGGGACAGCATTCACAGGATGAATCTGATCCTTGTTTTTGTCGTTATAATGATGCTCCTTATCATGGCTTATATATACTTTGTGATAATCCGTAATTTCTATAAACTGGCAGATTATCCCTATCAGCTTGCCAAGGGCAATCTTACAATTCCCTTAAAAGAAAACAGGAATCACTATTTTGGAAAGTTCATTTGGGGACTTGATATGCTCCGAGAAAAGCTTGAGCAGGAGAAGCAAAAGAATCTTGAATTCCAGAAAGAAAAGAATCTATTTCTTCTTTCTCTTTCTCACGACACTAAGACACCTCTTTCGGCAATAAAGCTTTATGCTGCTGCCATGAAGAAGAATCTATATAAAGACTCTGAAAAGCAGCGAGAGATTGCGGCAAAAATCGATGAAAAGACAGATGAAATTGAAGGCTATATCTCAAAGATCATCTCATCGTCTGGCGATGACTTCATGAATTTTGAAGTTAATAATAGCGAGTTCTATCTGTCTAATGTGATCAAAGATATAGAAAACTACTATAGAGACAAATTCGATGAAGTTGGAACAAGCTTTGTAATAGGCGACTATTGTGATATCCTAGTATACGGCGACCAGGAGAGATTCGTCGAAGTCATGCAAAATCTTATGGAGAACGCTATCAAGTACGGGGACGGCGTTGAAGTGAGAATAGACTTTACAGATGAAGACGGAGCAAGACTTATAACAGTTTCAAACACAGGATGCGACCTTCCTGAGCAGGAGCTGGAGCATATCTTCGACAGTTTTTATAGAGGATCAAATATTGGGAACCGCCAGGGAAGCGGCTTGGGACTCTATATCTGTAAGAAACTCATGAGCAGGATGAAGGGCGATGTTTTCGCAGAGACTAAAGGGAATGTTATGAAAGTTACTTTGGTTTGCACAAAGTGTTGATAGCAATATAAAAGGCATAATTGATTTATTTAAGGGGAAATCAAAATAGTAATGAAGAAAAAGATATCAATTTTAGTATTAGCAATCATAGCAGCTACTGGGTGTGCTCATCAAGATAATTATAGAGATGATAATTCTGATGTGGCATATAGTGAAAGTGATTCTAGCTCCGACTATAACATGGAGAAAGATAATAGTTCAGAAACAAATTCAAGTAATGATGATTCTAATGGAACTATTATAAATGAGACTACGAAGTATACTTATACTGCTTATGGAGATGAGTACTGTACAGTTTCTCTTCGGAATACTGGAGAAGAATTGTGTACGATAACAAAGAATGAATATGAACAGGATTTTACCAAAGGAAAAGTTGAAGAATATGATAATATTCTTGGATATGAAGGCTTTGTCGTTTCTGTTCCTTTTGGAGATCATTATCTGATTGATGTTTATTGTAATACAGATGGTGGATATGAGTGCATAGAACATAGTTATGTTTCGGATTATTTTGTTGAGGATATTGATGGTAATGATGTTTTCGAATTAATCCTAAATGTTGTATTTATGGCAGATGGCAGGAGTGGAGTATTTGTAGATAGAAACTATGATAATACTTTTCAATGCGCAAGAGTAAATATGGATTATGGAGAACCGAATCATTATGGCGAAAGGTACGATTCTGAAACCAAAATGATAAGTATTTTTTATTATCGCACATCAAGCGATAGTTTTGATGAAGTAACTATACCAATAGAAGAAGCATATCAAGACAATAATATACTTAACTTTGAAGATATGGAGTGAGTATTGGTTTGCAATAAGTCAGAAACGACTTGATTAAAGTTTTGTATGATATACTAGAAATCTGGTTCTGCAGTATATCATCAGGACAATGACTACAATGGAGGAAATAAGTTTTAAAATGACATATAGAATGATCGCACTTGGCTTTATGGCAGTGTTTTATGGGATTTATTTTGGGAAGATGCTGATTCAGAGGAGGAAAGGCATTGTTACCAATCAGATAGCCAAGGGCAAGGTTCATGACAGAACATTTTATATTGAATGTGTAATGAAAGTCGCTACGCTTTTAGTGCCGGCTGTTGAAGTTGTCTCTATAGTAATTGGAACTGCGCAGCTTATGATCATGTGGCGCGTAATAGGAATGTATTTTGCATTTCTTGGTGATATAGTTTTCTTTTTATCAGTATATACCATGAGGGATAGCTGGAGAGCAGGTGTTGCGGCATCTGACATGGACCAAAGAAATCTTGTGACCAAAGGAATTTATAACTACTCCAGGAATCCTGCATTTCTTGGTTTTGACTTTGTTTACATCGGCATCATGCTGATGTTCTTCAATCCTGTTTTGTGTGCAGTTTCAATTTTTGCCATGGTAATGCTTCATCTTCAGATTCTGGAAGAAGAAAAGTTTCTTCCGACTGTGTTTGGTGATGATTATCTTGAGTATAAAAAGAGAACAAGCCGCTACGCAGGTCTTGGAAAGGTAACTTTTGATAAAGTAATACTATATATTTATTTCATTCTTTTTGTATGGTCAGTATTGTACTTTTTTACCTGCCTTGCTTATGGAGGAGGATTTAGTCTTTCATGGGTTTGGCTTTGGATTCTGATAGCTGTATTTGCCCTGATAAGGGTATTGATGATCAAAGCAAGAATAGATGGAAGAGAGAAGATCAAGATTCCTGCCGTTTTGAGATATGTTTACAGGGGGTTGGCACTTGTTTTCATAATCTTTTTTGTTATAGTTGAGAGCAAAGTTATTGGTGCTATGACTGCTACTCCTAAGCCTGATCTTGAATATGTAGTACTTCTTGGAGCTGGTCTTCATGGTACACAGCCGTCAAATCCATATAGAGCAAGGATTCAGAAGGCTGCAGAATATCTTATAGAGAATGAAGATACAGTTCTCATCGCATCCGGCGGCCAGGGACCTGATGAAGCTATAAGCGAAGCAGAATGTGCAAAGAGAATACTGGTTGAGCAGTATGGAATAGACGAAGACAGGATAATACTTGAAGATAAGTCAACTGATACAGAAGAAAACCTTAAGAACAGCCTTGTTATTATAGGCGATGAAGACGCATATGTTGGCATCATCTCTAATGGATTCCATGAATACAGAGCTATGTCTATAGCAAGGAATGTGGGATATAACAATGTACATTCAGTTCCTGCGGTAACTCTTTTTCCTGTGGGTATCCATTATACGGTGAGGGAGTTCTTCGGTATGGTGGAATTCTATGTGAAGTACAAGCTGTGAAAGATTACATGTTTGGTTGCAGGGTGCTCTAACAATGTCTGCTAGCAGATGAATACGACTTAATCAAGTTTTGGTTGACTCATCTTAAAATGGGTGATATCATAGCTGAGAATTAAATATTGATAGTAGGGCTGAGAGATCGGCCACGGTAAGGAAATCCATAATCCTATGCGGGTTATGGATTTTTATTTTTGTCCGAAAACATATTGGGATTACGAAAGGAATCAACATGCATAACGAATTATTTGAAAAGACACCTATTCCAAAAGCTTATATGAAGATGGCGCTTCCTGTTGTTATGGGAATGGTTGTAACACTTGTTTATAACCTTGTAGACACCTATTTCATTGCGAAAACAGGTAATACCAACCTTATTGCTGGTGTATCTATCTGCGCGCCGCTGTTTACACTGCTTCTGGCAATCGGAGATATCTTCGGTATAGGTGGAAGCTCTGTTATATCAAGGATTCTTGGAGCTCATGACAAGGATGGCGCAAGGAAAAAGAGCACATTTTGTATATATACGGCTATCATAACAGGAATCTTGTTTACAGTCATAATGCTGGCGCTTAAAGGACCGATGCTTACACTTCTTGGTGCTACAAGCGCAACTTACGAATATGCTGATCAGTATTATTCATGGCTTATTTTGGGTTCAACCTTTGTTATTTTTTCACTTGTTCCTTCAAATCTGCTTCGTGCAGAAGGTAAGGCAATGGAATCCATGATTGGATCTGTTATTGGTACTGTTATAAATATCATCCTTGATCCAATCTTTATCTTCGTACTTGGTCTTGGCGCAGCGGGCGCTGCTATGGCTACAATTATTGGTTATATTATTACCTGCACATTTTTTGTTATTATCATTAAGACTAGAAGTGATGTTCTGTCTATTGATCTTAAAGATCTTAAGATGGATGCACAGACTTTTGGAAGCGTTCTTGCAATTGGACTTCCTTCAAGTATCACTAATCTCATGCAGACAATAGGAATCACGCTGACTAACAGATATTTACAGCCTTACGGCGATGAAAGCATAGCGATCATGGGAATCGTACTTAAGATCGTTAATATAGCAGTTCTTATCATTGTTGGCCTTGCATTTGGCGGTCAGCCGCTTATCGGTTATTGCTATGGCGCAAAGCTTAAAGAAAGACTTCGTAAGATCATGGGATTTGGTATGGCTGTAACAGGTGGAGCCGGCCTTGTATGCCTTGCAGCTTTAACTATCTTTTCACATCCTATTATTGGAAAGTTCTTAAGTGATGAAGCGATGATTGCTACAGGATCTAAGATGCTGTTATTCCAGCTTCTTGGAATGCCGCTTATGGGTATCTGCCTTATTGTTATCTGTACATTCCAGGCTACTGGTAAAGCAGCGGGAGCATTTATATTGTCATCCTGCAGACAGGGACTGGTATTCCTTCCGGCTATAATTGTACTTTCTAGTGTGTTGGGGCTTAACGGCGTTATCGCAGCACAGTTCACAGCTGATATAGTTACAACAGTTGTAGCTTTCGGACTCTTCAAGGTGTTCTTGTGGAGAGAAGTAATGAGATAGGCTGTGCCGTCAGGGGCTCTGGCAAATAATAATCAAAATCGGCATTTGATTATTATTTGCCAGAGCCCCTGATGTCAGTTATCGTTTTGACTAGTAATAAAGGAATTGGGAATAATATGATATTTGTGGGTTATAATGATCTAGAAAGTATATTACAATGAGATAAATATAAAAATTATGGGAGGTTTTTGTAAATAAATGATCAGGAAATTCAGAATTGGAAATCCTATTGAGACGGATTCTGTTGTTAAGGATATTGAGATTACGAATGGAGAGATTCCATATTTTAAGGAAGATGCAGGGACTAAGTCTCTTTTTATAGAATTAGATCAGGAAGATAAGGTGTTTGGTCTTGGTGAGACTATTCGTGGGATGAATAAGAGGGGATGGATCTATACAAGTAATAATGCTGATGATCCTAATCATACTGAGGACAAGAGGTCTTTGTATGCTTCTCAGAACTTTTTTGTCATAACATCGAAAAGCAGGACTTTTGGCGTATATATTGATACTCCCGGAACTGTTACTTTTGATATAGGGTACAGCAAGTTTAATGAGCTTACTATTTCTTTTGAAGACTATGATTTTGATATATATATCATAGAGGGTCCTTTTGAGGGTGAAGAAAAAGAAGTTAAGGGAGTAGTCAAAGAGTTCCGTTCAATTATTGGTCGAAGTTATATTCCTCCGCGCTGGGCTTTTGGCTATGGTCAGAGCAGGTGGAGTTATTTTACTGCAGCTGAAGTAAGGGAAGTTGCGGACAAGTATGATGAAGCCGGCATTCCTCTTGATATGATCTATCTTGATATCGATTATATGGAAAGGTACAAGGACTTCACGGTAGATGATAAGGCTTTTCCTGACTTTAAAGAGTTTGTATCTGAAATGAAGAACAGGGGTATCCATCTTGTTCCTATCATCGATGCTGGAGTTAAGATTGAGGATGGATATGATGTATACGAAGAGGGCGTAGAAAAAGACTATTTTGTCAAAAAAGAGGATGGAGAAAGGCTCGTAGCTGCTGTATGGCCAGGTAGAGTTCACTTCCCGGATTTCCTTAACGATGAAGCAAGGGCGTGGTTTGGAAATAAGTATAAGGTCCTTCTGGATCAGGGTATAGACGGATTCTGGAATGATATGAACGAGCCGGCAATCTTCTATACAGAAGATCATCTTAAAGAAGTGTTCGACAAGATTGAAGAGTATAAAGATAAAAATCTGGATATCAATTCATTTTTTGCCTTTAAAGATCTGGTGGGTTCTATTGACAATAATGATTCTGATTACAAGAGATTCTATCATGAATACAAGGGTCAGAAGATCCGTCACGACAAGGTTCACAACCTTTTTGGCTACAATATGACAAGAGCAGCAGGAGAAGCTTTCGAGAGGCTGTCTCCTGATGAGAGAATCCTTATGTTCTCACGTTCTTCATATATTGGAATGCACAGATATGGCGGTATCTGGTGTGGTGACAATAAGTCATGGTGGTCACATCTTCTTCTTAACATTCAGCAGATGCCGGCGCTTTCAATGTGCGGATTCCTTTATTCAGGTGCTGATGTTGGCGGATTTGGTGCTGATACTACAGAAGATCTGCTTCTTAGATGGATTGCTTTTGGTATCTTTACACCACTGTTTAGAAATCATTCTGCAATGGGCACAAGGAAGCAGGAACTTTACAGATTTGAAAGTGTTGATAAGTTTAAAAAGCTTGTCGAGCTTCGATATGCTCTTTTGCCATATCTGTATTCAGAGTTCATGAAGGCAGCACTTCGTGATGAGATGCTGTTTGCACCGCTTTCTTTTGAGTACGATGATGAAAGAAGTGGCGAGGTCGAAGATCAGCTTTTACTTGGTGAGAGCATTATGCTGGCTCCTGTGTATAAGCAGAATGAGACTGGCAGATACGTATATCTTCCGGAAGATATGAAGATGATCAGATTCAGAGCTTATGATGACTATGATGAAGAGGTTCTTAGTGCAGGTGATCACTATGTGAAGGCGGATCTTGGAGAGGTGCTTGTGTTTGTAAGGAAGGGACATGTGCTTCCTCTTGCAAAGCCTGAGAATAGAACAGATAAGGTAAGCGCTGATAGTCTTAAATATATCTGCTATGAGGCTGATAGCGACAATTATGAGCTTTATACTGATGACGGAATTTCAAGGATCAAATAAGACAACAATAAAACGGTAATAAAACAATAAAAAAACAATAACAAAACGGCGCATTCGCAGAAGTTACGATGCGCCGTTTTATTGATGTACTTATTTTGAGTGATATTGCTGCATTCTTGAACTTTATGTTCAAGAATGTATATTTTTAATATTACTGGAGTTCGAATGTTATTACTACGTATCCTTCACTCAGCCAAGCAGGATCAGCGTTGTAATCGCTAAGGTCAATTCCCAGTTCTTCACAACTCATGAACTTGGCTCCGATATTTATGGTCTGGCTTGCTGTAGTTCCGTCGTTATAAGTAACTGTGCAAGTGATCGAAACGTCTTTTAACAAGAGATTGGTGCCGTTAACCATATCATCGAATGAATCGGGATCGAATATGTCGTGGTTTAGCTCATCTGTTTTAGGAACTGAGCCGCACAGCTCCAGCACAGTGTCACGGTCCATCTCCTGCGAGTCATATGCTACTTCGTATTTATCCAGAGTCTTGGTCTCGATAGACTCAGAACTGTTTTCGTAGGTGTATTTGTTTTGTTCTAAGGAAGCATTATTGGCTGTATAAGTGATCGTCTTGATGTTATTGCCAGTGCATTTCAGGGCTGGAAGCTCTATTGAATAGTTTATATTGGCATCATCTTCATCAGAATCCATAATAAAGCTCAGGAGATAATACTCAGAGATTTCGCACAAAGGAGTCACATCGCCTTTTTCCAGAACAACATCATTACCTTGGGCTGCGTAAGCTGTTATTGTAAATGGATCAGATATTATATCTGTTATATTTCCTCCTGAACCTGTATTATCTGTCGTCATATGCTTACCTGCGAACAGGTTTCTATATAGGGCAGTGCCTAACATCGCTGCTATAAGACTTATGCATGCAACAAGAGCTAATATTTTTGGGAAAACAGATACTCTTTTAATTTCTGTATAGTTTTTGGCCTTAACAATAGTAATATCATCAATACCATTCATTGCGTATAGTAAATCTTCGCTTTTCATGATGCTAGATAACCCTCCTTTGCAAGTCTTACCTGAAGCTTTTTTCTGAGTCTTGAAAGCGTGACGGTGACGTTGTGCCTGGTCATTCCAAATCTCCCGGCAAGAGAAGCGATATCCTCTGCATAAAAATATCTGCTGGTAAAAAGATATGCATCTTTTTCATCAAGGTCTCTGACAAAGCATCTGATGATGCCGGCAAGTTCCTTACTAAGTATAGATTGCTCAACGCTGTTATTATCCGGGATGCAGTCTTCAAGTTCATCAAGAAGCTCGTTAACGGTGCCTCCGCCTCTTTTTGCAGTTCTTGTTGCTTTGAACATATTTAGGGCTATGTCCCTTGTTATCTTTGCAAGAAATGCTTTTAGTATGGCAGGTTTTGTTGGCGGGATCTTGTTCCAGGCTTTCATGTAGGTATCATTTATGCATTCCTCTGTATCTAGTTCATCCATCAGGATATTTGTGGCAATTGTTTGGCAGTATCTGCCGTATTTTTGGTCAGTTTCTTTTATGGCTTTTTCGTCTCTGCGAAAATACAGATCGATTATTTCCTCGTCCCTCATAGTTGTTCCTTCCGTGTTGTATTGTAGGCGCCTTACAATTATATAGCCAACAAATAATTGATGAAATCACAGGATTTTAAAAAGATTATTCAAATTAGTGTTCAAAATTTAATATAGGTAGCCTTGATAATGGCAAAAGGATAAAAAGCATAATGTTAAGCTGATAAATTGTTTTCTTGAAAAATACTACTATAATAGCAATTGGTTACGCTTTGGGGCCAAATATGCTATTATAGTAGAAATCAAGGGGCATTTAAAGTTTTTGTAGTAGTTATGG